>WNGO01000806.1_pt1 | contig 36932 bp, 30 predicted proteins | sample 5400511 | NCBI WGS metagenome assembly WNGO01 (sample SAMN13153380, study PRJNA577476) | soil metagenome | isolation source: 20 cm soil or saprolite under Garry oak tree replicate 2 | place: USA:California | collected 2016-06-15 | reverse complement strand
GTAAGGGCCCTTCCCGAAATACAGCGTGCACACTTGCATCTGGGCGCGAGCCTGATCGAGCGCGTATTTGGTCATTGCGCCAGGAGCCATGCCGCCAAGCGCGCCGCTTTCAAAACGCCGCAAGCTGTCTGGCAAATCCGCCAAATAATAACCAGAGATCTCGTAATGGGTGATGGTGTCCGGGAAATCAATTTTTTTGTATTGCCCATAGTTGAAACCCGCGACGGCGATCGGCACTGGCGTTACCCAATGGGTCACCGCAAACCCTGCTTCGGTGTGTTGCCCCTCCAGCTTTCCGACGCTAATCAGTACATTCGAGGGCGGAACCTTGAACGTGAGATCGTAGAGCGCCTTCTCACCGAAGCCGTTCAGGTTCGGATACCACGATTCGCGCGCTCCGATGTAGTAACTTCCGCTGCCCGCGTTGCTCAGCACTTTGTCTCCGCCGTATTCCACGGTGATCGAATGGGCTTGCCCCATCGAAGGGGCTTCATCGAGAACGGCATAGAAGGAGCCGTCTTCCTTTCGGTTCTCTTGAATGAAATGCAGGTCCTGGCCGCCCTCGCCGCTTACGCGCGTGACGCGCAGCGTGGGAAGCAGCGCGAATTTCAACACGCGTTCGCCGGCAACGAGCGGCTCAAACGTGATCGTCGCGCGGCTGAACAGGTGATCGTTCTTCGCGATTACAGTTTCTATGTTGTAGCGCCGGGTGGCGAACAGTCGCTTGTCCTGCTGCGAACTTGCGGTGTGGGCCTGAAGCTCGGATTTCAAGTGTTGGGAATACCAGATGCCGTCGTCCATTCCGCCGCCGTTGCAATTGACGAGCGCCACTTCTTCGGGCGAATCGATTTGCGGAATCGCGCCTCCACGCATGCGCAGAAAAAAACGCAGGTCCTTGTGAGGCGAACCATGCATGTAGGCGTTGAAAAACGGAGGGTGTTTCGGATTGTAAATAGCAGCGAGCACATCGGCGTCCACATTGTCGATCGTTTCGCTCTCGAGGAACGCTTGGGTTAAACCTTCGGGTAACTCGTGGCGGTGGCGAACTTTATCCTTCCAATGCTGAAACGCGGTGGAGGCTTCGGTAGGCGTATCCGCTCTGGTTCCGAACACAGCGGTGAATTGTGAAAATTGATCGGGGGAGAAACGAAACACCACTTCGGTGAAGTCTTCCTCGGCGGTCGGGCTGCCGGCGCGCCGAACCATCTCGTTGGTATCGAGGGTGACGAGGGGTTTAAGTGTGAAGTGTCCCCGGCCCACGAAAACAGCCCCAGTTTCGAATTTGTTGACCGGCCCCAGGAGCGTGATCGTTCCGGATTTCAACTCGAAGGTTCCGACATCCATCGGCAAGGTGAAATTTTCGCAGCGGAACGTGTCGCTTAATCCATCGTTGCGGAGCTGGCGGTAGACGGCGTCTGAATTCGCGAACGCCGCGCTCTTTTCGTTGACGGTGACGCTGGTTTGCTGCGCAGTGATCGTCAATTTCAGCGCCAGATCAGCCGTGCCCTGCAGGTCGAGCGTGGTAACAAGATCGTCGAAGCCCTCTTTCGCAACGCGGAGGGAATATTTTCCGGCGCTCAAATTGGCCGCAACAAATCTGCCGGATTCATCGGAGGTAAGCAGCAGCGGCTGTGACAGGTTGCCGCCGGTGAGCTCGAGGCGCGCGCCGATGACGACGGCGCCCGACGGGTCTTTTACAGTACCGGAAATCGTGTCTGCGCGCAGAGGAGTGGCAAGTACCAGGCAGACCAGCGCCAGGATCGGTGCGAAGAGAAAGTGAAATCGGCGCAGACGCCAAAACGCTCTCGTCGCGGGCGACTTGGGTTTACAGAGAGCACGGCGCGTTTCGCTCATTTGACGCAGGTGCTTTCCTAAAATAAGTGGCCGGCACTGCTTCGCGGCTCTGATTTCGCCCGCCTTACTCTGCCGTTCCGTGTACCCGTGGGCCTCGTCGATTCCAAGCCCTTTGAGATGATTTTCATCGAGTGCGATTCCAGGTACCGCCGGAATCGTCCCATTTTCGGCCCTGTCTTTGCAATACTTCTCCTCGCACATTCTGCTGCGTGCGAATCCCCATGCAAGTTCGACCATCCTGATCAGCGACCCGCGAAAGCTGCTAAAGAGTGCCGTGCTAAAGAGCAGCAATCTTCGCGCTAACTCGTTTCCTGCGCACCGCGTGCTGAGTTGTGCGCCCTGAGTTACGCCGCAGGGAAACGGCGAGGCAACCAGCGGCGCACCGAACGGCAATAGGCCTTATTTTCCGCTGCTCACACACCCGGGTCGAAAGACGCATGGTCGCAATCACAGCCGACCTGAAAACAAAGGATTTAGCGCTGGGAATGGGCCGTTGCGCTGCACCGCCTTCATGAGGTTTCGCGGGCAGCAGGCCCTAAGTGGCAACTTAGAACTGACAACTGAGAACCGCAACATCGCGAAGCGGATCAGAATGAGGGTCGGAAATCCTTTCCCCGTCACGGGTCACCTGTCAGGAGATCAATGCCCCGCAGCGCGCGCCGGCTTTTCGTCAGAAGGCTCGCCTTCGCGGATACCTCCGTAGCGGCGCTCGCGCTTCTGGAATTCAAGCAGGGACTCAAGCAGCCGCGCCCGGTTGAAGTCCGGCCAAAGCGTCTCCGTCACAAAGATTTCCGCATAGGCAATCTGCCAGAGCAGAAAATTGCTCACGCGCATCTCCCCGCTGGTGCGGATCAGCAGATCGGGGTCCGGCAACCCTTCCGTGTACAAGTGCTGCGAGAGCTGCTCCTCGGTGACCTTGTCCTCCGAAGTCCCGTGGCCGTTGCGTTCGGAAAGAATTGCGTTCATGGCATCAACGATCTCCGCCCGCCCGCCATAATTCAGCGCCACGCACAGCACCATGCCCTTGTTCCCCGCGGTTTTTTCCATGGCGTCCCGCACATCGTTCTGCACTCCCGCGGGGAGTTCGTCCATCCGGCCAAGGAATCGCATCCGGATATTGTTTTTCTGGATCAGGGGCATCTCCTTGCGGAGATATTCGCGCAGGAGCGCCATCAGGAAGTCGATCTCAGTCTTGGGCCGCCGCCAATTTTCGACCGAAAACGCATAAAGCGTCAGCGTTTCGATTTTCAATCGTGCGCACGTTTCGATCGTCGTGCGGGCCGATTGGGTTCCCGAACGGTGCCCCGCGATCCGCGGGAGGTGCCGCTTCTGTGCCCACCGCCCGTTGCCGTCCATGATCACGGCGACGTGCCTCGGCAGCCGCCCCAAGTCCAGCTTTTCGAGCAGACTCGCCTCTTCAGGCGTTACCGGGCCGAGCGAACCGGGTGTGGCGACGTGCAGCGTTTTGGGAGTATTGCTGTGGGACACGGTGTCTATGCAGGCTTTCTATGGAAACTTCTTTACGACGCAAAGTTAACATACGCTTCGGTGCTCGCGCAACGTCAGATGCCGTGTTTGCCATCAGGGCGGCGGTGGAACGCTTTGCTGGAAGAGCGCGGTGTAAGTGAGAACTAACGTCAGGCCGATCATGGCGATTGCCGTCACCCACGCCACGATGTTGAAAGTCACCGTGTTGACGTAGTCGCCCATCAGGTCGCGCCGGTTGACGAGCAGCAGAATGAAAATCACCACCACCGGAAGCCAAATCCCGTTGCCCACCTGCGAAAAGATCAGAATCTTCCAAAGCGGCGCGCCGGGCAGCAGAACGACGCCCGCCCCAACCACGATCAAAATCGTATACAGCCAGTAGAAAATGGGGGCTTCTTTGAATTTGTGGTCGAGTCCCGCTTCAAACCCAAGCCCCTCGCAAATCACGTGCGCGGTGGAAAGCGGCAAAATGGAAGCGGCGAAGAGCGACGCGTTGAGCAGCCCAAAAGCGAATAGAATTCCTGCGCCTTTGCCGGCAAGCGGAATCAGCGCCTGCGCTGCCTGCGCGGCGTCGTTGATGTCCCGGTGGCCATTTTTGTAGAGCGTGGCTGCCGTGCAAACGATTATGAAGAAGACGATCACCATGCAGCTGATGCTGCCAAAGAGGACGTCAGCGCGCGCCTGCCGATATTGCCGCGGCCCCACTTTCTTTTCAACAAAGCCAGCTTGAAGGTAAAAAAACTGCCACGGGGCAATCGTGGTTCCGACGAGTCCCGTCAACATAAGTAGATAGCCTGAATTGAGACTAAGATTCGGAACCACCGTATGTTCCGCGGCGATCAGCCAATCCGGTTTTGCCAAAAATGCGGAAAATACGTAGGACAGATACAAAACGCAGGCGAATAGAAAAATAACCTCCACCTGGCGGTAAGTCCCTCGAATTACCAGGACCCACACGACGATCGCTGCGATCGGCACCGCGACGTACTTGCTGACTCCAAAAATCTGCATGGATGCCGCGACACCGGCAAACTCCGCTACCACGTTCGCCAGGTCCACAAAGAAACCGGTGATCATCACAAAAAACGTCGAACGGAATCCGAACTCCTCCCGAATGAGATCGGAAAGCCCTTTCCCGGTGACCACGCCCATCCGCGCGCACATCTCTTCGGTGACGTAGAGAGCAATGGTCATCGGAATGAGCGACCAGAGCAGCGCGTAGCCGTATTGCACTCCGGCTTGCGTATAGACGGAAATTCCCCCCGCGTCATTGTCCACATTGGACGTGATCAGCCCCGGGCCCACCACCGCCAGCAGCAGCGTCAGACGCCGGCGCAGTCCACGGATCTTCTTCTGCAAATCCGTGTCGCCCGCCCTCACGCGGTCAAACTTCGAGGAAATAACATTCCAGTTCATCAATCGGCTCGAATTCCCTTGCTATTGCTTCACCAGTCGCGACACCACGTCATCCACCGTGATGGCTCCAATCGGCTGGTGTTCTTTGTCAACCACCGTCAACATCCGCAGGTTGTACTTGTCGAAAAGCTCGAAGACTTCTTTTTCGTCCGCATCGGAGGGCAGGCTGAGCAGTGGTTCCATCTTCAGCTCTGCCATGCGCTGATCGCCCGCCGCCAGAAGAAGCCGCGCTACGGGAACGGTGCCCGAAAACTGTGCCAAACGGTCCAGCAGCACGATCGTGTCAAGCTGGTCATAGTTCAACTCCTCCCCGCGCATCCACTCCAGAACTTCCTCCCGCGTGGAATCCTCGCCCACATATGCGAATTGAGGGTTCATCATGCCGCCGGCCGTTGCGGGGTCAAACTCCAGCAATTCTCGGACCTCGTCGGCTTCCTGGCCGGGCATCTCATCCAAGAGCTCATCGGATATTTCCTTGGACAAATCCGCCAGAAGGTCGGCAGCCGCGTCCGGGGCCATTTCTTCCAGAATGTCTGCCGCCTTCTCCGGATCCAGTTTTTCCACGATTTGTGTGGTGAGCCGCTCGTCCAACTCTGCGAGAACCGCGGCCGCGGTCTCTTCGTCCAGCGACGCGATAATTCCCTGCCGCTCCGCCGCGGACAGATCCTCCATGATTTCCGCCAGGTCCGCCGGGTGCAGGTCCTCCAGCTTTTCGTGCGTGATGCGCAGCTTCACGCGGCGCATGGGGTCCGGTTCAACGAGGTTCACAAACTCCCAGCGAATCGCGCTCTGCGGCAATTTGCTCTGCAGCTTGCGCACGACCGCGTGAGGCACCACGCCCTGGAGCAGCCGCCGCACGGCTCCCGGCAGCCCCACATCGACTTGCGTCAGACGCAGCTCCACGTTGCCATTCGTGCGGAACGGTGTCAGATCGACGTCATTTACACGCACGACCTTTCGGCCGCGGGTATCGATGATCTGTTGATCCAGCAAATCCTTCTGAACCGCCAGCCACGACTCGTTCGGGTGGTAAAGCTCAAGCGCCCGCTCGCTGACGCTTAACTCCATCTTCCCAGCCGCCACCGACGCAACCTGGTCGTGTTTGGCCACCAGCGGTTGAAAATGGCCCCTTGACAGCAGGTAATGAGAGACACGATTGGGAGCTTCCGCGGGCTCGATAAAGAATTCGCGCACACGTCCGACATAGTTCCCAGCCACGTCGTAAGTCTTCGCGCCCATCAATTCTGTCGCGTAGAGATCCATACCGTCATCCTCCTCGCGCTTCTCATCTCAGCCACAAAAAACCCGCGCACCGAAAAACTTCGGCCGCGGGCAAGTACCTCACACAAATGGACTTACCTTTAGCCGCCAGGGAACCCTCCCCACCCGACCGCTCGCGCTGTGGCTTGCGCCTCGCGCGATATCATCCGGATACCCAGCCGATAAACCATTTTCAGGTTCCACCGGAGCCCCGGCCAACTAGGGCCAGGTTCGAGTTCGCTGCCCGCACTCATTGAGAGGAAATTCACCCCGTTATGTGACTGCTTCGCAGTCACAGTTGCATTGATAAGCCGCGTGCTGCGCATTGTCAAGAACAGAATGGCATTCGAGGCGCATTTTTTATTCGAATGCCTATGGGGAGCGTCTCTTTCGTCGAGTTCAATCAGAAGGCCATTGGCCCAGGCTTTCGAATCGGGAAGGCGAAAAGTCGTGCGGTACTTCTCATAACGGAACCAGCCGCTCATCCCCAGCCCTTCGAAAATTCTGGTGAGATTCCCGGGGTCAGTGACCTCGAGTTCAATCTCTTCTCGGATCTTGTATGACCCATAAGATGAGCTCTCCAAACCTGCGACCGGGGTGTGCACCATTGGCTGCTTGAAGGTTAAAACCACGCGTTGTTTCGCTCCTGTGGTCTTTGCCTTCCCTCGAATTTCGGGCGTCTCCGTCCGAATGCGCAGCAATTGGCCATGCTTGGCAAGTCCACCCTGCGGGGTGTCGAAAATCACATTTTCTTCATGAACTTTGGAGCTTCCGGGGCCGGCGGGGCGCGCTCCGATGCGCTTCAAAGCGCGATGAAACGCGCGCACATCGCTGATCCTCAGCTTGATTTCAGTCTCTCTTGCCATTGGGTTGCTCACGCTCCGCCGCAGGCTGCTTTCTCCTGCCGCCGACTTCCGATAGTATAGCGAAGGCACCCGAATCATTCCGCGCGTCGCCCCACCCCGTCGCGCGCATCAACGATGGACTGTATTGCGGTCTTTGTTAAAGATGGACCGCACCGCGGTCCTCGACAAAAAAGAGACAGATGAACCCGGACGCCAACACCGCCACGCCAGCGCCAGCCCAGGAAACTTCAGCAAGTACAATTCTCAAGCCCCCGGTCGCCCGGCGCGAACCCGTGGAGCACGTTTTGCATGGCGACCGCCGCGTCGATCATTATGCCTGGCTTCGCCGCAAGGAAACCCCCGAAGTCATCGCCTATCTGAAGGCCGAAAACGCGTACACCGATGCCGTTCTCAAGCCGACCGAGGCATTCCAAGAAAAGCTTTATCAGGAAATGCTGGGCCGCATCCAGCAAACAGATCTTACCGTCCCCCACACGCTTCGCGGTTACCAATATTTCACGAAGACATTTGAAGGCCTGCAATACCCTCTGTATTTTCGCCAGCCCGGTACTGCATTCTTTGACGAGCAACTCCTCCTCGACTTAAACGCCCTCGCTGAAGGTCATTCCTTTTTCTCTGTGGAGTCCTTTGAAGTCAGCGAAGACAATCACCTGTTGGCCTATTCAACCGATACTACGGGTTTCCGCCAATACGTGCTTCAAGTCAAAGATCTGCGTACCGGGACCACCTTTCCCAAGCGATTCGAACGCATCACTAGTGTCGCGTGGGCCTCCGACAATCGTACGCTGTTCTACACCGTCGAAGACGAAACGACCAAGCGCTCTCACCGGCTCTATCGGCATGTTCTGGGCTCCGCCGAACCGGACCCCTTGCTCTACGAGGAGACCGACGAGCGCTTTCGAATCGCGGTGGAACGTACGCGCAGCGGCGCTTTCCTACTTCTCACCATCGCTAGTCATACGACCAGCGAAGTCCGCTTCTTGCGCGCCGATCGGCCCACCGGAGAATTTCGGCTCGTCGCTCCGCGCGAACACAACCATGAATATTACGCGGATCATCATCCCGGTCCGCTCGCCGCGGCACATCCCGGGCCGGCACCTCATTCGAATGAGGGAGTGTTTTACATTCGCACGAATTCCGACGGGCGTACCTTCCGACTCATGACCGCCCCGGTGACCGACCCCCGCCGAGAATTCTGGCGCGAGATTATTCCCAATCGCCCGGAAGTCATGCTTGCTGCCGCAGAGGTTTTCCAGACTCACCTGGTGCTATTCGAACGCGAAGGCGGCCTCCCTTTTCTCCGCATCGTGGATTTGACCGCGGACGGCCCCAGCGCTCTCGCCGCGTCGCATCGCATCGAATTCGCCGAGCCCGCGTACAACGCTTCCATCGGTGAAAACCCGGAATTCGGCGCCTCCCATGTGCGATTCCAATATGAATCGTTTGTAACTCCTCGTTCCATCTTCGACTACGACGTTCGCACGCGTGAACAAAGCCTTCGGAAGCAGCAACCCGTGCTCGGCGGCTACGATCCTGCCCAATACGTTAGCGAGCGTTTGCATGCCACGGCTCCGGACGGCACCCGCGTGCCTATTTCCATCGTGCACCGCCGCGATACGCGGCGCGATGGCTCTGCCCCGCTACTTCTCTATGGTTACGGCAGCTACGGAATCTCAGTGCCGGTCAATTTCAATTCGAATCGGCTCAGCTTGCTGGACCGCGGCGTGATCTACGCCGTCGCTCACATCCGCGGCGGCGGAGAGCTCGGAAAACCGTGGCACGACGCCGGCCGCCTGAAACAAAAACGTAATACGTTCACGGACTTCATCGCCGCTGCCGAACACCTGATTGCGCAACGCTACACGGCGCCGGAGAAACTCGGCATTGAGGGCGGCAGCGCCGGCGGCCTTCTTATGGGTGCCGTGGCGATCGCGGAAGAATATTTCTACATGAAGTCGTATTGTCCCTACACCAACCTGGAGCGGAAGGCTTACCCTGCGATATTGGCAAAAACGGGGCTGAATGACAGCCAGGTGATGTACTGGGAACCCGCGAAATACGTTGCGAAAATGCGCACATTGAAAACCGATTCGAATCCGCTGCTGCTCAAAATCAACATGGGTGCGGGACACGGCGGCGCTTCCGGCCGCTATGACTATTTGCGCGAGATTGCCCTGGATTATGGTTTCTTCCTGACGCATCTAGGCATCAAGGAATGATCGGCTCACCGCCGGTCCGCCGGGCGGAGATTGTCTTTGTAGTGGCGCCGCATGCTGCGCCACTACAGGCAGGGCGTAAACATAGAGAACGGTGTAACTAAGACTGATGATTGACGAATGAGCGAGCCTACAACACCACTGATGCAGCAGTATCACGCCATCAAGGCGCGCTACCCGCACGCCCTGCTGCTCTTCCGTCTTGGCGATTTCTACGAACTATTTTACGAAGACGCGATCATCGCCGCGCGCGAGCTTCAAATCACTCTCACCTCGCGCAACCGCGAGAAGGGCCAGCCTATTCCCATGTGTGGCGTTCCGTACCACGCCGCCGAAGGCTACATCGCGCGCCTGATTCGCGCCGGCTTCAAGATCGCGATCTGCGATCAGATGGAACTGCCCGGTCTGGGCAAAAAGCTCGTGCGCCGCGAGGTGGTGCGTGTCATAACGCCGGGTACGGCTACTGATGGTGCACTTCTTGACGCCCGCGAAAACAATTTCCTCGCGTCCGTCGCCAAACATGCCTGTGGTTCACCCATCGGCCTCGCTTTCGTCGATCTTTCCACCGGAGAATTTCAGGCCACCGAATTCTCCGGCGCCCGCGCCGATGACGCTCTTCGCGACGAACTTCAGTTGCTGCGACCGCGGGAAACTCTACTTCCCCGGCCGCAACAGCTTTTCGAAACTGCAAAGACATCGCTCCTGGAAGGTGTTGGTGGCGTGGAATCCCGCCTCGAAGACTGGGTCTTCCAGCGCGACTACGCCGAACGCATCCTTCGCGAACAGTTTGGCGTTGCCGAACTCACGGGTTTCGGCCTCGACGAGCACCCGCAAGCGCTGGCCGCCTCCGGCGCCATCGTTCACTATCTCCGAGAAAACGCCGCGCGCGGCGACCGCTCTGCGGCCACCAATGAAAACGTGGGTGCCTCCAGCGTCGAAGCATTGCGGCATCTCGACCGCGTCCGCTACTACGAGCAACACCATGCTCTCGTACTCGATCCCGTGTCGGTACGCAACCTGGAGCTACTCGCGCCCATCTTCACTGAGGAAGCCGGCCGCACGACTGGCCCTGCTACTCTGATTGCCGTGCTGGACGCCACCGTGACCGGCATGGGCGCGCGACTTCTGCGCTCCTGGATGCTCCGCCCGCTCATCGATAGCGAGGCCATCGACGCCCGCCTCAATGCCGTCGGACACCTCGTCCAACAAACCGTCGTGCGCGGCGAAATCCGCAAGGAACTCAAAGGCATCCTCGATCTCGAGCGGCTCACCAGCCGCATCACGCTGGGACTTGCGACTCCGCGTGAGCTCGTGGTGCTGCGCAAGTCGCTTGTACAGTTACCGGTGCTGAGAAATTTCCTTACGCCGCCCCCCGCCGGCGGAAGCGAACTTCTTCGTCACCTCCATCAGGAAATCGACGAACTCGCCGACGTCCGCGATCGGCTCGAACGCGCCATCGCCGACGAGCCGCCCGCCCTGGCCACCGATCCCGGCATGATCCGCAGCGGTTACCATGCCGAGCTGGATGAACTTCGCGACCTCAGCCAGCACAGCAAGCAGATCATCGCCGCCATGGAAGAGCGCGAGCGCAAACGCACGGGCATCGGCTCGCTAAAGATTCGCTTCAATCAAATCTTTGGCTACTACATTGAAATTTCGAAAGCCAACCTGCATCTCGCCCCGGCGGACTACGAGCGCAAACAAACGTTAGTCAACGCCGAGCGGTTTACTTCATCCGAGCTGAAAGAATACGAGCGGAAGATCCTCGCCGCCGATGAGCGCATCCTGGAAATCGAGCGCCAGCTTTTTGTCGATGTGCGTTCATCCGTGGCCGCCAAAGCCGCGCGCTTGCGCCGTACCGCCGCGGCGGTCGCACAGCTGGACGTTCTCACCGCGTTCGCAAAACTGGCCGCCGATCGCGGCTATTCCCGCCCTGAGTTCAACTCCACCGGCGAACTCCTCATCATCGGCGGGCGCCATCCCGTGATCGAAGAGCTACTGCGCCAAAAGGGCGAGCGCTTCGTTCCCAACGATCTTTGCTTCGAGCACGGGCGGCAGCAGCTTCTGCTCATCACTGGCCCAAACATGGGTGGCAAGTCCACCTATCTTCGCCAGTCCGCCCTAATCGTCCTGATGGCGCAGATGGGCTCTTTCGTTCCCGCGCGCCAGGCGAAGTTGCCCATCACCGACCGCATCTTCACGCGCATCGGTGCGAGCGACAATCTCGCCCGCGGGCGCTCGACCTTCCTCGTCGAAATGAGCGAAGTCGCCGCCATCCTGAATTCCGCCACTCCCGCGAGTCTCGTGCTCCTCGATGAAGTCGGCCGCGGCACCTCCACGTTCGATGGCCTCTCCATCGCTTGGGCCGTCATCGAGCACCTCCAGAAGCACACTCGCGCGCGCACGCTCTTCGCCACGCACTATCACGAACTGACGGAGCTTGGCGACCTTCTCCCCGCGGTCAAGAACGTTCACGTGTCCGTCAAGGAAACGCCCAGCGAGATCATTTTTCTGCGCCGTGTCGAACCCGGCAGCGCGGACAAGAGCTACGGCATCGAAGTTGCCCGCCTCGCCGGGCTCCCTCGCAGCGTGATTGAACGCGCCCGCGAAGTCCTAAAAAGGCATGAACAGAGCGAACACGAACTCAGCGAGACGCTTTCTCCCGGCGCCTCCCACCTCGCCCACAAGAACGGCAATCAGCAGGTGCTCTTCACTGCGCTTGATCGCGACGTGTTAGAAAAATTGCGCGGCGCCGACCTCGACCAGTTGAAGCCACTCGACGCACTCAATCTCCTCGCCGAGCTGAAGAAACAAATCTCATGAACGAAAAACCCATGCTTGTTCTCGGCACGATGTCCGGAACATCCGCCGATGGCATTGATGTTGCCCTCGCGCGCATCTCCGGCGCGCCGCCGAATCTGAACGCCAAGCTGCTCGGCCACACCTCCGTCAAATTTGCTCCCGCCCTTCGCAAGGAAATTCTTCGCGTCGCCGAACAGCACCCCATCACCGCGGGCACTCTCAGTCAATTAAATTTTCGATTGGGAGAACTCTTTGCCGACGCCGCTCTCGCCGCTTGCCGCAAGTTCAGGATTGCACCAAGGAAAATCGCCCTCATTGGCAGCCACGGCCAGACGATTTTCCACCAAGGCAAGCCCATCAACTATTTAGGCCATACCACCGCCTCGACGTTGCAAATCGGCGAGTCGGCCATCATTGCCGCGCGAACCGGCGTTACCACCGTCGGCGATTTTCGCCCTGCCGACATCGCTCTCGGCGGCCAGGGAGCGCCTCTCGTTCCCTATGTGGACTATCTTCTTTATCGCCACCCGAAACTTGGCCGTGTTTCGCTCAATCTCGGTGGCATCGCCAACCTCACAGTCCTTCCTCGTGCGGCCAAGCCCCATCAAGTCTTCGCCTTCGACACCGGCCCCGCCAACATGCTCATCGACGCCCTCGTCTCGCATTTCACGCACGGCCGCCTGCGTTTTGACGAAAACGCCCGCCTCGCATCTCAGGGCCGCAGCGTACCCGCGCTGCTCGACGATCTTTTGCGCGATCCCTATCTAAAGCTTGCACCGCCCAAATCCACCGGTCGCGAATGCTACGGCCACGCCTACCTGAAAAAACTCCTCGCCCTCGGCCGACGCTATCGCGCCAAGCCAAACGACCTCATCCGCGCAGCCACAATCTTCACCGCACTCTCGGTCGTCGATGCCCTGAACCGTTTCGTCGCGCCCAAAACGAAGATTCAGCAATTCATCGTTTCTGGCGGTGGCGCGCACAATCCGCTGATCCTCGCCCAGCTCTCCGCCGCCCTTCCCGGCATCGAAGTTCTGCCCTCTTCGCGTCTCGGCATTCCCGAAAGCGCCAAGGAAGCCTTTGCCTTCGCCCTTCTCGCCTACGAGACATTTCACCAGCGCCCCGCGAATCTGCCGTCCGCAACCGGCGCCCGTGGTCCCGCAATCCTCGGTAAAATATCCTATGCTCCGCCGCGCTAATTACCCTTCGTCAAATCTTCGTCTTTTCGTTGCCTCTCTACTTCCTTACGTCCTTGCTTCCTTTTGTCTCGCTTCATGTTCACATTCATCTCACAGCGATCCCTCTTCTCTCACCTTCCTCATCGAATCCAGCCCCACCAATCTCGACCCGCGCTTTGCCACCGATTCGCAATCCCAGCGCATCGATGGACTCCTCTTCAGCGGCCTGCTGGAGCGCGACAATCAGATGAATTTTCACGGTGATGTTGCCGAATCCTGGTCGACTCCCGACCCGCTCACCTACGTCTTCCATATGCGGCGCGGCATTCGCTTCCACGATGGCCGCGCACTAACCTCCGCCGACGTCAAGGCGACTTTCGACTTCATCATGAATCCCGCCAATAAATCCCCGAAACAGGGAGCCCTTCGCATGGTCACCTCCGTCGAAATTCCCGACGACGCCACGGTCATCTTTCATCTCAGACAGGCATACGCTTCCTTCAGCGCGAATCTCATTCCGAGCGCCATCGGCATCGTTCCTGCAAACGCCGGCGCCGATTTTTCCCGCCACCCCGTCGGCTCCGGTCCGTTTCGATTCGTTCGGCAATCGCAGGACGAAGAGGTTGTCCTGGAGCGAAATTCTGAATACTTCCGTGATGCGCCGCAGGTTGCGGGCGTGCGATTCCGCGTCGTCCCCGACGGCGTCGTTCGCGCGCTCGAACTGCGCAAAGGCTCTGCCGATCTGGAGATGAGTTCCCTTTCTCCGGATATCATTCCCGTTCTTGCGCGCCAGCCCGATCTTGCAGTGACCGACCGCCCCGGCACGAATTTCACCTATCTCGGTTTCAATCTCGAAGATCCTATCTTGGCCCATCGAGAAATTCGCCAAGCGCTTGCACTCGCGACCGACCGCGAAGCGCTCATCCGCTATCTCCTCCATGGGCAAGCAAAGCTCGCCGCGGGCGCGCTGCCTCCAGTTCACTGGGCCGCCGATCCGAATGTCCTGCAGTATCCTTACACTCCCGCTCGCGCCGAACAGGTTCTCGACGCTGCGGGCTTCCCTCGAAAACGGGATGGCGTGCGCCTGCGCCTCACTCTGAAATGCTCTACCGAGGAACAAGCCCGACTCATCGGCGCGGCTCTTCAGGAGCAATGGCGGCGCGCCGGCATCGAACTGGAACTTCGGCCGCTCGAGCTCGCCACGCTGTTCTCCGACGTCGCAAAGGGAAATTTCCAGATCACCTACCAGCGCTGGGTCGGCGCCAACACCGATCCCGATTTTTTTGAATACGCTTTCTCGTCGAAGCGCTTTCCGCCCGACGGCGCCAATCGCGGACACTATCGCAACGCGCACATCGACGCACTCACGGACCAGATTCGCGTGGAGATGAATCAGGAAAAAAGGAAGGAACTATGCAGTGAAGTTCAGAAAACTCTCGCGGAAGATCTTCCTTACTTGCCCATGTGGTTCAACGACGTCGTTTCCGTCCATCGCCGCGCGCTCGGCGCTCTCGATCTTCCCTCCACCGGCAACTACAATTTTCTTGCGACTCTTCATCCGGGCGGGAATTAATTAGCGAGCACGCCTCGCGCCTCCAAGTTAGGTTCTACTCCAGCGCCTTCTCAATCTCCGCCACCGGAATGGCCCCTTCCCTGCCGATCCTCCAGGTGTCGCCATTCAATTCCACGATGGTCGAAGCCTGCGTCCCGCCCGTTTCTCCCGTGTCCAGCACAAGAGGCACCCGCGAGCCGAGTTGCTTCATTACTTGTTCTGCGTTCGAACACGAAGGAAAGCCGGAAATGTTCGCGCTCGTTCCCGTGACCGGGCCTTCGAATTCATCGATCAATCGCCGCACCACTGCGCTATTCGGCCAGCGCAAGGCGATGCGGCCTGTGCCTGCGGTCACTTTGAGCGGGATGCGCTGCGCGGCGTTCACCACCAGCGTCAACCCGCCCGGCCAGAACGCCTGGGCGAGCCGCAAAAATCTCCGCGGCGCTTCGCGCGCGAGCAGAATGGCTTGTTCGATCGAATTCACGAGGATAGGCAGCGCCCTCGTTTCCGGGCGCCCTTTCACACGATAGATTTCATCCACAGCGGCAAGATTGAAGGGGTCGGCCGCCAGTCCGTAGAAAGTGTCCGTGGGAATCGCAATCACACCCCCGCGCGTCAGAAAACCTGCTGCATACCGCAGCAGGTCCGCCTCTGGGAATTGCGCATTTACGCGCAGCAGCTCAGCCGGCAATTTTTTGGCCTTTGGCGAAGTCGTAGCGCCACCCCTGCAGCGCCCCGCCAGCGCTGCCCTTAATTGGGCGACGCTACCATACCCCCCTCAACCCACGCAATAAGAGCTTGCTGGCGAACCTCTCCAACAGCAAAAGCGGGCCGCAAAATGACAGACACGGGTGTGGGATTGTCTGTTTCCGGTAAGCCAATCCGGTAGCCAAATGGCCACCAACGTGAGAGGGAAAGCCAAAAGGCGCAGGGGACGTTTCCGATTGCGCGACATACGCCCGGATTGTTTCGGGCGCGAACGGCACTTCTACAAGTGGATTGTTTTTCGGGACCTATCTGATGCGTATGCGCTGAATGCGACATAAATCAATCAGCTCTTGGTGCATAGTTATGGCTACCGCGATTCCGAAGGCGGACATTTAGAATTTGGAGGACTACAACATGCACCTTTCACATCGTTACATCGCTTCGCTGTTCCTGACCGCTGCTCTGGTGGCGCCAGTGGCAATTATGGCCGCTCCTGCACCTCAAGAGGCCCGCGTTCAGCTCCGAGTCTACGATAAACAACACAAGGACTATCACAACTGGGATGACAACGAAAACCGCGCCTGGGGCCAGTACCTTGCGCAAAACCACAGGAATTCTCACGAATTCTCGAAGGTGAGCAAGAGGGAACAGTCGAAATACTGGAATTATCGCCACACCCATTCAGACAGCAACGTGTAAAGTCACCACATGAGACGAGGAAACATAAGACCGCAAAAAATACGTCTCGTCCGTAACGGTACGAACGGGACGCCGGAGTGGTGCCACTTCGTTAGTTCCGCAAAACCACCGGCGAAGGATACTCCTGCTCGCCGCGTGGACCCGACGAATCGTGCCATTGAAATTTACATGAAACGGCTAACGAATCAGTGATTGAAGAATCGTTCAGTTCGCCGATCCTCCGGCACTGACCGGTGCAATATCTGACTTCATCCCCAGGGCTTTTAAATATCCCTCATTCACGCGGCACTTTTGCGGGCGGACATTCTCGAGCAACTCTGCGAAAACACGGGCGATCGTCTGCTGTTCAGGGCGGGCCTTCAGCCGTTCTTCCGCGCGCCCAGTGCCGCGCGGAAGCTTTGCGAACTCCACAATCTTTCCCCAATCGGAAGGTGGGATAATGCTGACGACCGCCGACGGCTTTTCCATCTTCTTATACGGCCAGAAAGCCCATCCGATGCTGTTTTTTTCAAGCGCTTTCACGAATTGCGCGATCCACTCATCGGTATTCTCCCCGGACTCGCCCATCCAGATTGGCACGTCATAACGCTCGCGAAAATCAATGTATTGCCGTAGCACGCTTTCATCAGGCGCCGTCCAATACTTGTGGAACGTGTATGCCACGTTCGCATCGAAGGGTTTTCCGAAGACCGAAAAGTTCCCGTCCCACTGCGCGCCACCGAGAAAGAGAATATGGTGAGCGTCAACCTTTCGTATTTCGCCCGCCAACTTCTTGTAGAGCGGTTCAAGCGAAGAATTCAAAGCTGCCAGCTTGGGGAAATGCGGGATCGGCTCATTCAGCAGGTCATAACCGAGCACGGCCGGCGCATCGCGATAGTGCGTCGCCAGGCGCCGCCAGATGGCGATCAGGTGTTCTTGCTCTTGTGGACTCTGGTATAGCCAAGGATATCCCGCGCTGTCATCTATGTTCGTGCCCGTCTGTCCGCCCGGCGCGGCATGCAGGTCAAGAATCACATACATGTTTTCCGCACGGCTCCAGACGATCAACCGGTCCAGCAGCTGGAAACCTTCCGCGTCGTCGCTCTCAAACAGGCTGTAATGCAAAGGAACTCGAATGGCGTTGAAGCCGGCCCGATGCAGGAGCGCGATGTCCTCACGCGTGACGTAGTTCTCGCGGTACTTCTGCCAGAATGCGGCCGACCCTTCAGGCCCCAGGAGTTCCAACACCAACGCGCGGATCTCACTAGGAGATTGCGGGCCGCCTTGGAACAGCCACATGTAACCCTCTGGCACCAGCCAATTGCCCAGATTTGTTGCGCGAAGAACGAGCGGTTTACCAGCGGCATCGACGATCTGTTTGTGGTCGGTGTGTGCAACTTCCTTGGGAACTCAATGCCAGAAGAAGAAGCGGCAACTGTAGAAGTCTGAATTTGAACATGATTCTCTCCGGCGGAAAGCCTACACCAAACTCGCTGCTGCTAGCGGTTTGGATGTTCGCCATGACCCGATTTGCGTCTGGCGGAGGTCCTTTTGATCGTCGGGCATTGGCGCAAGATCGCGAGCGCCCTCTTAAAGAGTTCTGACAGCAATGACGGTCACGTTCGGATCGGGTGGTTGCTGTGGCAGGTCAATCTGGAGCCGGCGTTCTGTCTGTCGAAATTTCAATGATTGCCCTCCTGCGAGCAAGTGCGCCGACATCACCTTCGTGTCCAGCCCCGATATCTCCAATGGCGACGACGGCCAATCGAAGATGTGGAGGAAGAGTCTCTCGCGTTTTGCCGTGGTTCGAACAGATTTCATGTTTTGCACTGGTCCGTAGGTCGTCCCGTATATGGATTCGCCGTTAACCGCGAGCCAATCGCCGATGGCGCGGAGACGCTGCTGAAATTCCGGCTGAATCAAGCCATCGGGTTGCGGTCCGACGTTCAGCAGGAAGCTCCCGCCCCGGCTTGCGACTTCCACGGGGCTCCGAATGAGAAGCTCCGCCGGCTCATATTCACGATCGTTTGCGTTACATGCCCACGTCTTGTTTATGGTCATGCAGGTTTCCCACAACTGAAAGTCTTCTGGCGGCGGAGTCAACTCCTTCGATTCTTTTTGAACGCTGGTATCGGTCGCCGCAAAAGCCACGCCCTTCGTCGGGATCGCATTAGGGATGAACTGTTCCGGCGTTTGATAGTTTCCCGGCACGCCAATTCGGTCGTTCACCAAAGTGGCAGGCTGCAGTTTCTGGATCAGTTCAAGGCCTTCCCATAGGGAGTATTCGTGATCTTGTAGTCTGTGTAGGAAGTGTCGAACATGCAAAAACCATCGTGGTGTTTGGTCGTGAACACCATGTATTCCCGTCCTGCGGCCCGAGCCAAATCAATGAGAGTATGCGCGTCGAACTTTGATGGATCAAACCGCCTTGGCAACTCGCGATACTCCGCCTCGCTGATGCCCGCTGGTGTGAGTGTCATTATGGGCCAGGAGGCCTCCACGCTGGCCAGCGCGTATGGTCCCCCAGTGGATGAGCATGCCAAATTTGGCATCGCGGTACCAGCGTGTCCGGTCGTTGGCCAAGCCAGAGCGCAATCCCAGACTAGGCATAAATGGAAGTGACGACCCTGCAAGCGCAAGTCTTATGAAGTCGCGTCGAGAAGGCGAACAAGCACTCACGAGGGCTGAAATGCTATCACGACACCTGCTCGCGCAAAAACATTGGGGATCTCCGCGGCGCTCCATGTCTTTTCCTCGTCTGCACACGAGAGGCCAGGGAATGACTACTTCTCGGATGCGGACTTCCGGCCCGGAATAGTTTCCAAGTAGCGCACTCGGAAGTATCCCGGCTGTCCGTATGTCGCGCTTATTGGAAAACGAACCGGCAACAGAAACATCCCAGGGTTAGCGTCCCCAGCCAGAAGTTTGCTACCCTCCACGGTAATGGCTACGCCCGGAAAGATCGCGCGTAACGCTCGTCCCGCGAACGGCGCGGCGCTTCTCACCAGCCGCGACAATCGCTGGCTCAAAGAGTTCCGCATGGCTTTGCGCGGAGGACTGCCGACGGAAAGTGGATTCGTCGGCGTCGAGGGCGTGCGTCTCGTTGAAGAAGCTTTGCGTTCCGGTTGCCCAATCCGCGCCGTTCTTTTCGGCGAATCCGGCGAACGCCACCGTGAACGCCTCGTTCCCTTGATCGACCGGCCGGAAATCGCCTTCCCCACTCTTCGGACCACCGACCACCTCTTCGAAGGTCTCGCCGATTCCGAACATCCCCAGGGCGTCGCGGCGCTCGTTAAGCCGCGCGAGACGACTTTCGATAACCTTGTCCGCGCCCCCCTTTCGGCTTGTGCCGCGCTGCTGGTCGTCCTGGCCGGCGTCCAGGATCCCGGCAACGTCGGGACCATCCTGCGCACCGCCGCCGCCTTCGGCGCGACCGGCGCCGCCACTGCCGCTTCCGGCATCAGCGGCACGGCAAACCCTTTCTCGCCGAAAGCTCTGCGCGCCTCCGCCGGTGCCGCTCTGCATCTTCCGATCCTTGCTGGCGTGTCGCTTTCGATCCTCCTTGCACAGCTTAAGGTCGCGGGCGTCCGCACCCTGGCTTCCAGCGTCCGTGAACCGCGTCACGGTGAGCAGGCTCCGCTCGCTCCGTGGGAAGTCGATTGGTGCCAGCCGGTGGCCCTCCTTGTCGGCAATGAAGGCGCCGGTCTTCCTGAAGAGGTCGAGCGCGGCGCCGATGCGCGTATCCGCATTCCCATGGCCAGTGGCATCGAATCACTGAATGCCGCCGCCGCGGCCGCCGTCGTTTTTTACGAAGCCGCCCGTCAAAGAACCAAGCAATTGAACGGACGAAAGGATGGAAACTAACGATGGGACCTGTCCCACGTAGTACAGAGCATAAAAAGAACGGCTTCATCTTGTGCCTGAGCATCATCTCCATCTTTGGTGGATCAATTCCCAGCGCTTTGGGGCAACAATCTCAGAAATCGAAGACGAGTAGGGTGTCGGAAACGGCCCTGGCTCGCAGAGAACTTAATTTGATTGGCGAAAAAATCGCAAAGGCGGTCCTGGACAAAGATATCCGTACCTTATTGAGCTATGACTGCGAGGATTTGCGCTCTGAAGATAAAGCCTCCTTGAAAGACGCGAAAAGCGACCTGTACTGCTCCCTGTTTGATTCTTCTTGCATCCAGGGCGGCAAATGGCACTCGGTGTATGACACAAAGTCTCGTTACGACAGCCACGTATATGGCACCTTGCTCTTCTACGACCGCGCTTCAATAGCTGACAAGGACCTGGGCTCGCCCGATTTCTTGTGCAAAGCACCATCGACGCGGCTCGCGTCCTGGAAATTTAAGCTGGAAGAGGATGGAGACCGGTGACGCCCATGTTCGACAATGAAACGGAAGGACTTTGCTCTTACTGACCACAGATTTTACGTTTTCTAAAGAGCACTAGTATCGTGAGCCTCTTCTCAGAATTGCCGCCACAGGCACGGGAAAGCGACGTGCCTGCAGCCAACCAGCCGCTCGCCGAGCGCATGCGCCCGCGCACCCTCGACGAATTCATCGGCCAGGAAAAACTTCTCGGCGCGGGCAAATCGCTTCGCGTTCAGATCGAGAACGACAATCTCGGCTCCATGCTCTTCTGGGGCCCGCCGGGATGCGGAAAGACCACCCTCGCACGGCTCATCGCACGTTTGACAAGCTCCGAATTCGTTTCCTTCAGCGCCGTTCTCACCGGCATCAAGGAAATCAAGGAAGTCATGGCCGTGGCCGAACAAAAATCGCGCTCCGGACATCGCACCATCGTCTTCATCGACGAAGTTCACCGCTTCAACAAGGCGCAGCAGGATGCCTTCCTCCCTCACGTGGAAGCTGGCCACATCATCTTCATCGGCGCGACCACCGAAAATCCTTCCTTCGAAGTCATCTCGCCGCTTCTCTCCCGCACCAAGGTCTACGTCCTTGATCCGCTCACCGCGCCGCAAATCGCTGAACTTCTCCGCCGCGCCTTGAACGACAAAGAACACGGTTTCGGAAGCGCATCCGTCGAATCTCCCGACGACATCCTCTTTCGCATCGCCTCCTTCGCCAATGGCGACGCCCGCGCCGCCTATAACACGTTGGAACTCGCCGTCCGCAGCGCGCCTTCGAACGATGTCGGCACGCGCATCATCACCCCCGAACTCCTCGAAGACGTGCTCCAAAGAAAACTCCTCCGCTACGACAAAGCCGGCGAGGAGCACTTCAACCTCATCTCCGCTCTGCACAAATCCGTTCGCAACTCCGATCCCGACGCCGCCCTCTACTGGCTCGCCCGCATGCTCGAATCCGGCGAAGATCCGCTCTATCTCGCCCGCCGCATGGTCCGCATGGCCAGCGAAGACATCGGCCTCGCCGAACCCGGCGCCCTCGCCGTCACTCTCGCCGCGAAAGATGCTTTCGACTTTCTCGGCGCGCCCGAAGGCCACCTGGCCCTCGCCCAGGCCGCCGTCTACCTCTCGCTCGCGCCAAAATCCAACGCCGTTTACACTGCCTACGGCGAGATCATCGATGACGTTCACAAAACCGAGGCTGAACCTGTGCCTCTCCACATCCGCAACGCCGTCACTGGGTTAATGAAAAACATCGGCTATGGTCAGGGCTACAAATATGCCCACAATTTCGAAGAAAAAGTCACCGACATGACCTGCCTCCCCGACAATCTCGCCGGCCGCACCTACTACAAGCCCACCGACCAGGGCTTCGAAGCCCGCCTCCGCCATCGCTTTGACGAAATTCGTAAAATAAAGTCTCGCTCGTCGTCTACCTCTTGAGGTGAAAGTATGAAACGCATCTTGGCATCACTTACGACTGTCGTTCTGTGCGCTTCAGCCAGCGCCCAAAAGGAGCGTCCAAGGCCGCGAATAACGGGGATCGCTGCCGTGCAGTTTTACTCTACAAATATGGACACAGCTCGCAGCTTTTACACCCGAGTCATCAGCAGTGAAGGTACTCCCTCTGATGCTTGTCTTTGGTGTGAAAGGTCCCCGATCGGTCGGGAGAGGCCGGTGATTGCCTTCCCCTTCTTCATGCAGCAGCTAAGCTCCGGTCAAAACTTGGTGCTCGCGACGGCGCCCAAGACGCCGCCGTCTAACCTCCTTTATGAGATCGTATTCGCCACGGACGATGTGAATGCGATGAAGAAATACCTCGCGGCGAAGATGATCCCAATACCGAAAATCAGAGGTTCCAGTGACGAATACTTCGCAGTAATCGACCCGGAGGGGTACCGAATCGGATTCAAGCAGCAGACGAATTCCCCAACTTCGCCGTCCTCGTCCAATATGCGTATCATCCATGCCGGCTTCGTCGTTCGGGACCGTGACGCGGAAGACCGCTTCTATAAAGATATTCTCGGCTTCCACGTCTACTGGCACGGCGGAAGGAAAGACGACGAAACCAGTTGGGTCGACATGCAAGTCCCCGACGGCACCGACTGGATCGAATACATGCTCAACGTCCCCGCCAACGCAGACCATCACACACTCGGTGTCATGAACCACATCGCTCTCGGAGTCCCCGACATCCACGCCGCGGAAGAACAACTTCGCAAGAACCGTTGGACCGGCAACGAACAACCCAAAATCGGCCGCGACGGCAAATGGCAGCTCAATCTCTACGATCCCGACGACACCCGCGTTGAACTCATGGAATTCACACCCACGCAGAAGCCCTGCTGCTCTGAGTACACTGGACCGCATCCCGGACAACATCCATGACCAGCTTGCACCTCGGCCACCTTCGCAGGGTAAAATCGCGCGTCGCACCAAACTTTCAAGGGAGTCTCATGAAACGCACTGCACTTGCGCTCTCCACCGCTTTCATCTCCTTTCCGCTCGCCGCCCAGGATCAGCCCACGCGCCCGCCCATCACCGGCATCGCGCACGTCCGCATCTATTCCACCGATCTTCACAAGTCGCTTGATTTTTACAGCCAAATTCTGGGCATGACACCACGCAACGCAGGCTGCACGGGCATGGCGCGCCCGTGTTTCATCGTCAACGACCGCCAGCAAATTCAGTTGTCAGAAGTGGGTTCTGCCTCTCCCGCCAACCTGCTCGCCGAAATCGCCTTCGCCACACCCGACGTTGTGCGGATGCGCAACTACCTCCTTGCCCGTAGCGTCGCGGCCGACCCGGTTACCAGGGATATCAGTGGCGTCGCGCATTTCGTTGTCCACGACCCCGAGGGTAATTCCATCGCCTTCGTTCAGCTTCACCCTCGCAGCGTGTTCACTGCCCCCGCCGAACAAATCAGCACGCGCATGCTTCACGCCGGCTTCATCGTCAAGGACCGCGCTGCCGAGGATCGCTTCTACAGGGATCTCCTCGGCTTCCGCATGTACTGGCACGGCGGCTTCAAGGACGCCGGCGACGATTGGTGGGAGATTCAAGTCCCCGACGGCACCGACTGGATCGAATACATGCTGAATATCCCGTCGAACGCCGACCACAAGGAGCGTGGCATCCAAAATCATTTCTCTTTCGCTGTCGAGCAAATCAAGCCCGCCGTCGCGCTCCTCCGCGCCCACGGCCTCAAAACCACCGCCGAACCCGAAATCGGCCGCGACGGCAAATGGTCCTTCGATATCTGCGATCCCGACCTCACTCGTGTCGAGTTCATGGAATTCAAGCCCGCGCAGCCGCCCTGCTGCAATCCCTACACGGCGTCACATCCCGTACAATGATGTTGCGCACAAACCATGACCCGTCCCTGTTTCTCTAACCGCTCGCACTGGCTCCGCCCTATGTGTTCGTTGCTGTGCATCCTCTTGGGCTGCTGCGCCGTCCCGTCCGCGCTCCCCCAAAATCTCGAGAAACCCATTCAATCCATCGACGAGGAAATTACCGCCTTCGCCTACGCTCCCGATGGCCGCATCGTCTATTCCGTTTATCGCAAAATGAAAACAAAGGTCTACGACGCGCTCGAACACGATGACATCTGGATCCAGAACGCCGGTGGTAAACGCCACCGCCTCCTCGAAGGGCAAAAATACACGCGCGGCGCTCAATCTTTCAGCTATCTCATCGACTCCTTCCGCTGGTCCCCCAACGGCCATTTCATCCTCGCGCAGCTTCTCACCACGACGGTTCTGGATGACACCGGCAAAACCGAGGACTCCTTCCAGACGCTGCTCCTCGATGACTCCGGCAAGGAAATCCATATCAACAAAGGCGACAGCGTAATCTCCGACGCCGCCAACGCCTCCTGGCTGCCTGACAACGCCACCATCGCGTATCTCTCGGAATCCGTGAAGCCTCGCCTGCTTTTCTCCTTGAAGTTCACGCGCCCCGCCGTCGGCGCCCTTCCTTCTTTTTATGAAGGGCGCACGTTTCGCGACATCGCCTGGCTGCCTGGAGTGAACTCCGCCATTGCCGTCGAACAGGATCACAACCTCACCGGCCCGTGCCGCCTCCAGCGCCTCGACCTGCTCAGTGACAATGCCAAAGAGTTGGCCACTCTTGAAGGCTATGAAGGCGGCGCAAGCGTCTCCCCCAGCGGCAAAAAAGTTGCCTATTTCATTGACAAAGAGATTCTCGAAATTCGCGATCTCACTTCCCTCAATCGCGTGGCCCGACTCCGCGTCGGCCTCGGCGTCTTTCGCTGGTCGCCCGACGAATCCCGCATCCTCCTCAAGCGCTCCCTCGAGAAAAAATCCGGCGATCTCGTCTGGATCGATCTTCCTCCGCTAGCGCCGATCCCCGCGAATCACGAAATCCCCATCTCCCAGCCCACGCCAATTCCCATCCTTCACGGCCTCAGCTTCCGCGATTTCGCCATCTCTCCCGACGGCCGCTCCCTAGCCGTCGTCATCACCGGCAAACGCAACCTGCTCGTCTTCCCCCTCCCCCGCTGACCCCTCCGTCCCCTCTTCTCTGCGCTCTCTGCGTCCTCTGTGTTAAATTTTTCTCCTTGATCTTTTTTTGTCGCCTGAAATCAAAAAGCCCGCGCGCCATCCCCGCGCGGGCCTCCACGTCCTTCCGAATTGTGATTCGCCTATTGTTTCAGCTCTCCAACTCTCCTCCGATGCTCCACCAAGATGCATGCATCCTCGATCACCACCAGCCCCGCCCCACGCGCCTTCTCCGCCGCCTCTTCGTTCTCAATTCCCTTCTGCATCCAAACGACCTTCGCTCCGATTCGAACCGCGCTCTTCACCACGGAAGCCACATCCTCCGCCCGCCGGAACACACTGACGATGTCTATTTTCTCCGGCACATCTTCCAGCCGCGCATAACTCTTCTCCCCCAGCACTTCCGTCTCGTTCGGGTTCACCGGAATAATCCGGTATCCCGCACCCTGCATGTATTCCGTCACGCCATAACTCGGCCGCATCGGATTCGACGACAATCCGACCACCGCAATGTTCTTGCTTTCTCTCAATATTTTCGTGATTGGGTCGCCATCGCCACGCCCGCCGATCTCCGCCCCACCAGGAATGTGCACCCTCATGGCGTGGCCGCCCGTTTTTCCTTTGCCTCATTTACTTCCTCTATTTCCTTTACCTCCTGAAATATCACTCTCATCGCGCGGCGAGTGCGCCCTTGCCCGGGCGCTTCAAGATCACCCGCGCCATGGCCGACAAACACTTGTCATTTTCTTTCGCCGTCCCCACCGAAATGCGGATCGCTTCCGGAAATCCCATCCACCCCAGCGGCCGCACAATCACGCCCATCCGCAGCAGATCATCGCTCAGAGCTTTCGCATCCGGACCCACCACAATAAAAATAAAATTCGCCTCGCTCGGCACCGGCCGGAATCCCATCTTCGCCAAATCCTCGCTCAAGCGTTTCCGCTCCGTCGCATTTGTCTCGATGCACCGCTTCACATGCTCTTTGTCATCCAGCGCCGCCAGCGCCGCAGCCTGCGCCACTCCCGACGTATTGAATGGCGTCCTCAATTTATTCATCGCGGAAAGCAGCTCGGGCCGCCCGATGCCATACCCGATGCGCAATCCCGCTAATCCATAAACCTTTGAGAACGTCCGCAGGATCAGCAGATTTTTCCTCTTGCGATAAGCCTCCACCGCATCCTGCAAGCCCATGCTCACCGCGTAGTCGATGTACGCTTCATCCAGCACCACCAGCACACCATCCGGAACGCCCGCGAGAAATTCCTCGAATTCTTTGCCCGTGAACGCGCTGCCCGTCGGATTGTTCGGATTCGCCAGATAAATCACGCCCGTTTTCGGCGTGATGGCTCTCGCCATGGCCTTCAGGTCAAACGCAAACTCCCGCTGGGGCACCAGCTCCAGTTCCGCGCCGCTTGCGCGAATCGCCACCGAAAACGGCGGATACGTTCCTTCCGACGTCAGCCCCTGGAGCCCGGCCCGCAAGAGCACGCGCGAAGCCAGATCAATAAGCTCGCTCGAGCCCAGCCCCACGAAAATCTCTTCCTGTGAAACTCCTCGCCGTTCCGCCAGCGCCTCCCGCAGCAAGTGCGTCCCGCCATCGGGATACCGGTTCGAATCCCCCAGCACCGCCCGCGCCGCCGCCATCGCTTTCGGCGAGGGTCCCAGCGGGTTCTCATTCGAAGCGAGCTTCACCGCATGAATCTTCAGCTCCCGCTCCACTTCTTCAATCGGTTTTCCCGGAACGTACACCGGCAGCCCGCGCAGGTAATCCGGTATCAGCTCTTCAATTGTCCGCGTCATCTACCCAGTTTACTTCCTCCACTGTCCCGCCGCCAAACGCCGCTCTTTCGTGGTGGCCATTTTCTAACTCTTAGAGATCTGATGCGCAAGCTGGGCGAAGCCATCGTGCCGCAGCTGCCAACGTCCCGCTCTTCTCCCTTACCTCCTTTACCTTATTTACTTTCCTCCCCAAGGCTCTTCAATTTCGCCACTTCCCGCACCGTCAGCGGACGATACTTTCCCGGAGGCACATCCAGAACCAAAGGTCCCAGTTGCACGCGCTTGATTTTCTCCACGAGAAATCCCACGCCCTGAAACATCCGCCGAATCTGCCGATTCCGCCCTTCGATCAGAATCACCTCATACCAGGGATTGGCCCCGTCCTCCACCAAGCGAATTTTCGCCGGCGAAGTCTTCACGCGCGTCCCATCCTCCAACTCAATCGTGATTCCCGCGCGCAAGCGCCCGATCGCCCGCTCATCCGGCTTTCCGCTGCTCTTCACCATGTAGGTTTTCGGCGCGTGCGAACCGGCCTTCATCAGCTTCTGCGCCAGCGCCCCATCATTTGTCATCAGCAACAATCCTTCGCTGGCATAGTCCAGCCGCCCCACCGGATACACACGCTCAGGACATTTCTTCATGAGCTCCATCACCGTCGGCCGGCCTTCCGGATCGCTTACGGTCGTTACGTAGCCCTTCGGCTTGTTCAGCAGAAAATACAGCAGCCGCTCCCGTCTTTTCAGCGGCGCGCCATCAACGCAAATCACGTCCTGTTCCGGATCGGCCTTCGTTCCCTGCTCCATCACCACTTTTCCGTTGAGCGTCACCCGCCCCGCCGCAATAATCTCCTCCGCCTTGCGCCGCGACGCAATCCCGCTGGCCGCCATAATTTTCTGCAATCGTTCTTGCATTTTCTGGATTTCGTCTCTTGGTAAGCGTTACTCCGTCAGGCCAGTTCGCGCACTAAAGGCACGAGGTCAAAATGTTGTCATTCCGAGCGAAGCGAGGAATCTGCTTTTTCTTCTCTTCCCTGCGTCCGCTGCGTTCTCTGTGCCCTCTGTGTTAAATTCCCCTTTCTTATTTCACCCCGCCCCTCGTCCGTCTTCTCAAACTTGCGCAACCTCTCCGCGTCCTTCTGCTCAATCAATCGATATCTCCCCCGCGGAATCCCCTCCACCGTCAGCGGCCCCAATCCGATGCGCTTCAACTTTTCCAGCGGATGCTTCTCCTTGAACAGCACCCGCCGCAACTCTTCCTTTTTCGAATCCCGCATCCGTACTTCGTACCAGAAATTCGCCGCGCGCCCACGCGTGGCGTCCGGCTGCCGCACCGTTTGCATCCTCACGCCAATCTCTTTTCCCAGCCGCTCCAGGTCCGCCAGCGTCAGCATTCCTTTCACCTTGACCTGATAGACCTGCTCCAGGTGGGCCCAGTTCTTCAGCATCTCCGCCGCCAGGTTCCCGTCATTCGTCAAAAACACCAGCCCCGACGCCGCATACTCCAAATTTCCCACCGGAAACACTCTCTCGGGCAATCCTCGCAAACAGTTTCGCAGCGTCTTCCGTCCTTCCGGGTCCGCCATCGCCGACACCACTTCCGGCGGCTTATTCAGCAAAATGTAAACCCGCCGCCCCTCCTTCGCCTCGACGACGCGCCCCGCCGCCTCAATCCGGTCCTTCGCCGCGTCTGCCTTCGTCCCCAATTCCTTTACCACGTGCCCGTTTACGCGCACCTGTCCGCTAAGGATTAGCAGCTCCGCATGCCGCCGCGAAGCAATCCCCGCCCGCGCAATAATCTTCTGCAATCTTTCTTCCATGCTCTCTCTTGTCTTTTCTGAGTCTTGCTCTTTTTTGTGTAGGTGCGGGGCTTGCACCGCCCGTCTTTACTGAAGCAAGGTGCTCTAATTCGTGACCGATCCGTCTCGCTTTTTCTGCAGCCCAACGTAGGCCGCTCCAATTACTGCGTAAACCGCAAAGTTGATCAGCCCGATTATCAGCCACATGATTGCGAAGCCTGTCGTCTGCGGCTCAATATCAAAGTTGGTAACGAAAAGAAGAGAACCGAGACAGAGAATTATCGTTGCGACTCCAATCCAGATGGCCACAGAACTCCCAGGTGTGGGATCCGCTTCAGAAATTCCGAAAGAGACAGAAGCGATTGCCAGGCCCAGCAATGCAAACCGGAAGATGGTCCGCCAATACCTGGTCATACAACCCCAGATTCTGCCGGGCAAAACTCTTCTCTGCGCACACGACGTCTCTACTTTTAGTTCTTCTCTTCACTCCCCCGCCGCTGCGGCTTTCTGAGTCTCGTCGCTCGTCGCCTCTGGCATCCCCTCATTATTCGCCGCCGTCTCTTCCAACAATTCTTCCCGCGCCTCCATTTCCGCACTCGCCGAATTCTCTGTCGCTGACACCCCGATGCTCGCCTCGTTCGTCGATCCATTCTCCGCCGGCGCGAATCCCTCATCGCTCCCCAACGCCTCCCGCGCCAGCGCCTCAAACTCCTTCAAGCTCGGTAACTCCTCCAGATCGCTCAACCCGAACCGCATCAAAAACTCTTTCGACGTCTTGTACAAAATCGGCCGCCCCATCACTTCCTTCCGCCCCGCCGTAGTAATCAGGTGCTTGTCCAGCAGCGTGCTGATCACTCCCGAAGTATTCACCCCGCGAATCTCCGAAATCTCCGGCGAAGTCACCGGCTGCTTGTACGCGATCACCGCCAGCGTCTCCAGCGCCGGCATCGAAAGCCGCAAGGGAGGCCGCAAGCTCTTGATAAACCGCCGCACCACGTCATGCTGCTGCGGCTTGGTATACAATTTGTACCCGCCCGCCACCGCGCGAACCTCGATCCCGCGCTCTTCCGCCGCATAGCTCGCCACCAATTCATCCAGTGACGCCTGCACCGCCAGCTTTTCCTCCCCCAGCGCCTTCGCCAGTTGCTCGATCGTAGCCGGCTCGTCCGCCGCATAAATAATCGCTTCTAGTGCCGCTTTTCTCTCTTCGTTGGTCATGAACAAGCCCCTGAGGTTGCGGAAATAAAGGACGTTAAGGAAGTAAAGGAGAAGCCCAATCGACGCATTTCGGTTGTGCAATATTTGCAAACTGTTCCAGCGGCATTCTTCATCCTTTGCCTCCTTTATCTCATTTACTTCCTTTACCTTCTATTTGTATTCCTCATCAATCTGCTTGATCCCCCCGCTCTCATCAAACACCAAATCAAACATCTTGTGCTTCCGCACCACAATCTCCCCAAACTGCTTCTCTTGCGCCAGCGCCACCGCCTGCAGCTTCACCATTTCCAGCACCGCCAAAAACGCCACGATCATCGCATGCCGCGACGGACACGCCTCAAAAAACTGAATCAAGTTCACTGAATTGTCCGCGCTCGCCAGAATCTGCGCCCGCAAAGCCGCAATCATTTGCGCCACGGTAAACTCTTCATGCCGCAGCTCGATCCGTGAAACTTCCTTCCGCCGCTCCAGCACCTGCTGGAACACTTTCACCAAATCCACAAGCGAAACTACCAGCTCGCCCTCAGTCCCTTCGTCGTTGTAGAGCGATTTGTCCGGCTTCGACCACACATTCTCTTCAATCTGCTGCTTCTGATACAAAAGCTGCGCCGCATTCTTGAATTTCTCGTGCTCCACTAGCCGCTGCACCAGCTCCGCGCGCGGATCACCGCTCGCGTCTTCCGACTCTCCCAAAGGGTCAGGTGGCAGCAGCATCTTGCTCTTGATGTAGATCAGCGTCGCCGCCATATAAATAAATTCCGCCGACACATCCACGTCCAACTCTTCCAGCTTATGCAAATACTCCAGGTATTGCGCCGTGATCTTCGAAATCTGGATATCGTGAATATTCATCTTCTGCTGCTTGATCAAATCCAGCAGCAGGTCCAGCGGCCCCTCATACATCGGTATATTAATTTTGTACGGCGTCGCCATCTGAATTCCTTCTGCCTATCCTTTGCCCATAACCAACCAAGCCGCCCATCCTAGACAAACCGCAACGATCGCTGAAAGCATCGCCGGCCCCGCAGAAAAATACTTCCAGCTGAGGACCAGCCCAGCTACTTGAACAATCATGAAAACCCAACCCAAAAGTCCAATTGCCTGCGGATTACTGCGGGCAAGAGTTCCCAAATGCCAAGCCAGAAACGCCGAGAACAGCAACTGGACCGTGATGCTCAGCCCAAACCCTCTGTAGAAACCTCCATAGCTGAAGCTGGACCCGCTCACGTGAAAATGAACGTTGTTCATCCCGTCGAAGACCGCGCGCGCTTCCGGCGACGGAGGTTTGAGGCTTAGAAACCCGAACGTGTGCCCAGCCGCAAACAACAAAAAGAAAACCGACGCAATCCGGTAGAGCGTGATCGCCTTCATATGGATCCTGCTTTTGTCTGCCCACTCTGCGTTCTCGGCGGCCACTTTGTAACTTCTGTCTTCTGCCTTTATGCCTTAGCCGCCGTTCCGCCAATCTCCTTCCGTTTCTTTTCCCACCCAAACACCGCCTCCCTCACTCTCTCCATCGTCCCCTGCGCTACTTTCCTCGCCTTCTTCGACCCTTGGTCCAAAATCTCCAATACTCGCTTCGGGTTCTGCTCGTAATTCACTCTTCGCTCCCGCACTGGCGCGATCCACTTGATCAAATTCGTCGCCATCGCGTCCTTGCATTCGATGCACCCGATCCCCGCCGTCGTGCAGCCTTGCCGCACCCACTCCAGCCGCCCCGGCTCTTCCGCCGAGAACAGTTTATGCCAGTCATACACCGGACACACGTCCGGATTTCCCGGATCCGTCCGCCTCTTCCGCGCCGGGTCCGTCACCATCACTTTCGTCTTCTTCCGTATCTGCTCATCCGTCTCGCTCAACGTAATCGCATTCCCATAACTCTTCGACATCTTCCGCCCATCGAGCCCTGGTATTCTCGGCGTCTCCGTCAACATCACGTCTGGTTCAACCAATTTCTCGCGGAACTCAAAGAATTTGGCAAAACCTCTGTTCTCGGTGTCTTCTAGAAAGTTCCGAATGCCATCCTTCAGTGCAAGCTCCCGCATTTTTGCCCTGACGAATGACGTGCGATTCGCGTGCTCTTCGACGATCTGCGATAGCTGAGGTCTTTCACCAACCATGTTTTCAAAAATGACAGCGGAAAATGCGTCGGCATCAACACCTTCTCGCCAGTCGAGACCAAACAAGGTGTTGAAACGCCTAACCAGTTCCCGGCTGAACTCAACGTGAGAAACCTGATCCTCGCCAACAGGCACATACAGTGATGATCCCAACTGACTATAAATCACGATGTCTGCAGTCTGAAGAGTTGGATATCCGAGAAACCCGTACGTATGCAAGTCCTTGCTCTTTATATTCTCCAGCGCCTCTTTATACGTCGGCACCCGCTCCAACCACCCCAGCGGCGTCACCATGGACAGCAACAAATGCAACTCCGCATGCTCCGGAACCGCCGACTGCTGAAAAATCACGCTCTTTGCCGGATCCAGCCCCGCCGCCAGATAATCAATCATGATCTGCAGAGTATTCTCCGCCACCCCCGACGTATCCGCGTAATCGCTAGTCAGCGCATGCCAATCCGCAATAAAGTAGAAGCACTCATAAGCTGGTTCTTGACTCTGTACTGGCGCAGCATGCTGCGCCACTACACGGCCAGCCGGTAAGACTTCATTTTGTAACCGCACCCAATTTTGCAGCGCGCCAAAATAATGACCAATATGCAGGCGCCCCGTAGGCCGCATCCCGCTCAAAACCCGACTCTTCTTCCCCTCAGCCCCTGTCGCCAATCCCCGCTCCTCCCGCTTTCACCCACGAAGGGAAGCCTCAGGTCTGAAGGCCTGAGCTACGGCTCCCCAATTCTGTCAATTTCATGTTTCTTCCTCAACTGGCTTTCCCCAGTAACTCGCGCGCGATGATCATGCGCTGTACCTCGCTCGTCCCCTCATAAATAGTAATCACACGCGCATCCCGGTACATCCGCTCCACATCCGTCTCGCGAGAATACCCCACGCTGCCATGGACTTGGACTGCTTTATAGACCACGCGGTTGACCATTTCGCTAGCGTAAAGCTTTGCCTTGGAAGCACTTGCGCCCACCTGAGTCGGATGCGCGTCCTTCAGCCAGGCTGCGTAAAACACCAGCCCCCGCGCGGCCTCGATCTCCGTCTGCATATCGGCAATCATCCACTGAATCGCCTGAAACTCCGCAATCTTCTTCCCAAACGCCGCGCGCTGCTTGGCGTACTTGACGGTCTCTTCCAGCGCCCCTTGCGCCAGCCCGACCGCTTGCGCGGCAATCCCGATGCGCCCGCCATCCAGCGCGCTGAGCGCGATCTTCAGCCCCTGGCCCTCTTCGCCAAGCCGGTTCTCCACCGGCACCACGCAATCATTCAGCAAGATCTCCACTGATGGCGACGAGCGCTGCCCCATCTTGTCCTCGTGCCGCCCCACGCGAAACCCCGCGAATCCCGGTTCGACCAAAAACGCGGAAATCCCCTTCCTTCCAGCCGCCGGATCAGTCTTCGCAAACACAAGAAGCACGCCCGCAGCGCTCCCGTTTGTCACCCAGGTCTTTGTTCCGTTTAATTTGTACACATTTCCGTCGCGTATTGCTCGTGCTTGTATTCCCGCCGCATCCGACCCCGCCGCCGGCTCCGTCAGGCAAAACGCGCCGAGCGTTTCTCCCGTCGCCATGCGGCGTAAATATTTTTTCTTCTGCGCTCCGCTGCCAAACAGCATCAGCGGCGCCTGCACCGCCGAATTCGTCACGCTGATCGCCGTAGACATCGCCGTGAACACCCGCGCCACTTCTTCCAGCATCAACGCATACGAAACGGTATCGAGTCCCGGCCCGCCCCATTCCTCCGGCACCAGCATTCCGCAACAGCCCATCTCGCCCAGTTTCTTGATCGCCTCCGCCGGAACTTTTTCTGTCTTCTCCATCTCCTTGACGATCGGGCGCACCTCCGCCTCCATGAATTGGCGAACCGTATCCCGTATCAGTTTTTGGTGGTCTTTGAGCGCAAAATCCATCGGGAATAGTGTAAGCCCGATGCTAGCATAGCCGGGCAGAGAGCAGAAGGCGGGGTGGGAGGATGCTGGAGAGGCCAAAGAGTTCAAGGTTCAAAAATTAAGCAGCTTGGCGAGCAGGACGGAAGCGTGCAGCACGACCCTATTCATCTTGGATTTTGTTTTTAGAGAAGCGCAGCACCCGAGTGCGCGGCTGACCCAAGAAGAAACAACGCCGGCGAGATGCCGGTGCTAGGAAGAGCCAGGAGGGCGGGTTCCACTGAGCGCGGACGCGTGGTAAGGCCGGCTTGTTTCCAGAGCTTCTCCCATTGCCAGATGCCGGGAGTTTTGTCGAGGACACGGTAGCCGAGCTGGTGGGCCAGCATCAAAATCTGGCCGCGATGATGCGCCTCGTGCGAGAACATGTAAGCGAACATGGTCCCCCCGGCGGGCCACGTTGGCATCCAACTGTCGCGAGAGAACTTTGAAACGCGGCGATTCGGAGCGGCCGAGAGAGCTTCCGACAACATGCGCAGGCACTGCGAGGCGCATCTCCTGTGCGCGGCAGCGGCCTGCTTCATGGTGCAGCGGTGGGGATCGAGTGGCGGCGGACACTTCAGATGCGGTGCGGAATTCTTCAACCACTTAAGACGGCTGTTGTGCAGATGCGCGAAGATGGCCGCGATTGTCCGGCCATTGCCTTTTTGACTCGGCGGCTGAGAGCGTTGAAGTGCACTTTCGAAGATGTGTCGCAACCAGATATGCCGATCTGAACACAGCTCCGCGAACCACAACAAAGATGATGCAGAATTAAAGAAAGCCCCAGTTTTGGCTATTTTTTGCAGACGGCGCGCAAAATGGCATTCCGCAGCGATTATCGTCAATCGACCCTGGGCCGAAAGCTCTTTGTTGTAGTTTCTCTCTTTGTCTCGATCGTCCTATTTGTTTTTCTCCTCGGCGCCTTCCGATCCATGATTTTGTCTTCGGTGCGTGCCTACATCCAGGGTGAGGATTATTGGTCTAAAGGGCAAAAAGAAGCGGTTATCAGTCTGATGCAGTACGCCAGCTCGAGTTCCCAAGCGGACTTCCAAGCTTACCTGAATGCCATCCGGGCGCCCCTTGGAGATAAATTTGCCCGCATCGAGCTTGAAAAACACACTCCAAATATGACGATCGTGTATCAGGGGTTTACAAGGGGCCAGATCAATCCCGATGATATCCCCGGCATGGTCCGCATGTTTCGCTGGTTTCACGATTTCAGCTTCATGCGAATTGCAATCGTTGATTGGACCGCTGCGGATCAAGAGCTCGACAACCTCACGGAGCTCGCGGATCAGCTCCATGCGGAGACATTTTCAGACCAGCCAAATCCATTAACGGTGCGGTACGTCCTCGAGGAAATCGAGGCCTGCGACTCGCGTCTCACTCTTACGGAAAATCACTTCTCTTCGACGCTGGCAGCTGGTGATCGTTGGATCCGTAATTTGCTCAACTTGCTCACCGTGGGAACCAGCGCCCTTCTGCTGGTCTTAGGCATAGGGACTTCCCGGCACCTACTCAGCAACGTGCGCCGCTCCGAGGAGAAATATCGCCGCGTTTTCGATTCCGCCAGTGACGCCATCCTGATTGTGGATTACGAGACAGGTATCGTCCTGGAAGCGAACGTGCGGGGCGCCGATCTCTTCGGAATTCCGCCAGAGCGCCTGGTATTCGTACCGGAATCTTCTCTCTTTCCCGATGGTGAAGGTCAGCACTACGTGAGAATCTTCCGGGCGGGGCTTTCCGACAGTGAGTCGCACAGCGTTCAACTCAAAATCCGGCGGGCCGACGGGCGTTCCGTTGAAGTGGACGTCAGCGTTCGCCGCATCGAGCTCGATAGCCCGCGCCGGCTTGTCATTCTCGCCATTTTTCGCGATACCAGTGAACTCAAGCGCCTTAACCGTGCGCTTCTCGCACTCAGCCGCTGCAACCAGGAGCTCGTCCGCGCAGCGAACGAGCCGGAACTCCTCGAACGCGTTTGCCAGATCATCGTCAATACGGGCGGCTATCGCATGACCTGGGTCGGATTCCCTGAGCGGGACCAAACCAATTCTGTTCGTGTGGCCGCGCAGTTCGGCGATACCGGTGGCTATCTTGCCTCCGTGCACGCGTCTTGGGCAGACACACCGGAAGGCCGCGGCCCCGTCGGGGTGGCTATCAGGACCGGCGAGATTTGCGTCATTCACAACACCTTGAAGGACTCGCGCTTCGCATCCTGGGCTGGACGAGCCGCGGAGGAGAAGTTTTTATCCGTAATTGCTCTTCCTCTTTCAGGAGAACAGGGCGTGATCGGCTGCTTGGCAATTTATTCAGAAGAAGAAGATGTCTTTGACGCTGAAGAAGTGACCCTGCTCCGGGAACTTGCCACGAATCTGGCCTACGGCATTTCGACCCTGCGCATCCGTTCCGAACACGAACGCTCCGAAGCGGAAGTCTCCTCGCTCGAAGAGCAGCTCCGTCAGGCGCAAAAAATGGAGTCGCTCGGCCGGCTTGCCGGCGGTATCGCGCACGATTTCAACAATCTCTTGACCGTCATCCGCGGGTATGCGGAGTTGGCTCTTCCGGCCAAGCCCGGCGATGACGGTCTCCGCCGCAAAATAACGGAAATCATGAAGGGCTCGGACCGCGCGCAAGCCCTCGTGAGCCAATTGCTGGCTTTCAGCCGCAAGCAGATCCTCAAGCCTTCGGTCTTCGACCTTAACCACGCCGTTATGGAAATATCCAATCTTCTTCCCCGCCTCATCGGTGAGGACATTCATATTGACGTTCGGCCCGGTCGAAATCTCCGCAGGATCATGGCGGACCGCAATCAAATGCAACAGATCTTGCTGAATCTGGCGGTGAATGCGCGCGACGCGATGCCCGCAGGAGGAACACTCCGCTTCCAGACGGAAAATGAAACCTTGCCGGCTACCTCGAAATTTGAAAAAATCACCGAAGGTGTTCTCTTGACTGTCAGCGATACGGGAAGCGGCATCCCTCCGGAACTCCTTCCGCGCATTTTTGAACCCTTCTTCACAACCAAGGAACGTGGCAAAGGAACCGGGCTTGGACTCGCCATGGTCTATGGAACGGTTTCACAGAGCGGCGGACGAATCGAAGTCGATTCAGGGCCGGGCAAAGGCACGACGTTCAAGATTTACTTTCCGGCGACAGACGAACTCGTGTCTGCTTCCCCGA
>WNGO01000201.1_pt1 | contig 36984 bp, 35 predicted proteins | sample 5400511 | NCBI WGS metagenome assembly WNGO01 (sample SAMN13153380, study PRJNA577476) | soil metagenome | isolation source: 20 cm soil or saprolite under Garry oak tree replicate 2 | place: USA:California | collected 2016-06-15 | reverse complement strand
CCGAGCACGGCAGCGGGACGGCGCGCGCGGTAGACGGGGTCACCTTCGACGTGCTGCCCAACGCGGCCGGTCCGATCATCGTGTCCGCGGCCCTCGGCATCGGCAATATGATGCTGCTCGAAGCCGGGCTCTCGTTCCTCGGGCTCGGCGTGCCCCCGCCCGCGCCCAGCTGGGGGAACATGATCGCCGATGGATGGCACAAGATGACGGTCGCCTGGTGGGCGTCCACGTTTCCGGGGCTCGCAATCTCTCTCGTCGTGATGGCGTTCAACGCGCTCGGTGACGCGCTGCGCGACGCGCTCGACCCCCGGCGAGCGGGAGAAGAGAGAGGGGAGGGGGGGGGCGCGGCATGACCGAACCATTGCTTCGCGTCCGGGATCTCAAGACGTACTTCGTCACCGAGCACGGCAGCGGGACGGCGCGCGCGGTAGACGGGGTCACCTTCGACGTGCTGCCCGGCGAGACCCTCGGCATCGTGGGCGAGTCGGGGTGCGGCAAGACGGTCACGTCGCTGTCGATTCTCCGGCTCATCCCCGAGCCGCCCGGCCACATCCTCCCCGGAAGCTTCATCGAGTTCGAAGGACGCAACCTCCTGACGCTCGAGCCGCGCGAGCTGCGCGCCATCCGCGGCAATCGGATCGCGATGATCTTCCAGGAGCCGATGACGTCGCTCAATCCCGTGTTCACCGTGGGCGACCAGATCGCCGAGGCCGCGATCGTCCACCACCAGGTGTCGCGCCGGGCGGCCCGGAGCCGCGCCATCGAGATGCTCCGGCTCGTCGGCATCCCGGACCCCGACGAGCGCGTCGACCATTATCCCCACCAGATGAGCGGTGGCATGCGCCAGCGCGTGATGATCGCCATGGCGCTCGTATGCCGGCCCCAGCTGCTCATCGCCGACGAGCCGACCACCGCGCTCGACGTGACGATCCAGGCGCAGATCCTCGAGTTGATCGACCGGCTCCAGGCCGAGCTCGGCATGGCGGTCCTGCTCATCACGCACGATCTGGGAATCGTGGCCGGGAGCGCCGATCGAGTGGTGGTGATGTACGCGGGCCAGGTCGTGGAGCAGGCGCCGACGGCTACCTTGTTCGCGCGGCCCCTGCACCCGTACACCGAGGGCTTGCTCGCTTCGGTGCCGCGTCTCGACGCGCCGCCCGCCCGCGCGCGCGGCCGCCTGCGCAGCATCCCGGGCCAGGTGCCCGCCGCCACCGCCTGGCCGGAGGGATGCCGCTTCCACCCGCGCTGCCCTTACGCCTGGGACCGCTGCCGGGCGGAAGAGCCACCGCTGCTCGACGCCGGCGGTGAGCCCGGCACCCACGCCGTGCGCTGCTGGCTGCTGACCGACCCGCGGCGCCGCACGCCGCACCCATAGATGACGGCGTCCGCCCCCGCCCCCGCCCCCGCCCCGCCCCCGCTGGTCGACGTGCAGGGATTGGTCAAGCATTTCCCGGGCGAACGGGGGCTGTTCGGCTTGGGCCGCCCGCGTGCGGCCGTGCGGGCGGTGGATGACGTCTCGTTCGCGATCGCGCCCGGACAAACGCTGGGACTCGTGGGCGAGTCGGGGTGCGGCAAGTCCACCGTGGGCCGCACCATGCTGCGCCTGATCGAGCCCGACCGCGGCCGCGTCACAATCGACGGCCAGGACGTCGGGGCGCTCAAGGCCCGCGCGCTGCGCGCGTTGCGGCGCCGCATGCAGATCGTGTTCCAGGATCCGTACGGCTCCCTCAACCCGCGCATGACGGTGCGACAGATGCTCGCCGAGCCGCTTGCGATCCATGGCATCGCGCGGGGCGCCGATGCCGGGCAGCGCGTTGCGGCGCTGCTCGAGGAGGTCGGCCTCGATCCGAGCTTCGCGGCGAGCTACGCCCACGAGCTCTCTGGAGGCCAGCGGCAGCGCGTGGGGATCGCCCGCGCGCTATCGGTCGAGCCGCAATTCCTGGTGCTCGACGAGCCGGTCAGTGCGCTCGACGTGTCGGTCCAGGCGCAGGTGTTGAACCTGCTGACCGACCTGCAGCAGCGGCGGCGGCTCACTTACCTGTTCATCGCGCACGACCTCGCCGTCGTGAAGCACGTCGCGGACCACGTGGCGGTGATGTATCTCGGCAAGATCATCGAGCGCGCGCCGGCGCCCGCCTTGTACGCCAGGCCGCGGCACCCCTACACGACGTCGTTGCTTTCCGCCGTCCCGGTCCCGGACCCCAAGGCCCAGCACGAGCGCATCGTGCTGGTGGGCGAGGTACCGTCGCCGGCGCACCCGCCATCCGGCTGCCCGTTTCACCCGCGCTGCCCGCACCCCCGGAAGAACGACCGCTGCCGGACCGACCCTCCGCCCCTGCGCGAAATCGCGCCGGGGCAGCTCGCGGCCTGCCACTTCGCCGAGGACCCGCTGTGACGAACCCGCGCCTGAGCGCCGTGCTCAAAGACGCGCAGTTCTGGGTACCGGTCGCCGTCCTGGTGGCGGGTTTGCTGGTTCTCTGGTGGATCCGCTAGACGCGGGGCGGCTGCGCCGCCTCCAGCTCGCCGGCATCGCGAGCGGCTTCACCGCCGGCGCGTGGCTGGGCGCTGCCGAGGCGCCTACCAAGATGGTCACCCTGGGCCTCTCACCGGTCGTCATCTCCCTGGCGATGGTCGTGGGCGTGTTTCTCGCGCGCTGGAGCCTCCCGGCGCTGCTCCGGGGAACGTCGGCGATTCGCGCGGATGTGCGGCAGGCGCCGCATCTCATCGTGTGGGCGGTGCTCGCCGGCTGCCTGTGGGCCGTCGCCAACACGCTCACGGTCTACGCGATCAGAGACATCGGGCTGAGCATCGCGTTCCCGCTGTGGAACGCGAACAGCCTGCTCGGCATCCTGTGGGGCGCGGTCTTCTTCAACGAATTGCGCGGCGCCGCCTGGACGCGGTTGCTCGGCGTCCTGGGGGGCGCGGCCGTGATGTTCGCGGGCGCCACGCTGCTCGCGGTAGCATCGTCCACGCAGGCGCCCGCCGGACACGCTGCGCGCGGCGTCGCGGCGGCGCTCGCCGCGGGCGCGCTCTGGGGCACGATGTACATCCCCTACCGCAAGGCCTATCTCAGCGGCATGAATCCCCTGGCGTTCGTCACGTTCTTCACGGTGGGCGAGCTGGGAATGATGCTGTCGCTCGCCCTCGGCGGGAGCGGTGGTCTCTCCGGGCTGGTCACGCAGCTCTCCGCCGCCCGCGACGTGTTGTTCTGGTTGATGCTCGGCGGCTTCGTGTGGGTCCTGGGCGACCTGTTCCAGCAATACGCGGCAAAATATGTGGGCATCAGTCGCGGGATCCCGTTGTCGAACACCAATCAACTCTGGGGACTTGCCTGGGGGTTGCTGGTGTTCGGAGAGTTGCGCGGCCACGCGGCAGCGACGTACGGCCAGGTGATCGGCGGCTCGCTCTTGATGGCGCTCGGAGCGGTGGCGATCGCGCTGGCGTCGGCCACGGGCGCCGAGCATGTCCGCTGGCAGGAAGCCGCGGAGCGAGAGAGGGCGCGCTACGGCATCGACCCCGCGTACGTCCGGGCCGCGCTCGCCGGCGAAGGCACGGGCGGCCCCTCGCGCCAGCGAACCTGGCTCGACTGGACACTGGTAGTCGGCGCCACGGCGGTGTTCGTGGCGTTCGGGTTCATCGCCCGCGTTCCCAACCTGGCCCTGAGCTGGGGATGGGTCGTGCCGCTCACACTCGCCATGCTCGTGCTGCTCTTCGGAACAGGTTGGCTGCTCTGGCGGACTACGCGATTCAACTGACCCTGGTACCTTCTCGGCATGACCCCACCCCTTCGGTATCTCGCGTTGGTGACCTTGGCGCCGCTCGCACCCGCGGCACTCCCCGCGCAACAGTCCGGCTTCACCATCGAGCAGGTGATGAGCGCGCCGTTTCCCGACGAGCTCACCGCCGCGCCCGCTCCCACGAGCGGCGCTGTCGCCTGGGTGTCCAACGTGCGGGGCGTGCGGAACATCTGGGTCGCCGCCCCGCCTGACTATGTCGGGCGGGCAGTCACGGCATACACGAGCGACGACGGACAGGAGATCGCCGAGCTGCGCTGCACTCCGGACGCGCGGGCCATCGTGTACGTCCGGGGCGGCGACGCGAACGACAAGGGTGAGTACCCGAATCCCCACAGTCTGGTGACCCGGGTCGAGCAGGCGGTGTGGGTCGTGCTGGCTTCCGGCGGCGCCCCACGGCGCATCGGCGAGGGGCACGGGCCGGCGGTCTCCCCCAAGGGCGACCGGGTGGCGTTCATCAGCCATGGCCAGGTGTGGTGGGGATCGTTCACCGACTCGACGGCGACCGACCAGCTGATTCGCGCGCGGGGCACGGCCCGCTCGCTGCGCTGGTCCCCCGACGGCTCGAAGCTGGCCTTCGTAAGCGACCGCGGCGACCACGCGTTCGTCGCACTGTACGACGTAGTGACCAAGACGTTGCGCTATCTCGACCCGAGCGTCGACTCGGACGGTGAGCCCGCGTGGTCGCCCGATGGCCGGCGCATCGCATTTCTACGCATTCCGGCGGGCGCGGAAGGCATGCCGTTCACGCCCCAGCGCAGCGGCCAGCCGTGGTCGATCCGCGTGGTCGACGTGGCCACGGGGGCGGGGGCGGGGGCGGGGGCAGGACGAGAAGTCTGGGTCGCGGACTCGGGACGGGGAAGCGTGTTCCGGGAGATCGTGGCCGCCAACCAGATCCTCTTGGGCGCCGGTGATCGCATTGTGTTCCCCTGGGAGAAGGATGGGTGGACGCACCTCTACTCGGTTCCCCTCGCGGGCGGCCGCGCGACCCTGCTGACGCCGGGTGGGTTTGAAGTGGAGCATGTGACCTTGAGCCCGGACCGGGCCACGGTCGTGTTCAGCTCGAACCAGGACGATATCGAGCGGCGGCACATCTGGACGGTTCCCGTGGCCGGGGGCCAGCCCACGCGGCTGACGCGCGGGACCGGTCTCGAGTGGACACCAATGATGACCGGGGACGGCCGCGCGATCGCGTTCATTCAAGCCGGAACGCGCACGCCTCCGCATCCTGTCCTCCAGGTCGGCGGCGGCACACCGCGCGACCTCGCGCCCGGCGTGGTCCCGACGGACTTCCCGGAAGCGGCGCTGGTCGATCCGCAGCCCGTGGTGTTTCCGGGGGTGGACGGCTTGCCCGTGCACGGACAGCTGTTCCTGCCCCGCGGCCTTAAGGGAGGAGAACGGCGACCCGCCGTGATCTTCTTTCACGGCGGCTCCCGCCGGCAAATGCTGCTCGGGTGGCACTACTTCTATTACTACCGCAATGCCTACGCGCTGAACCAGTACCTCGCGAGCCGCGGGTACGTGGTGCTGTCCGTGAACTACCGCAGCGGGATCGCCTACGGGATGGAATTCCGCGAGGCGCTGCACTACGGCGCCCAGGGGGCGAGTGAGTTCAACGACGTGCTGGGCGCCGGGCTCTACCTGGGAACCCGCGCTGACGTCGACGCCAAGCGGATCGGATTGTGGGGCGGCTCGTACGGCGGCTTTCTCACCGCCATGGGCCTCGCGCGTGCGTCCGACCTGTTCGCCGCGGGCGTCGACCTGCACGGCGTGCACGACTGGAACGTCGAGATCCAGAACTGGGTCCCGAGCTACGATCCCTCGAAACAGGCCGACGCCGCCAAGCTCGCGTACGAGTCTTCTCCGATCGCCTATGTGAAGGACTGGCGCTCACCGGTGCTGCTGATTCACGGCGACGACGATCGCAACGTCCAGTTCAGCCAGACGGTCCAGCTCGCGACAGCGCTGCGAGCCAGAGGCGTGAAAGTCGACCAGCTGATCCTTCCCGACGAAATCCACGATTTTCTGACGCACGCGGATTGGGTCGCGGCGTACGAGGCCGCGGCCGAGTTCTTCCGGAAGTGGCTGGGGCGCTGAGGGACACGCGCCCGCATTAGTGCTCGATGATCTGGCGCTAGCGCACCCCGCCCATCAGTCGCTGCACCGGCTTGATGAGCACGAACATCACGACCGCCGCACCTAGCGTCACCGCCGCCGTCACACCGAACAACACCGGCAAGGGAGTCGTGCTGATGAACCCCGCGGACCACCCGGCCAGCTTGTTCCCCAGTGCGTTGGAGAGAAAGAAGACGCCCATCAACAGCCCAACCACCCTCGTCGGCGCGAGCTTGGTCACGACGGAGAGCCCCACCGGGCTGAGGCACAGTTCGCCGAGCTCCTCGATGAAATAGACGCCGACCAGCCACAGCGGACTGATCTTGATGCCCCCCTGGGCGATCGATCCCGCGGGGATCAGCAGCACGAACGCAAGCCCGACGAACAGCAGCGCCAGCGCGAACTTCGCCGGTGAAGACGGCTGCCGTGTCCCGAGCTTCACCCAGAGCCAGGCGAAGACCGGCGACAACAAGATCACGAACGCCGCCTGGATGGACACGAACCAGGAGGCGTACAGCCTGATCCCCAGGAGCTCGAGGTGGACGTAGCGATCCGCGAACAGATTGAGCGTGGATCCGGCCTGCTCGTATGCGCCCCAGAAGAGCGAGGCGAACGCGAAGAACACGACCACGGCCGCCATCCGTTTCCAGTCCTCGACGGTGAATGGGGGATCTGCCCCAGGGGCGGCGGCTGCCATCCGTTTCGGTCGGGCGGCGAGGCGCTCCATTGCAGGCTGGAGGCGGTTGCGCCCCACGACGTACTGCACGAGTCCCAGGGTCATGCCGACACCCGCGCAGGCGAACCCGAGGTGCCAGTCCACACTCTCGGCGAGCTTGCCCGCGATGATCGGCCCCAGGAACGCGCCGAGGTTGATCCCCATGTAGAAGATCGAGAATCCGGCGTCCCGCCGCTCGTCGCCCTGCTCGTACAGCGAGCCGACCAGAGTGCTGACGTTGGGCTTGAGGAGGCCGGTGCCGACGACGATGAGGGTGAGGCCGGCGTAAAAGAACGGCAGGGCGTGAAACGCGAGCGTGAAATGGCCCAGGGCGATGATCGCGCCGCCGATGAGCACGCTCCGGTAATGGCCGAGCCACCGGTCCGCGATGACCCCGCCGAAGATCGCGGCCAGCCAGACACTGCCGACATAATTGCCGTACACCGATCCAGCATGCACATCCGTGAAGCCGAGCGCCTTGACCATGTACAGGATCAGGAACCCCCGCATCCCGTAATAGCTGAAGCGCTCCCACATCTCGGTGAAGAACAGCGTCGACAGCCCGCCGGGGTGGCCGAACCATGTCCCGGCTGGCGTGGAGGTCGTGACGCCCGAGGTCACGCGGTCGTCTCAGTCGAAGAGTTCGTTCTGCTCGACGGGCTCCGACGGTGGCGGGGCGCGCAGCGTTTCGCCCAGCCGCTGCTCCCACTGCTCCGCGTCGAAGTGGTGCTCGCTCTGCAACGTGCTTCGCAGCGCCGGTGAGAACTCGTGAAAGGCCGCGAGCAAGTCGGTGACCGCCTCGCGCAGCGCCTGTGCCGAGACGCCGCCTCCCGCCGCGCCCATGTCCTCGAGAATGCTCTGCTCGGTGCGGGACGCCACGATCGGGTCCGGGCGCCCCTGCACGAAAACGTTGGTGCGCCGTTTGGGGCCGCGCTCCTCCTCGATCGGCATCAGCCCCACAATGCCGTCCGAGCGCCAGTACTTGCCGTAGCCGAGGAAGACCATGCGGTCGCGCTTGATGTCCATGCTGCCTCCGCGCCGCCCGTCCGCGTTGCGTGGCCCCCCACCGGACTCAAAAGCGTCGCGGAACCAGGCGAGCACGTCGCGGATCAGGCTCATGACTAGTCCTTCTTCATTTTCTTCTTGAGCTCCCGGAGCTGGCGATCGGCGGCGGCCTCGCGGGCGGCGTGATCGAGCTGGGACTTGAGCAGCTCGTCCGCCGCGTCGGTGCCGGGACGCGCGCCCCCGGCGGATTGGAGATCGCGCCACGCCCGCTCCGCGGAGCGCTCCGCCTCCGTGAGCGGCCGATCGCGCTCGGCCCGACCCAGCTGCGCCTGCATGTCCCCCAGCTCCCGCTCGTAGAGCGCCAGCTCGGCCTGCAGGGCGACCAGCTTCCGCTCGAGCACCCCGACGCGCTCGCGGTGCTTCCCCGCGAAGCGCTCCGCGACGTCGACCGTTTCGCGGTCCTGGATCTCGGCGGCGAGCCGGCCGCGGCGCTCCGCATCGGCGTGCCGCTGCCGCTCCTGCGCGAGGTCCCGTTCGGTGCGCGTCACGGCGTCGCGCGTCTCACCGACGGCCAGCTTCGCCTCGACCACCGCCTCCCGCATCTGCCGCGCCAGATCACGCAGATCACCCGGCGGCGTCGCCGCATCGAGCGCGGCGCCCAACGCGTCCCGCAGGCGCTCGAACACGCGACGCTAGCTTTTCCGGACTGTCTTCGCGAAAAACGACGAGAACACCTGTTCCACCGCCTTCGACTTGCACGCGGGACAGGCCGGCGGCTCGCCACCGTGCTCCTCGATCCCCTCCTGCTGGGCGAAGCGCGCGTCGCATTTCGTGCAACGGTATTCGTAGATCGGCATGGCGGAGTTTACGTTATTCCCCGCTCAAACAGCGGTCAAGTTGACGCTCGGCCCCGGCGCGCCGATGATTGCGTCCATGCGGAGTCGCCTGTGGCGTACGGCGCTGTGCACGGCCGCCCTCTCCTGTAATGGGGGGCTGCAACCCACTACGGCCTGCTCCGGGATCTGCGGCACGGTGACATACGAGGGCTCGCTCCCCGACAGCCTGAAGGACAGCACGGCAACGGTGCTCGTCGTGGCGTTCGCCACGTTCCCGCAGACGGCGTCGGACCTCTTCAATTTCGCGGCGACCACCACCGTCGACACCGGCGGGCCTCCGCGCCGCTACGTCCTGCAAGTGCCCCAGGGGACATATGAGTGGGTCCTCGCGGTCTGGGAAAAAAAGAGCCGTACACCACTCAGCGCGCAGAACGCGGATTCCCTGCTCCGTGAGGTCGGATTCTACCGCAATCCCGCCGACGCAACCCCCCAGGGCAGCGGGCGCGTGCACGTGACCGGCGCGGGCGCAGACTCGATCAACTTCGCGATCGACTTCACCAACATGCATCGGATCTGCGATTACTTCCCGCCGTGCCCCCCATGACACACCCCGCAATGCTCGCCGTGCTGGCGACCTCCTTCGCCGCCACGGCCGCCGCGCAGGACACAGCCGTCCTGTACGGGTCCGTGACGAGCACCCTCGGCCAGCCACTCCGCGCAATCGTGCGGGATGTCGCGAGCGGTCGCGACGCCGCCGCCGACGCGCAAGGGCGCTATCGCCTGGTCGTTCGAGCCGGGACGACCGTGCTCCGGGTCGCGCACATCGGGTATGCCGCCGTCACGGACACCGTGACCGTCGCCCCGGGCGACTCGCTGGAGCGTGACTATCGACTCGAGGCAGCACCCGTGGAGCTGCAGCCCACGGTCGTCACGGCAGCCAAGCACTCCCAGCTCCTGGATCAATCGGCCACCAGTGTCGCGGTCATGAGCGACACCGATCTCGCGCGGCGGGCGGTGTCCACGGTGGACGAGGCCGTCAATCGGGCGCCGGGCGTGCTGTTCCTGAATGGCCAGGTCAACATCCGGGGATCGAGCGGCTTCGTCGAGGGCCTGGGGTCGCGCGTGCTGCTGCTGGTGGACGGCGTGCCCGCCAACCAGGGCGATCGGGGTGGGATCGACTGGGACATGGTGCCGCTCGCGGAGGTGGAGCGGGTCGAAGTGGTGAAGGGCGCGGGGTCGTCGCTCTACGGCTCCGCCGCCTTCGGCGGCGTGGTCAATCTGCTCACCTACGACATTCCAACCGGCTGGCATGGGCGCGTGCGCGCCACCGGTGGCGTGTACGCCAACCCTCCCTCGGACGTCTGGACGTTCCGCGACTACACCGGCGGGCTGGGCGGCCTGGACGTCAGGGGCTCCTACGGCACCGAGACGCTACGCGGCAGCCTCACGCTCGGCGGGCGGCACTCGGACGGCTTCCGCGAGCAGGATCGCAGCGATCAATGGGAAACCGCCGGCCGGGCCGAGTGGCTGCCGGGGCCCGGCACCCGGATCAGCGCGTCGGGGGCGTGGACCAGTCACCAGTACCAAGTTTTCCCCACGTGGTGCGTCCCCGGCGGGTGCGGCGACATCCGGGGACAAGCGTACCAGCCCTTTATGATCGACACGTCCGGACGCGGCAGCTACACCCGCTCGGACAAGGGGTATGTCGCCGCGACGCTCGATCGCGCGGTGTCCGGCGCGTTCGCCTGGCAGGCACGCGGCTCCTGGCTCCGCAGCCACTTCACCGACTACAACCCCGACGACTGGTCGGTCTCCGATCGGCTCGGTGCCGAGCTGCGGGGCATCCTGCACGCCGCGGGCGGTGACGATCGCGTGGTCACGTTCGGCCTGGAAGCCGCGCACACGGATGTCACGAGCGACATTTTCGGCGATCACTCCGAAGTCGCGTTGGGGCCATACGGCCAGGCGGAGCAGCGCGTGGGCCGCCTCCGGCTGACGGCAGGTCTGCGTCTCGATGACATCGCCGTAGACGGCGCCGGGACGGTGACCGTGCTGAGCCCCCGCATCGGCGCCGCTCTCCGGTCCGGGGTCGGCACGTGGCGCGCCTCCGTCGGCCGCGGCTTCCGGGCGCCGACGCTCGCCGAGCGATACGTCACCACCCGCGCCTTAGGCTTCGAGGTCATTCCCAACCCGGCGCTCGATCCCGAGACTGCCTGGTCGTTCGAGCTCGGCAACGGGGCCCCCGTTGCCTCTTGGGGGCGCCTCGACGCCGCCCTGTTCTGGACCGAGGCCTCTGACCTGCTCGAGCCCACGTTTGTGCTCGATGCCGGCGTCCAGAAGATCCAGATTCAGAATATCTCGCGTGCCCGGATCCGGGGCCTGGACGCGTCGCTCACAACCACGTCGCTGGTGCGCGGCCTGACGTCCTCGGTCGCCTACCTGTTCCTCGACGCGCGGGACCTCGCGACCGACTCGGTCCTGTCCTTCCGCCCCAAACACATGGTCACGCTCGGCGCCGACTACCAATGGCGGACGTTCTCAGTGGGTGCCGAGTTCCGCTATACGAGCCGGATCGAACGGATCGAGCTCGAGCCGGTGTTCGGGGGAGACCCACGCGTGTCCGCCAAGGTGCTCGACCTCCGCGCCGGCTGGCAACACGAATCCCTGGGGATGCGGTTGCTGGTCGCGAACGCGCTCAACTACATGTACAATTTGGTCCCACGCACGCTCGAGCAGGTGCGCACCCTTTCGGTCGTTTTGACCTGGACTTATTAGATTGGGGGCGATGATCGGACCCTGTAGCCTCGCCGCCATACTCCTGCTGCACGGCATACAGGCGCACCCGCTCGACGGCACGTGGGACCTGACGCGCATTTTCCGCGCAGGGGCGTCCCCCACCTCGCGCTCCGTGCCCATCGATTCCACCGTCTTCGTCCGCATCACGCTCGAGACCCACGTCGGAGACTGGATTTCCGGCCGATTGTATCGGCGCTATCACGGCGAGCCCGACGGAAGCAAAGTGGAAGCGGGGCCGCTGCGCGGTACCGGCCGCTGGATCATCGGGGTCGAGCTCGAGAAACCCGCCTGGACGCGGGCACGCACCGCGGCGTGGCTCGTCGGGGACACGCTGCGTCTCGGCACCCCCCTCGTGCCCGACGCCGACAGCCTGGAGCTGCGGCGGGTGACCGCCGATGCCCCATATCCCGCGAGCGTCGTTGAAGTGGTAACCGCCCGATGACGATTCCTCGTGACGTCGTCCGCGTGACGCCGTTCTGCGTGACGGTATTTCTCTTTTGCAGCGGTGATCGCTCCCGCTCTCCCACATGTGGCATGGCGCAGCTCATTGGGCCCTCCCTGATCCAGGACCAGCTCAGACACCTGCCCTTCGTCTTGACCGGCGCTCCGCGCGGTCTTCCCGGCACCCTTCCGGTTCGCGTCGCCGGCGTAGCACAGCAGAGCACCGTTGTCGTGACCGATGCCAGGGGTGGCTTGACGATGGAATACCAGGGTGCCGGATTCCCACGCGGATCGATGAGCGATAGCACTGGCTATGCGCTCCTGGTGGTGGACGATTCCACGCAGCGGGCCGAGGGCGTCCTGATCTACGAGTCGCAGCGGCCGCCGCCGGGGTACCCGAGCATCGGCACCCTCACCGCCCAGGGCGAGAGCGTCCCGTTGTACGGCGTGCGCGTGGAATGGGCGAGCGTTTCGAACCCGAAATGCCCGCTGCTCGGCGCGCCCCCCCTTTCCACCACTGCGCCTGCGCCACCGTCGCAGTGACGAAGATCGTGGCGGTGACCGCCACGCGCCGCGTGGACGCGGGGCGCGAGCGTGTCGCCCTGAATACCGCGTATGTGCAGGCGCTGACGCGGGCGGGGCTCATCCCGCTCGTCGTGCCTCCCATGCTCGAGCCGGAGACGGCCTGTGCGGCGCTCGACAGGGTGCAGGGTCTGGTCCTCACCGGAGGGGAGGATGTGGAGCCCGGCCGCTACGGCGCGGCGCCCCACCCCAAGCTGGGCGAAACCGATGCGGCCCGGGACGCCGTCGAAGTCGCCTTGATTCACGGCGCCGAGCGGCGGCGCCTCCCGATCCTCGCCATCTGCAGAGGTATTCAGATTCTCAACGTCGCGTGGGGGGGGACGCTCTACCAGGACCTCGCGAGCGAGCGCCCCGGACCCATCGACCACGCTGATTCCCACACCCGGCACGGACTACGTCTCGAGCCGGGCAGCCTGGCGCAGCGCACGCTGCAGATCGTGACCGTGAGCGTGAACACTCGACATCACCAGGCGATCCGCGCGCTGGCGCCGGTGCTGCGCGCGACGGCCTGGGCGGAGGACGGCGTGATCGAGGCAGTCGAGCGGACGGACGGGGAGGGGCCGTTGGTCCTGGCGGTTCAATGGCACCCGGAGGACGACGTGGAGGGAGCGCTGTTCCGCGGCTTCGCCCAGGCGATCGCGTGAGCATCGCGTTTCCCTCCCCCGAGTGGGTGCGCGCGTATGGTGCGGCGATCAACGCGAACAGCGTCTACAAGGCAGCGTCGCTCGAATGGACCTTCGGGGCCGTCGCGCTCGTGGTCAACCCACAGCCCGAGATCGGCATCGCCGAGCCACTGGGGATCTGGCTCGATCTGGATCGCGGCGTGTGCCGGGAGGCGAAGGTAGTGTCACAACAGGAGGCCGACGGGGCGCCGTTCGTGATTACCGCCGACTACGCCCAGTGGAAACGCGTCATTCGCAAGGAGCTGGGGCCGATCGCGGGCATCATGCAGCGCAAGCTCCTGCTCAAGGGCTCGCTGCCGATCGTCGTGCGGTTCGTGAAATCGGCTGAGCAGCTGGTCGAGTCCGCGACGACGGTGCCCACGAGATTCTTGGACGAATGAGAAAGGACGGTCGGACTGTGAACGCTCATCCGTCCGACCGTCCCACAGTCCGACTATAGATTTCGCAGTATCTTTTCCGTCGTGCGGACGTTCGGAAAGAACACCCGGTCGCTCAGGCGATTGAACGCGACGCGCAGCGTGGGGAACCGCTCGGCCGCTGTACGGTAGATGGGGGCAACGCCGAAATGGTCGGCGAGCCGGTGCTCGGCGGCGAGCCGATAGCCCTGCCGTCCGAGCGCGTCGTAGTACGGCAGATCGGGCCCGCCCCGGCGCGAGCGCCGGGCCGCGATGTAGTCGGGAAACAGGCCAGCGAGCCAGAGACTGTAGTTGCCGAGATGCACCCGGAGCAGGAAGGCTCGTTCGCCGGCGTCGTCGAGCGCAGTGAGGTCTTCCACCATGTCCACCAGGTAGCGGTAGGTCTCGTCGTCGGTGCGGCGGATGCGAGCGGCCCGGTCATGATCGCCGAACTCCAGCACGAGCGCGGCCAGATAGTCGGCCAACATGCGGTCGTCGACCCCGGCGATGCGCAATGTGTGGCGCACCGCCACGTAAGCGAACAGCGCCGGCGACGGCACGACGAGCGTCCGCAGCGCCACCAGCGCCTCCAGCAGGTCGGGATCGTCGAGCAACCGATCGGGCCCTTCCTCGAGCATGACGCGCTCCAGGCGCGAGCGGCGCGCTGCGTCGCCGCGCGCCAGGGCGAGCGCGACGACCAGCAAGTCCTGCGCCCGCAGACGACCCCGCACGTTGGCCAGAATCATGCCCAAGCCTCCCTCTAACGCTACTACCCCTTGGCTTGCACCCGAGTTGCTGGCGCGGCTGACGACGCTCGCCCAGGAGCTGGCGGGGGCGTTCCGTCCATCGACGGTCGTCGAGGTCGTCGCGCGCGCACTCGGCGAGCTGCTCCAACCCGATCGAGTTTCCGTCATCCTACTTGACGCCGAGTCGAACCGGCTGGCGGTGACGTACGACACGTACCCCGTGCCCGCCCGCACCGACGACCCGTTGCTTCAGCTGGCGTTGCGGCGTGGGCCGCTCGCCTTCCCCAAGGAGGTGCAGGAAGAAGCCCGGCGGCGTGGCGCAGAGCTGCGGGACGCCGTGCCCGGCTCCTGGCTCGGAGCCCCGCTCATCGCCGGAGCCCGCACCATGGGCGCCGTATCCCTTTCCAGCGACCGCCCTGGGGTGCTCGGCGAAGCCGAGCTCACACTCGTCTCGGCCGTGCTCGCCCAGGCCGCCATCGCACTCGAGAACGCCCGTCTGGTGGAGCTCTTGTCCTCCGCCAAGCGTGAGTGGGCGAAGACCGTCGACGCCATCTCCCAGGCGATCTGCATCGTCGACGCGCATGGCACGGTCCGCCGCGCCAACCGCGTGTTCGCCGACCTCATCCAAACGGCCGTGACCGCGATTCCCGGACGACCCTGGCTGGGCCTCTTCCCTCCCCCCTGGGCGGACCCCGTGGCGCGCGCCATCGCCGAACCGTCCGCGAACACGGTCGAGATCCGCAGCGGCGAGCGAGTGCTTCTGCTGACCGCGATTCCCATGGCGGAGCCGGGATCGGCGGTGCTCGTCTTCGAGGACCAGACCGATCGGCGCCGCCTGCAGGAGCAGCTTATACAGTCTGAGAAAATGTCGGCGATCGGTCAACTGATCGCCGGTGTGGCGCACGATTTGAACAACCCTCTGGCCTCGGTGGTCGGCTTCAGCGACTTCCTGGTCGAGGCCGGGGAGATCCCGGCGTCGCTCCAGGAGCCCCTGCAAGTGATCCGCCAGGAGGCCGAGCGGGCGGCCACGATCGTCAAGAACCTGTTGTCCTTCGCCCGCAGTCAGGAGGGCGAGCGCATCCGGCAGCCGATCCGGACACTCCTCGATTCGACGCTCGTGCTGCTGCGCAATCAGCTGATGGCCCACAAGGTCGAGGCCACGGTGGAAGTCGAGGCGGGTCTGCCGGATGTGCTGATCAACGCGAACCAGATCAAGCAGGTGTTCGTGAACCTGATCAACAACGCGTGCCAGGCGATCGCGAGTGACGCGCCATCCGGGCGGATCTGGATCAACGCGCGACGAGTGCACGATGCGGTCGCCGTGAGCGTCACGGACTCGGGCCCGGGCATATTCGAAGACGTCGCGGCCCGCGTGTTCGAGCCGTTCTTCACGACCAAGCCGGAAGGACAAGGCACGGGGCTCGGGCTGTCGATCAGCCAGGGAATCATGAAGGAACATGGGGGGCGGATCACGCTCGACACCCGGCCCGGGAGCGGGGCCACCTTCACTGTGGAGCTGCCGATCAGCGTTCCCCTGACGCGGGCCGAGGCCGCGCCCCTCCCCCCCGGCGACGTGAAACCGCTCAGCATCCTCGTCGTGGACGACGAGCCGCACATCCTGCATTACATGCGCGCCACGCTCGAGAGCTGGGGGCACAAAGTCGAGGTCGCGAGCGATGGCACGTACGCGCTGGAACGCGCGCTGGCAGGCCCGTTCGACGTCATCATTTGCGACCTGCGCATGCCACACCTCTCCGGCCGCGACATGTACACGAAGCTCGCCCGCGAGGACCCGCGCGTCGCCGAACGGATCATCTTCGCCACGGGCGATACGGTGCGGGGTGACACGCTGCAGTTCCTCGAAGCGCTCGGTCGGCCGTATCTACGCAAGCCGTTCACCCTGGCCGAGCTGCGCGCGGCGCTCGGTCATGCCGCCAAGCAGCCGGCCTGAGCGCTCATGCGCGTGCTCCACGTCGACTCCGGCCGGGAATACCGGGGGGGCCAGAACCAGGTCCGCCTGCTGACTCGCGAGCTGGCCCGGCAGCCCGACGTCCAACAGCGGGTCATCACCAGGCGGGGCAGCGAGCTGTCGCGTCGCGTGACGGCCGCCGGGGTCCTCGTTCGCGACGTCCCCTGGACGCTCGGGCTGGACCCTCGCGCCTGCTGGCGCATCGTGGTCGAGGCGCTCGCCTGGCGGCCCGACATCATCCACGCGCACAACAGTCACGCCGTCACCCTCGCCGTTTGGGCTCGCGCATTCTTGAGGTACACCGGCTCGCCACCCCGCCTCGTCGCCACGCGCCGGGTCGTATTCCCGGTGCGCCGCGCCAGCGCCTTGCGGCGCGTGGATATCGTCGTCGCAATCTCCGAGGCCGTGCGTGCGACCTTGTTGGCGGCGAGGTTCCCGGCGGGAGAGGTGAAGGTCGTCCCCTCCGGAGTCGATCCCGACGAGGTGCGTCGTGCGGCCGCGGTACCGTTCGACCTCCGGTCGAGGCTCGGTGTCGCCGACCGCACGCCGGTGGCCGTGAACGTCGCGGCGCTCGAGCCCGGAAAGGATCAGGCGACTTTGATCCGCGCGGCACACGCGGCTCGGGGGACGCGCCCCGACCTCCATTGGGTGATTGCCGGCGACGGTCCGAGCCACAGTGCCCTCGCGGCCGAAGTGCAGCGGCTCGACCTCGCCAATCGTGTCCACCTGCTCGGCCACGTTCAGCAGGCGGACGCGCTGCTGCGGGAGAGCGATGTCGTCGTCCTGTCGTCGCGCGCGGAGGGACTGGGCACCGTGCTGCTGCACGCCCTGGCGCTGGGTAAGCCGGTGGTCGCCACCGCCGGAGGTGGTCCGGCCGACATCGTGCCCGCAGAGGGCCTCGTGCCGGTCGGCGATGCCACCGCGCTAGCCGAGAAGGTCATCGACGCGCTGCAGCACCCCGCGCCGTTCCCCCTTCCCCCGCGGTTCACGGCTGCGGCGATGGCCGCGGGTGTCTTGGCCGCGTATCGGTCGCTCGTCTAGATTGCAGGGCCATGATCTACGTCTGCATCCCCGCCCACAACGAGGCTCGGACGGCCGGCCTGGTGCTGTGGAAGGTGCGCCAAGTATTCACGGCGTTTCCCCGCGAATACCAGCTGCTGGTCCTGGACGACGCCTCGACCGACGACACGGGGGAGGTGCTGGCGGCGTACGCCAAAGTGCTGCCGATGACGATCGTCACGCACCGCGATCGCCGCGGCTATGCGAGCAGCCTGGAAGAGCTGCTGCGGCTGGCGCTGCAGCGGACCGACCGGCCGAAGCGCGACTGCGCGATCACCCTCCACGCGGACTTCACCCATTCGCCGGAGAGCATGGAGGAGATGGTGAAACACCTCGAGTCCGGGGCCGACCTGGTCGTCGGGGAGCTCGTGGAACAGCGGAGCGCGGGGCGTGTCCCCCGCGTCCTGCGGCTCACCCGCCGCTGGACCCCCCGGCTGCTTCGGGTGCCCGGGCTGCGGGACAGCGTCTCCGGTTTCCTCGCGTTGCGTTTGGTAGTGCTGCGACAGGCGCTGCGGCGGGACGCGGCGCGCTTCCTCGAGACCGAGGGTGTGTGCGCCAGCGCCGAGTTGGTCGCACGATTGGCCCCCCATGCGCGCCGGCTCGACACCGTGCCGACGGCCGCCCGGTACGATCTCGCACAGCGCCCGTCGCGCGTGCGGCCCTGGCGCCAGCTGCTCGCCGCATGGCGCGCCCGACCCGTCCTTCGCGCCGCCCGCACCGCGGTCGCCTTGCTCGTCCTCATGATGGGGGGCGCCCTGCACGCCCAGTCGGACAGCGCACACACTGACTCGGCACGAACCGATTCAGCCACCTTCTCTTCTCCGCAGGACATGACCATCGTAAGGCCCGCAGCGGTGCCGTTCCCGATCGGCGAGCGACTGGTGTACGGAGCGCGCTACGGACCCTTCAGCGTCGGCACCGCCACGATGCAGGTCGCGGGGATCGACACGGTGCGCGGTGTGGAAGCGGTTCACTTCGTATTCCTGATCGACGGGGGCGCGCTGTGGTATCACATCCACCAGAACCTCGAGTCGTGGGTGGGACTGCACGACTTCCACTCGCGCCGGTTCCTGAATCAGACCGAGGAGAAGGGACGCTCCTGGGAACGGACGTTCGAGATCTTTCCTGATTCGGGCTTCTATCGCGAAGTCGGGCACGATACGACGATCGCCACCGTGCCGGATCCGCTGGACGACGCCGCCTTTCTCTACTGGATCCGTACGGTGCCGCTCGAGGTCGGCAAGCGGTACGAGTACCGCCGCTATTTCCGCCTTGAGCGTAACCCCGTGATCGTCGAAGTCCTGAAGCGTGAGAAGGTGAGCGTGGCGGGCAAGAAATGGGATGCGATCGTGGTGCGCCCGCGCATTCCCAATGGCGGTGGCATCTTCGCCGAGAAAGCCGACGCCCGGATGTGGCTCTCCGACGACACCCGGCGCATCATGCTCGCGCTGCAGTCGAAGTTCTCGTTCGGCCAGGTCACGCTCAAGCTCAAGGAGTACTCCGACACTCCCCGTTCGGAGCACCAATGACCGATTACCGCGAGGCGGACTTCTCCCGGCTGAAGACGGTCCCCATCGCGCAGCGCCCCAACAAAGTCGACCCGTCGCTCCTCGCCTACCCGCACCCCCCCGGCGACGATCCGCGCTTCAGCGCCTTCCTGGATTCCCTTCCCGATGTCCTGGCCGCGAAAGACCTCCGGGCCGTCATCCGGCAGCTCGCGCAAGCCGCGGGCCGGCGCGGCGTCGTGGCGATGCTGGGCGGGCACGTCATCAAGGTCGGGCTGGGACCGCTGTTGCGCGAGCTGATGCGACGCGGGGTGATCACCCACCTCGCGCTCAACGGGAGCGCCGCCATTCACGATTTCGAGCTCGCCGCGTACGGCGGGACGAGCGAGGACGTCGCGGCGGGTCTCGCCGACGGCACCTTCGGCATGGCGGAAGAGACCGGGCGCGACATGAACGCCGCCGTCGCCGCGGGCGCGGTTGCCGCGCAGGGGCTGGGCGAGGCCCTCGCCCACGCCCTCAAGGGACGCTCCAAGCTGGCGGCGCCCGACGTGTCCGTGTTACTGGGCGCGGCCGACTGGGGCATCCCGGTCACGGTGCACGCCGCGCTCGGCGCCGACATCATCCACCAGCATCCCACGGCCGATGGCGCGGCGCTCGGCGCCACGAGCCACCGCGATTTCAAGCGGCTCGCCGCATCGCTCCCCACGCTCCACGACGGCGGGATCGTGCTGAATCTCGGCAGCGCGGTGATGATGCCCGAGGTCTTCCTCAAGGCCCTCACCGTCGCGCGCAACCTGAGCGGCGGCAAGCCGACGGGATTCATGGCTTGCGACTGTGACATGCAACGGCACTACCGTCCCCGCGTCAACGTCGTCGAGCGACCGACGCTCGCCGGCGGCCGTGGCGTCCAGCTCACGGGCCACCACGAGCTCCTGATCCCACTCATCGCGTGGGGGGTGCTGCGCGAGCTCGATGGGCGCTAGCGGGGGTCGCGCCCTGCTCGTCGCGACGGCGCTCGTCGCCTCGTGCACCACCAGCACGCGGCGCGTTGCCCCCACGAGCCCGACATCGGCCCTCGGGACGCCGGACATGATCCAAGCGGTGGCGCGGCAAGCGCTGCTGCTCGATGCGAGCGGAGACCACGCCGCCGACACGCTGTACGCCCCGGAGGCGCTGGTCGTCGCGAACGCCCACCTGCGCCTCGCGAGTCCGCGCTTCGCCGGCGTCGGGTACGGGGGACGTGTGACCGTGGCGACCGCGAGCGTGACACTGGAGAGCCGCTTCGCGTGGGTGCTGGTAGACTATCGGTGGATAAACGCGGAGCGCGGCCTGGCGGAAGCCGGCCGCGCTACGTTCATCTGCGAGCAGAAACCGAAGGGCTGGAGGATCGTGCACGTGCACTCCAGCCAGGTGCTGCCCTGGGACCGCTAGGCGTCGGCGGGGCGGCCTTTGACCATCTCGCGGATCTTCTCCGCCGTGCTCGGGCTGACGATGCGGATCCCGAGATAGATCAGGAAGCCGAACGCCGCCCAGACCAGGAGCGTCATCGCCAAGCCGATGACGATGCCGAAGAGACCGAGGACGATTTTGAGCGCCAGAAACGCCACGACGGCGAACAGCGCGAACCCGAGAATGCTGCGAAACATGGGGTATACCTCCGTGAAACCCCGACGGCGGGGCCCTACGATGCAATCTAGTCGCTGGTTTCAGGAAGGCGCCAGCCGGTGAAAGCCGTGGACGTTGCGATCGTCGGGGGAGGCGCCGTGGGGGCCGCGTGCGCTCGCGCGGTGGCTCTGCGGGGGCTGGAGGTCGCCATCTTCGAGCCCGGCCCGGACCCCGCCGCCGCCTCACCCGCCTCGGCCGGGATGCTGGCGGCGCAAGTCGAGCCCGGCGCCGAGACGCTCGTCGCCCTCTCCGTGCGCTCTCGCGATCTCTACGAGCCCCTCGCCCCGGCGCTCCTGGAGACGACGGGGATCGATATCGGCTTCTGGCGCGCAGGCATAGCCGCCGTCGCGTTCGACGACCCCGCCGCGGATCGCCTCAAGGACGAGGTCGCCCGGCAACGCCAGGCCGGCCTCCGGTGCGATTGGCTGGAGCCAGACGACATGCGGGAACGCTGGCCCGGCGCCGCACCCGACTGCCGGGGCGCACTGTTCGCCCCCGAAGACGGGGCGCTGGATCCGGAAGCGCTGACACGGGCCTGCCTGGCGGATGCACGCCGCCTCGGCGCGACGCTCCACGCCGAGAAGGTCGACGCCCTCGCGAGCGCGGAGGGCCGGGTGCGCGGGGTCGTGACCGCCCGCGGCACCGCGCCCGCGGAGCACGTGCTGCTCGCCGCCGGTGTGTGGTCGCAGCAGATCGGCGGCCTCCCGCGCGCGCTCCCGGTCGAGCCGATGCGGGGTCAGATGGCGGCCACCGCCTGGCCCGACGACACTGCGCGGGCGATCCTCTACCACGATCACGGATACGTGCTCGCACGCGGTCCCGACGCCGTGCTCGGCAGCACGATGGAGCGTGCCGGATTCGATGCGCGCGTCACCAACGAGGGCCTCGCCCAGATCTTTCGCGGCGCGGTACGGCTCCTGCCCGCCCTCGTCACGCAACCGGTGCAGCGGATGTGGGCCGGGCTCCGCCCCGCCACGCCCGACGGCCTGCCGATCATGGGACGCGACCCGGACACGGAGCGCCTGTGGTACGCCACGGGGCACGGCCGCAACGGTATTCTGCACGCGGCGTTGACGGGCGAAATCATGGCTGACCTTCTTACCAGCGGCGTCACCGACGTCGACATCGGTCCGTTCCGGGTAGATAGATTCCAACAGTAGGGCAAGGCATCGTAGTCATGTACCGTACGTGCGCCTTCTGTAACGGCAAGCTCGACGGCGACGGCGGCCCCTCGGGGCTCGGCGTCGGACGGCGACTTGCGTTCGACGAGTGGAAGGGCCGCCTCTGGGTGATCTGCCCGAAGTGCTCCCGCTGGAATCTCGCCCCGCTCGACGACCGGCTGGAGCGCATCGAGGCGCTGGCCCGCGCGGCCGGCGAGGGCCGCGTCGCCGCAGCCACGGAGCAGGTCGCTCTCATTCGCTGGCAGACCTACGACCTGGTCCGGGTCGGCAAGCCCCGGCGCCTCGAGTTCGCGACCTGGCGTTACGGCGAGCGGCTGCGCGCGCGGCGCCGCGAGCAGCTCAAGTTCGTGCTGCCGGTCACGGTCGCCGCCGTCGGGCTCGCGGTCGCCGTAAACGTGGCCGCGGGCGGGTCGGTGGGCGTGTTCGTCTGGAACATGCCCAACATCGCGCGCATGCTGTACACCGGCATGGTCGGCCGGCGTCGCGTGACGCTGGTCGAACCGCCGATTTGCGAGCGCTGTGGCACGGTGCTGCAGCTCCGGGCGAAGCATGTGGCGTACGCGCGCGTCGTCCGGCAAACGCAGCAGGACGTCGGGCTCATCCTCAGCTGTCCCAGCTGCCATACCGAAGGGGCGATGCTCGTGGGCCACGAAGCCCAGGCCGCGCTGCGCCAGGGGCTCACGTACCTGGCGCTCGCCCGCGGCCGCCAGCAACGGGTCGAGGAGGCGGCGCGCCTGGTCGAAAGCGCCGGCGGACCGGACCAACTGATCGCCGATGTGGCTCGCCGCGCGCTCACGTTGCGAAGTCTCGCTGGCGAGCGCCGGCTCGCGCTCGAGATGGCCGTCGACGAGCGACTGGAAATCGAAGAGCTCGAGCGGCAATGGAAGGAAGCCGAAGAAATCGCCGAGATCGCGGACGGCACGCTCAGCTCTGATCCCCTGCTCGACCAGGAACTCAACCGCATCAGGAAACGGTTGGGTCAAGACGGCGAATCCCAGTAACCTGCTGGCCGGACGAATCAACCGCTCGGTTGAAATTTCGATCGCGCGGCTACCAGCCCCCTCATAAACCCGCTATTTTGGCCTAGCTATGACCGTCCCCCTCCCCTCCCCTTCCCGTCCCCGTCCGCTGGTTCAATTGAGTGGCCGCCGTCCTCCTGTCGCGGCGCCTGCAAGCGAGCGCAAGCCTGCGTGGCTCAGGGTGCCGGCCCCAGGCGGGCCTAACTACCTCGCGCTCAAGCACCTGATGCGAGACTTGCGGCTTCACACGGTATGTGAGGAAGCCCACTGTCCCAATATCGGGGAGTGCTGGGAGCATCGCGCGGCCACCTTCATGATCCTGGGCGACGTGTGCACCCGCAATTGCGCCTACTGCGCGGTAGCTCACGGCACGCCCGCTCCCCTCGACACCGACGAGCCGGCCCGCCTGGCCGCCGCCGTGCAGCAGATGGCGCTGCGGCACGTCGTGATCACGAGTGTGGATCGAGACGACCTGCCGAACGGCGGCGCCGAAATCTTCGCGGCCGCGATCGCGGAAATCCGGCGCCGGACCCCGGAGACGTCGGTCGAGGTTCTGATCCCGGATTTCAAGGGCAACGAACGGGCGCTCGGCATCGTGGTCGAGGCACGACCGGACATCCTGAACCACAACCTCGAGACGATCGAGCGTTTGTACCGGCTGGCGCGACCCGGCGGCCGCTACCAGCGCGCGCTCGAGCTGCTCGGGCGGGCGAAGGCAATGGACTCGAGCATGCTCACCAAGTCGGGGATCATCTGCGGGCTCGGGGAGGAGTGGGACGAGCTGCTCGGCGCGATGCGGGACCTGCGTGCGCAGCACGTGGACATCCTGACGCTCGGCCAATACCTCCGGCCCTCGAGCCAGCATCTCCCGATCGCCCGCTACTACACGCCGGACGAGTTCGTGCTGCTGCGCCGGGCTGGCCAGGAGATGGGCTACCGTCACGTTGAAGCCGGCCCGCTGGTGCGTTCCAGTTATCACGCGTGGGAGCAGGTGGAGCGCGCTACGGCGACCCGCTAATGGCCACCGCGACCGCCCAGACCACCGGCAAGCCTCCCCAGCGCGAGCTGGAGCGTCGCATGTTGCGCCAGATGCTGCTGATCCGGCGGTTCGAGGAGAAGGCGGCGGAGGCCTATGCGCTCGGCAAGATCGGCGGCTTCTGTCACCTGTACGTCGGCCAGGAGGCGGTGGCGGTCGGCTCGCTCGCGGCGCTCCGGGACGACGACTATGTGATCTCCTCGTATCGCGAGCACGGGCAAGCGCTGGCCCGGGGCATGCCCGCAACGGCGATCATGGCCGAGCTGTTCGGAAAGGCGACCGGGTGCTCGAAGGGGAAGGGCGGCTCGATGCACCTGTTCGACGCCGCGAAGCGGTTCATGGGCGGCCATGGGATCGTCGGCGGTCACATCCCGCTCGCGGCGGGGCTCGGCTTCGCGATCCGCTATCGCGGGGAAGACGGCCTCTGCATCTGCTATTTCGGCGAGGCGGCGGTCAACATCGGCGCGTTCCACGAGACGCTGAACATGGCGTCGGTTTACAAGCTGCCGGTCATTTTCTGTTGCGAGAACAATCGCTACGGCATGGGAACGGCGTTCGAGCGTGTGGCAGCCGTGACGGACGTGGTGGAGCACGCCTGCAGTTACGACATGGCGGCGGAGCTGGTGAACGGGATGGATGTCCTCGCGGTCTACGAGGCGACCCGGCGCGCCGCGGATCGCGCGCGCAAGACGGGTGGAGGTCACCCGACTCTGCTCGAGGTTCGCACGTACCGCTTCATGGGGCATTCCATGTCGGACCCCCTGCATGGCGTGTACCGCACCAAGGAAGAGGTCGAGGAGCAGCGCAAACGCGATCCCATCGCACAGCTGGCCGGCAAGCTCAAGGACGAGGGCGCGCTGAGCGACGCCGGGCTCGACGCGCTCGACGTCGAAGTGCGCGCGGAGGTGGAGGAGGCCGTGCGTTTCGCCGACCAGAGCCCCGACCCCGAGCCGGCCGAGCTCACGACCCACGTGCTCGCCGACTGATGCCGACCCTCACATATCGCGACGCCCTCAATCAGGCGCTGCGCGAAGAGATGCAGCGCGACCCCAACGTGTTCCTGATGGGGGAGGAAGTGGGAGTCTACCAGGGCGCCTACAAGGTCAGCCGGGGGCTGCTCGAGGAGTTCGGTTCGATGCGGGTCGTCGACACGCCGATTGCCGAGCTCGGCTTCGCCGGTATCGGCGTGGGAGCGGCGATGGGGGGCCTGCGTCCGGTGATCGAGTTCATGACGTGGAACTTCGCCGTCCTCGCTCTGGACCAGATCGTCAACTCGGCCGCGAAGATCCTGTACGAGTCGGGTGGCCAGATCCCGGTCCCGATCGTGTTTCGCGGGCCCAACGGCGCGGCGCTGCAGCTCGCGGCGCAGCATTCGCAGGCGTGGGAGTCCTGGGTGTCCCACATCCCGGGGCTCAAGGTCGTGGCGCCGGCCACGCCGGCTGACGCGAAAGGCCTGCTCAAATCGGCGATCCGGGACAACAACCCCGTGATCGTACTCGAAGGCGAGATGCTGTACAACGTGAAGGGGGAGGTGCCGGAGGGCGAGCACGTCGTGCCGATCGGCCGGGCGGACATCAAACGGGCAGGACGGGACGTGACGTTGATCTGTCACTCGAAGACGGTGACAGTCGCTTTGAAGGCCGCCGAGCAGCTGGCCGAGCACGAAGGCGCGTCGGCCGAGGTGCTCGATCTGCGCTCGCTGCGCCCCCTCGACGAGGAAGCGATCGTGGGCTCGGTGGCGCGCACCAACCGGGCCGTCGTCGTCGAAGAGGGCTGGCCTCACGCCGGCATCGGTGCCCAGGTGGTGGATGTGATTCAGCGCGAAGCCTTCGATCACCTGGATGCGCCGGTCCTCCGCGTCACGCAAGCAGACGTACCGATGCCGTATAACAGGCAACTGGAGCGTCTGGCGAAGCCCAGCCCCGAACGGGTCGTCGCCGCCGCGCGCCGCGTGCTGTACCTCGACTGACCTCTCTCCTCAAGCCCCGTGGCCACCAACGTCTACATGGAAGCCCTCTCCCCCACCATGGAGGAGGGACGCGTCGTGAAGTGGCACAAGAAGGACGGCGATGCGGTGAAGACCGGCGAGACGCTGGCGGAGATCGAGACGGACAAGGCGGTGATGGATCTCGTGGCCCGGGCGGACGGGGTGCTGCGGCAGGTCGCTGCCCTGGAGGGTCAGACGATTCCGGTGGGGAGTGTGGTGGCCGTGATCGCCGCGCCCGGCGAGGCCGCCGGCGAAACGCCAACTTCCGCCGCGCAGACGAAACCTTCGGGAAGCGGGAAACGGGACACGGGAAACGTGGCCACGGCGCCCGCCCCGGTGGCTGTTGCCACCCCGCCGGCCGTTGCTCCGGCGGACGCGACGCGGGTAAAGGCTTCCCCTCTTGCCCGGCGGATGGCGAAGGAGGCGGGGGTGGACCTGAAGCTCGTGACGGGCTCTGGGCCGGGCGGCCGCGTTGTCAAGAAGGACGTCGAGCGCGCCCCCAACCAAGCCGCGCCCGCGGCGGCAGCCGCGCCGGCCGCTCCGCTGTCGCCTGCTCCCCGTGTCCCGCTTCCCGAGCGCACCGGAACCGCGTACGAAGACGTCCCCCTCACGCAGATCCGCAAGACCATCGCCAAGCGGCTCGTCACGTCACTCGGTCCCATCCCCCATTTCTTCCTCACGACCGAAGTGGACATGGAGCGCGCGGCCGAGGCGCGGGAAGCGCTGAACAAGCAGCTGGGCGATCAGGGCGAGGGGAAGGTTTCGTTCAACGATCTGATCATCAAGGCGACGGCGCTCGCCCTCGCGAGGCACCGCGCGTGCAACGCCTGGTTCCAGGAAGACCACATCCGTTACTGGAACGAGGTGCACATCGGGATGGCGGTGGCGGTCGAGGATGGGCTCATCACGCCGGTGATCCGCCACGCGGATCGCAAGTCGCTCACCGAGATCGGCCGCGAGGCACGTGAGCTCGCGGACAAGGCGCGCAACAGGCGCCTGCAGCCGAACGAGTATACCGGCGCGACGTTTTCGATCTCGAATCTGGGAATGTTCGACATCGACCAGTTCACCGCGGTGATCAACCCGCCGGAAGCGGGGATCATTGCCATCGGCTCGATCGTTCAGAAGGCGGTGGTCGTGGATGGGCACCTCGCCCCCGGGCGGCGCATGCGGATCACCATGAGCTGCGACCATCGCGTGATCGACGGCGCCACGGGCGCGGCGTTCCTGCGGACCTTGAAACAGATGCTGGAGAACCCACTGGCGATGCTCTTGTGAACGCGGAACGCGAAAGGCGGAACGCGGAACAGCAGTACGAGCGTCGGGCCACCTGTTCCGCGTTCCGCGTTCCGACTTCCGCGTTGGGGAGGGGGGAAATTGGCCAGTCAATTTGACGTCATCATTCTGGGTGGGGGTCCCGCGGGCTACGTCGGCGCCATTCGGGCTGCGCAGCTCGGCATGAGCACCGCGCTCGTCGAGAAGGACAAGCTCGGGGGCGTATGCGTCAACATCGGCTGCATTCCCACCAAGGCCCTGCTCCACTCCGCGTATATCGCGAGCCTGCTGGGACACGCCAAGGAATTCGGCGTCGAGCCAGGCACGGTCAAGACCGACTACGGCGTCGCCATGCAACGCTCCCGCAAGGTGAGCGACCAGAATTCCAAGGGCGTCGAGTTCCTGATGAAGAAGAACAAGGTCACGGTGGTCAAAGGCGCCGGCGTCCTGCAGCCCGGCCGCAAGGTGAAGGTCGGGGGCGACGTGTACGAAGCCAAGAAGGCCGTGCTCATCGCCACCGGCTCGCGGGTGAAAGGCCTGCCGCAAATCGGGCTCGAGATCAACAAGACCACGGTGATCTCCTCGGACGAGGCCCTGTTCCTCGAGAAGGCTCCCGCCTCGATGGCGATCATCGGCGCGGGCGCGGTCGGGATGGAGTTCGCCAACATCTTTCATGCCTTCGGCACCAAGGTGACCCTGATCGAGGCTCTGCCCCGAATCCTCCCACTCGAGGACGCCGAAGCATCCGATACCCTCACCAAGAGTTACAGGAAGCGCGGCATCGAGGTGATCGCGGGGGCCAAGGTCAAAAAGGGAACGCCCGGAAAGGACAAGGTCACCATCGAAGTCGAGGCCGGTGGCGCGGCCCAGAGGCTCGAGGTGGCGACCGTCCTCATGGCGGCCGGCCGCGCGGTGAACACCGAGAACATCGGCCTCGCGGAGTGCGGCGTGCAGGTCAACGAGCGCGGCTTCATCAAGGTCGACCAGAACCTGCAGACCACCGCGCCGGGCTACTACTCCATCGGAGACGTGGCGGGTCCCCCGATGCTCGCCCACAAGGGCATGCGCGAGGGCGTGTACGTGACCGAGCTGCTCGCCGGCAAGAAGCCCCACCCGATCAGGTACGACAACGTGCCGAGCGTGACGTACTGCCACCCCGAAGTGGCGAGCATCGGGCTCACCGAAGACCAATGCAAGGAGCGCAAACTCGAGTACGTGCCCGGCCGGTTCCCCTTCTCCGCCAGCGGCCGCGGCCGCGGGACCGGTGAGACCGAAGGGTTCGTGAAGATTCTCCGGGAGAAGAAGTACGGTGAGATTCTGGGCGCGCACATCGTGGGCACACCGGCGTCGGAGTTGATCCACGAGCTCGCCGTCGCGCGGGAAAACGAATACACGGTGGAAGAGATCGAGCTCGCCATCCACGCACACCCGACGATGTCCGAAGCCGTGGCCCAAGCCGCGCTCGACTCGCTCGGCCGCGTGATAGACATGTGAAAGACCCGCTCGCGATCGGCCTGGGCGCGCTCACCTGCGGCACCGGGCTCGGGGGCGGCACGATCGTCACCGGGCTCGCCCTCGTCCGGTCGTTGGAGCGCCACGTGAGCGCGGCCAGCTACGAAGAGATCGCCGGGGATCCTGTGATCGTCGCCACGCTCGCCGGCCTCGCGGTCGCCGCGACGTTCAGCTGGCGCCGCACGGCCCCGCTGGACAACCTCTGGCAACGGGGCGTCATCGGAGCGATGTCGGCGGTCGGAGCGGTGCTGGTGGCCTTCATCGGGTGGCCGGTCGATCGACTCCTGCACATCCCCGGTTTGATCGTGTGGGCGGTCGCGAGCTTCATCATCGGCGGCACCGGCAGCGCGTGGGCGCTGAAGGGCAGCCGAGATGACGCCCTGAGGGAGTAGGTTGAATGGCGCAGCGCCAACTGGAAGTCCTGAACGCCGGTCTCGTCCCGTACGCCGAGGCGCTCGCATGGCAACGCGCCCTGGCGCAGGACCGCATCGACGGTCGGCTGGCGCACGACGTCCTGCTCCTGCTCGAGCATCCGGCGGTCGTGACGTTGGGCCGCAACGCCCACGCGGGTCATGTGCTCGAGCCGCAGGGGGTCGAGGTTTTCGAGATCGAGCGCGGCGGCGACGTGACCCTCCACGCTCCCGGCCAGCTCGTCGGCTACCCGATCGTCGATCTGACCGGTCACAAACCGGACCTGCACTGGTACCTCCGCACCCTGGAGCAGGCCCTCATCAACGCGCTCGGCCGGCTTGGCATTGCGGCCGAGCGGAACCCGGGCTATACCGGCGTGTGGACGCGCGGCCGCAAGATCGCGAGCATCGGGATCCACGTGAAGCAGTGGGTAACGTGGCATGGGTTCGCTCTGAACGTCACGAACGACCTCACCCAGTTCGAGCGGATCGTGCCGTGCGGGATTCCGGGCGTCGAGATGACGTCGGTCGAACGGGAATCGGGAAACGGGAATTGGGCAGCGGCCATCGGTGCGGTCATCTGCGGCTTCGAAAGTGTATTCGGCGTCAAGGCGGTCATCCGTGACGAAGTTCTTGGACGGGCTGCGGAAACGCTCTCCCGTGGGTGAGGACCGCCTCCCCCCTGGTCAAGTCGTCACCACGAAATGGCCCGTTTTGCATTACGGCGACGTTCCGAAGGTCGACACGAGCACCTGGAGGTTCGAGGTCTCGGGGCTCGTCGAGCGACCATTCACACTGACCTATGACGACCTGCTCGCCTTGCCGCGGAAGACCGTCAACTGTGACATGCACTGCGTCACTCGCTGGAGCAGGCTCGACAATACCTTCGAGGGCGGCGCGGTGCAGCTGCTCCTGGAGCGGGCGGGCGTGAAGCCCGAGGCCAAGTACTGCCTGGTGTCCGCCGAGCAGGGCTTCACGACCAACCTGCCCCTGACTGATCTCGACCGGCCGGAGAACCTCCTCGCGCTCAAGTGGAGCGGTGAGTGGCTGGCGCCGGAGCATGGCTGGCCGGCCCGGCTGCTCGTGCCCCATCTATACCTGTGGAAGAGCGCGAAATGGGTCCGGGGATTTACGCTGCTGGACATGGACGTGCCCGGGTTCTGGGAGCAAAATGGTTATCACATGCGGGGCGATCCGTGGAAGGAAGAGCGGTACGGCGGGCGCGGGCTCACGCAACACGACATCAACCGGCTGCGCAGCCTCAGCAAGAAGAAGGTCTGAATCTTTGCGATGCTCGTCGCGCTGGCCGCGCTGAGCGGCTGGGCGAAGGACTCGGTCCCGCTGTATGCGGACCTGGGCGACCACCACATCGCCATCACCACCCGCGTGCCGCTCGCGCAACGATACTTCGACCAGGGCATGCGCCTGCTGTACGGCTTCAATCACGGCGAGGCCATCCGGGCGTTCAACGAGGCAGCGCGCCTGGACTCGCGCTGCGCGATATGCCTGTGGGGCACGGCGTACGCGTACGGGCCCCATGTCAACGGGGGGATGGACTCCGCCGCGGGAGTGGCCGCCTATAAGGCCGTGCAGGAGGCCCGCTCGCGCCTTCGCTACGCGAGCCCGCGCGAACAGGCTTATATTGGCGCGCTCGCGAAGCGCTATGCGCCCGTTCCACCCGTCGACCGCGCGCATCTGGACTCCGCGTACGCGGCTGCCATGGGCGAGGTCGTTCGACGGTACCCCGACGACCTCGATGCCGCCGTGCTGTACGCCGAAGCCCTGATGGACCTCCGGCCGTGGAACTATTGGGACAAGAAGACCGGCGCGCCGTATCCCGGAACGCCTGAGCTGGTCGGCCAGCTCGAGCGCGTGCTACGGTCGAACCCGCGTCATCCCGGGGCATGCCACTACTACATCCACGCGGTCGAGGCCGTGGCGCCGGAGAAAGCCCTCCCCTGCGCCGAGCGGCTCGCCGCGCTCATGCCCGGCGCGGGGCACCTCGTGCACATGCCCGCGCACGTTTACATCCGGGTGGGGCGCTACGCCGACGCCATCACGGCCAACGAGAACGCCGTCCATGCCGACCAGGTCTACATCGAGGGACAGAAGCCACAGGGGCTCTACCCGATCGGGTACTACCCGCACAACCATCACTTCCTCGCGTTCGCGGCTACCCTCGCGGGCCGGAGCTCGCTCGCCATCGCCGCCGCGAAGCGCACGGCGGCGACGACGCCCGTAGAAGTTGCGCGGCAGGTCCCGCTCGCCGAGCCGTACCTGCAGTATCCCTACCTGACGCTCGTCACGTTCGGCCATTGGGACGAGCTGCTCGCGCTGCCGCTTCCCCCCCCCGACCTGACGTATTCGCGGGGCATGGCTCAGTACGCGCGTGGCGTCGCGTTCGCGGCGACCCGCCGTTTCGCCGAGGCCGGCGCGGCGCTCGACACGCTCGAGCAGATCGCCAAGGACGGCATGCACGTCTACGCGTCCACGGGGTGGACGACGCCCGGCACGAACCTGCAGATCGCGACGCATGCGCTCAAAGGGGAAATCGCGGCGCGGCAAGGCAGGCTGGAAGAGGGAATCGGTCATTGCCGGGCGGCGATGACGATCGAGGATGACCAGCTCTATACCGAGCCGCCCGACTGGTATTATCCGATTCGACACTCCCTTGGCCCGTTGCTGCTCCGGGCGGGACGCCCGGCGGAAGCCGAGCAGTTGTATCGCGAGGATCTCAAGCGGTTCCCCGAGAACGGCTGGTCGCTGTTCGGTCTGGCCCAGGCGCTCCGCGCCCAGGGGAAGGAAGCCGAGGCGGTGAAGGTCGACGCCCGATTCGCCCGAGCGTGGGCGGGCGCCGACGTGACGCTCACCGCTTCGCGGTTCTAGGATCCGGGGCCCTAGGCCAGCAGTTCCGCCACCTCGCGGGCCGCTTGTTCCTGCCGGCGACCTTCGTCTTCCAGGTCCCGCGCCAGCTCGGCGAGCGTCTCCGATCCGTCCGCGCCCGCAGCACCGGCCCGCCAGCTGCTGAGCGCCGCACTCGCCTCCAATAGCCGCTGGGTCAGGAGATCGCGGCCGCGCTCGCAGCGGTTGAGGGCATCGAGCCACCCCGGTGGGGCGTCCGCGAGCCGATCACGTTGCGCGTCGAACGCGGCGAGCTGCCGCTCCAGGGACGCCAAGTCGCGTGCCGCCTCGCACGCCGCAATGACGAGCTGATCGAGCCGCGGGCCACCCGCTGCCTGGCTACTGGTCGCCGCCCCGTCGGCCCGACGCAGGAGGTCGATCAACAGGGCGCGAGCCGCTCCGGCCGGCAACGCTGCGAGCGCTTGAACGGCCGCGCGCTCGGCGTCCGGCGGCAGCGTCGAGCGTCGCGTGGACGATGGATCCCACACCGGCGCCCGGCGCAGCGCGGCGGCCAGGGTCACCAGAGCGACTGCCATCGCGGGACTCGTGACCAGGAGCACAGGAGTGGCGGCGGCCACTCCGGCAGCGGCGCCCACAAGCGCCACCAGACCCGCGAGCGCGGCGATGGGCGGCGGGACCGTGGCGGACCATCCGGCCACGCGAGATTCCGCTCGCGCCGGCAGATCTTGCGCGTCCAGCAGCTCCAACACGCGAGCTTCCGCTTCCGCGGGCACGCGGAGCAGCGGTCGCTGGCCGGCGGTGGCGGCGTCGAGTCCGGCCCCTGAGACCAACGCTCCGATCCGATCTTCCAGAGCCTCCCGCACGGCCCGGCGGGCAGGCCCCGGCGTGGTCCGCTCGAGGAAGACCAGCACCTCGCCTCTTCCGCCCGTGCGACGCGCGCAGCGGGGACACACGCCGACGCCGAACGGCTCTGGCGCCCCGCACAGCGCGCAGCGATTGGATCTGCCGGACGCTGGTTGGTACTCCGCGACGTCGTCACGTCGGGAGAGCGCCTCCGCCACGAGGCCGATGGCCGGAAACCGATCGTCAGGATTCGGCATCGTCGCCCGGGCAACCACCGCGTCCAGCCAAGCGGGGATCTCCGGGCGCCGCCCCCGTGGGTGGTGGCCATCAGCGGCGTGGGCACGTGCGCGGGCGGCGGGCCGGGGACGGGGAGGCAGCTCGCCGGTGAGTGCGTAGTAGAGCGTGACCCCGAGCGCGTACTCGTCCACCCGCGCGTCGCCGCGGGCGCCGGCGAGCTGCTCGGGCGCCGCGTAGTCGACGGTGCCGACCAGGCCGCCGGTCTGGGTCACGGTCTCCTGGCCCGCCAACCGCGCCGAGCCGAAATCGGTGAGACGGGCGCGGCCATCGGGGGCGAGCAGGATGTTCTGCGGCTTGACGTCCCGATGGACGATGCCCAGTCGGTGGGCCGCGGCGAGCGCGGCGGTGATCTCACGTCCCAGACGCGCCGTGGCGTCGGGATCGAGCGGGCCACGCTGGCGCACCCGCACGGCGAGGTCCGGACCCGGGACGTACTCCATCACGACAAAGCTCCACGGGCCGTCGTCGACCACGTCGTACACACCGACGATGTTGGGGTGGCTGAGCTGCCGGACGGCCTGCACTTCGCGACGCAGCCGCTCGCGCGCGAGGCGCGCCGCCGCGGGTGGCGGCACCAGGAGCTTGAGCGCGATATCGGCGCCGACGCGACGGTCGCGGGCGCGGTATACAATGGAAAACCCGCCGCGCCCGATCTCGTCGGCGATCTCGTAGCGGTCCTGTAGGACGACGCCCGGAGCGAGGTAGGTAGGCTCGGGCATGGTCGCGGCGTCGCTACCTACTGGAGATGCGCGAGCGCATCCCGCGCGCTGCTCGTCCAGCCGTCGTTCGCGTGGTACAGAGAAAGGAAAGACTCGAGGTGCGTGCGGGCGAGTCCCCGCTGCCCGAGTGCGTACTCCGCCATCCCGGCGTGGTACAGCGCCATGTAATGATTGGGCCAGTACTCGACGACGAGCTCCATGATCGGGCCCGCCGAGCGATCGTCTCCCGCGTCGGCGACGGGGTGCGCCACGTCGAACACGATCCCCGCCGCCTTGTAGCGGTCGTCCGCCGGCAGGCGGTCGATCACCGCGCGCGCAGAATCGAGTTTGCCACCCAGTGCGTAGCAGGCAGCGCTGAACGCCTGGCCGTCGAGCGCGGCCGGCGCCGGTGTGCCGCGCTGGGCGAGCTCGACCTCCACCACGTTGCAGTGCGATTTGATCCCGGCGAACCACGCGCTCCCCGACCCGTCGATCTGAACGGACGTCGGGCCGGGCTCGACGCCGCGGGACCGCCGCGCCTGGTGTCGGAGCACCAGCACGCCGCAGATCGCGAGATAGCCGGCGCCGAGGAGATACAGGGAACGATGCATGGCCCGATCATTATAGAAGACGGTCGGGCGGGAGGACTGTGCACAGGGTCACATACGAGCCGCCCCGAGCAGCTCGTAGAACCGGCCGAACACACGTATGCCGTCCCACAGCTGCTTTACATCGAGCTTCTCGTTCGGCGCGTGCAGCCGGTCGTCGGGGAGGCCGATGCCGGTGAGGATCACCGGTGCGCCGCCTCTCCCCAGGGCCGGCACGACAGGGATCGAGCCGCCCGCGCGCGCGGGGACGGTGCCCCGCCCCACGACCTCGCGAAACGCCTGATCGAGGACTTTGAACGCCGGATGCGTCACCTTCACGGTGGCCGGATCCGCCCCGTGGAGAAACTTCACGCTCGCGTGGACGTGCTTCGGCGCGAGGCGGCGGATCGCCGCGGCGAGCTGACGCTCCACCACCTTCAACCTCTGATTGGGCACCAGCCGGAGGCTCACCTTCGCGGTAGCTTCCGCGGGGATCACGGTCTTCGCCCCCTCCCCCGTGAAGCCTCCCATGATACCGTGGATCTCGAAGGTGGGGAGCGCCCACAGCCGCTCGAGGACCGAGTACGCTTTCAGTCCCGTGAGGGCCTTCGCCTGCACGCGATGCTTCAGGAACTCACCTTCCTTGAACGGCAACCGCTTCCAGGTGGCGAGCTCGAGCTGGGATGGACGCTTGACGGAGGCGTACAGCCCGGGGATGTGGATCTTGCCATCGGGGGTCTTCAGCCGGCCGAGCAGGCGGGCGAGCTCCTCGTGCGCGTTGGGCGCCGCGCCCCCGAATTCCCCGGAGTGCAGATCCGACTTGGCGGTGCGCACCGTGATCTCCGCGTAGCACAGCCCGCGCAACGTCGTGTACACCGCCGGCCAGCGCGGCGCGATGTAGGCCATGTCGGCGACCAGCACGACGTCGGCCCGCGTGCGCTCGGGCTCGCGTCGCAGCAGGTCGAACAACACCCGGCTTCCGTATTCCTCTTCTCCCTCGATGAGAAACCGCACGTTCACGCGTGGCCGGCCGTTCGCCTCGATCGCTTTGAGCAAGCAGAAGACTTGCCCCTTGTCGTCCGCAGCCCCGCGCGCGAACAGCTTGCCATCCCGCACCGTGGGCTCGAACGGCGGCGTGGTCCACTCGTCGAGCGGATCGGGCGGTTGCACGTCGTAGTGGCCGTAGACGAGGAGTGTGGGCGCGCCCGGCACTTCGGGCCCGACGCCCCAGACGACCGGATGGGTCTCGCTCGCGAGGAACTGCACCTCGTGGCAGCCGAGCCGGCGCAGCTCGCCGGCGACCCATTCCGCCGCCGCGCGGCAGTCAGCATTGTGTAACGGATTCGTCGACACCGACGGAATCCGGAGAAAGTCCTTGAGCTCGCGCAACAGTCGGTCGGTGTCCATGGCGCGCACAATCTAGACGCCCAGGAAAAGCGCGGCTAGCCTCTGACTGGAGAGCGGGTATATTCGCTCGCCATGCGGACGACTGCGTCATACGAGTTGTTTCCCGACGCACCGAGCGAGCGCGCGATCGCTCGCGCCCGCTATCTCGCCCGCGAAGGTCGCGTCGCCGACGCGGAGAAGGCCTACCGTGACGTCCTGGCGGAACATCCCGATCTGAAGCTCGGCTGGGCGGAGTGCTTCGAGCTGTTGCGCGGCCAGGGGCGCTCCGATGACGCGCTGCGGCTCGCGGAGGCCGCGCGGGCCCAGTTCGGCGATTCGGCGTTTTCGCTCGCGCTCAAGGGAGCGGCGCTGATCGAGTTGAAGCGCTACCGCGAGGCGCTGGGTACGTTGGAGCAGGCAGTCGAATTCGATCCCGACCTGGCGCTCGTGTGGCACGAGCTGGGCTACGCGGCGTTCCGGCTCGGCGACCGTAATCGCGCCCTGCTGGCCCTGGACCGGGCGTTCGCCCTCGAGCCCCACATCGAGACGCTGCGGTTACGCGGTCGAATCCTGCGCGACGCCGGACGGTATCAGGCAGCGGAAGTTGCCTATGAAGGCGCCGCCCAGGCTGCCGAGCATCGGGAGCAGCGCGCGGCCGCCGAGCAGGAAATCGCGATCACGCGGCGCTATGCGTTCTACGCCCCGCGGCGCCCCGACGGGCTGACCCCCGCCGAGCGCTGGTTCGCGGAGACGGGTACCGTTGTGCTCGCGTCGGATGAGGCGCCAGAGGCCGCCCCACCCGACAATGCTACGCTGACTGCCGGATTCCTCGAACTGGCGCGCGACTCGGGCTGGCGGTTTGGCCAGGTCGTCACCCTGGGACCTCTCCCGCCGCTGCCCATGTGGCGTACGCTGGCGGACGCGCTCGGAGCCCCTCTGGTCGCGTCCACCGGATTCGACCCGGCGACGTGCCCACTGGTCGTCGCGCAGCGTCCCCCCTCCCTCCCCCTCCCCGCCCTCTCCCCTCCCCTCCCCGCCCAGCAGACGGACGTCGGATGGTCCACGATCACGAGCGCCGTCGTGGAACACGCGACGGGCCTTGTCTTCGTGCTCGAGCACGGGACCGAGGCGGCCACCGCCGCGCCGGGAGCAGACGTTATCGGGGTGCTCGTCGATTCCGGCGGGCGGCGGGCGCGCAAGGTAAACGTCGCCCACGCACTGTCCGAGGCCCAGCACCCCGCCGGGCGGTTGGCTAACCGGCGTCTAGTTCGCGAGTGAACTCGCGGCTGGGCGCTGCCCGCAAACGGGCGTGCACGGTGCCGCTGGGGCGGCAGTGCCGAGCCGCGGCCTCAGCCGCGCCGCGGAGCCTCCCATGACCGCCCCCGGACGACCCACGCGCATCATGACGGGGAAGTCGATCGTCGACAGCCAGTTCGAGCGCGCAGCCAACCTGATCAACCTCGACCAGTACATGCGGCATATCCTCATGCGACCATTTCGCGAGGTGCAGGTGGAGGTGCCGGTCCGCATGGACGACGGGCGCATCGAGGTCTTTACCGGCTACCGCATCCAGCACAACGGCGCG
>WNGO01001242.1_pt1 | contig 36990 bp, 36 predicted proteins | sample 5400511 | NCBI WGS metagenome assembly WNGO01 (sample SAMN13153380, study PRJNA577476) | soil metagenome | isolation source: 20 cm soil or saprolite under Garry oak tree replicate 2 | place: USA:California | collected 2016-06-15 | reverse complement strand
GCTCCGGCGCATTCGTCGCATAACGGAAGCTCTGGCCGCCGCCCCAACAGAATCCGATGACGCCGATCTCGTTCGCGCGCACGGGACGCAACGAATTGAGGTAGCGCCGGGTGGCATCGAGGTCCTGTGTCACCGTATCGGCGTTCAGGGTGGCGATCAGCTTCCGTGCTGAGTCCTGGGACGCGGGAGTGCCGCCGCGGCGCGACAACAGATCCGGCGCGATCGCGACGAAGCCGTCCTTGGCGAGCTGCTCGGTCGTCTGCCGGATGAAGTCCGACATGCCAAAGATCTCGTGGATGACGATCACGGCGGGCGCGGGCTGCGGACGCTCCGGATACGCGATGTAGGCCGTGACGGTGTCTTTGCCGCTGAGGAACTTGACGTATTCGGAATGAATGTCAGGATGAAATCCGGCGGTAGGGGGCGGTAGGGGGCGGGACAGCGCCGCCGCAAACACCGCTCCTAAGACAATACCGCCTCCTACCGCCCCATACCGCCGCTTACCGTCCATAGCTCACCCTCCAGATCTTGCCACCCATGTCGTCGCTCACCAGCAGCGAGCCGTCCGGCAGGACCAGCAGGCCCACCGGCCGGCCCCAGCGCGAGCCGTCGGGGCGCTGCCAGCCTACGATGAAGTCTGCGACGCCGGTGGCGCGCCGGCCACCGCTGTCCACCTGCACGCGCACGACCTTGGCCCCGGTCGGGACGGAGCGGTTCCAAGACCCGTGCAGGGTCATGAACGCAGCGCCGCGGTACTCGCGGGGGAATTGTGTGCCCGTGTAGAACGCGAAGCCGAGCGGCGCGGAGTGGGCCTGCACGGTGATGGCGGGCGGCTCGACCTGCGTGCAGTCGGCCGCTCCGTACTCGGGATTGGCCTTGCCCGGCAGATAACACTGTGGCCACCCGTAGTTGCGGCCGTCCTTGATGATGTTGACATGTTCGGGGGGCACGTCGTCGCCGAGGTTGTCGCGGTCGTTGTTGCCGCCCCACAGCTCGCCGGTCGTGGGGTTGAATGCCATCCCGACGGTATTGCGCAGCCCCTTCGCGAAGATCCGGCCACCGGAGCCGTCGGGATTGAACTGTGTGACGGCGGCGCGCATCGAGTCGCGCTCCTCGCACAGGTTACACGACGAGCCGGCGGCCACGTACATCTTGTCATCCGGCCCGAACAGAATGGTCCGCGTCGAGTGGCCGCCGCCACCAGGAATCCGAGCGATCGTTTCGCCCTCCGATGCACCGGGTCGGAATCGCTTCACGGTGCCGACGTCGGCGACGTACATCGTGTCGCCGCGGAACGCGATGCCGAACGGTCCCTTCAGGCCGGTGGCGACGGTCACGGGACTGTCGGCGACGCCGTCGTGGTTCGCATCGGTGAGTTTGACGATCACGCCGGATCCCGGCTGCGACGCGTACACCGCGTTGCCCGGTCCGAGCGCCAGAAACCGCACCCCTTCGAGGTTCTGCGCGAACACCGCGATCTTGAATCCTGGCGGCAGCCGGAGCGGCTGTTCCTGGCCGGCCGCGGGTTGGGGGCTGCGGCAGGCGATGGCGATCACAGCGATGCTAATTGCGACTCGCATACACTCCCTCGAGAGCGGTGGCGCCTTCGGGCATCCGCTCGCGGCTCGCCAGCGCTTGCGCGGCGGCCCGCTCGACTTGTGCGGTGATATCGGCTTCCACGTCCAGGAGAGCCTTTGCGGACGTTCCTTCTTCCTTCAGATACTCCTCGTACATCCCGACCGGGTCGCGCTTGCCCCATGTGGTAAACAGCTCGGCCGAAAACGTTTCGCGTGCTTCGCGCTCGTCGTGGGTCGCGTGGCCCCCCATCCGGAACGTTTCAGCGATCAACAACGCGGGGCCGTTCCCCGCGCGGCAACGATCCGCCGCAATGCGCGTCGCGGCAAAGGCGTCGAGCACGTTGTTGCCGTCGAATAGCGCTCCCCATACGCCGTAGCTCGCCGGCCAGTCCTTGAAATCGGGCGGGAGGTGGTGCTGTTCGAGACGCGTGCCCAGGGCCACCTGATTGTTCTCGATGATGAAAATGGCGGGGACTTTCTGCACCGCGGCGAAGTTCGTCCCTTCGTGCGCCGCGGCGGTCTTGGTGGATCCGTCGCCCACCCAGGTGAGCGCCACGCGCGGCTCGCGCTTGATCTTGAACGCCAGCGCCAGCCCCGCGATCACCGGCACCATGTCGCCGACATGCGAGATCGGCTGCAACACGCCGTGCGGAAACGATCCGACGTGGAGATCGCGGCCCCGGCTGGGGGAATCGGCGGTCGCGAGATAGGCGCGCAGCATGTCGGCGATGGGCATCCCCATCTCGCTGCAGGCCGCGGCGTTGCGGATCATCGGCGCGACGATGTCTAGACCACGCTCGAGTGCGTGCACCGGTCCGACGGTGGTGGCCTCTTCGCCGGTGCCGAGCCACGCCTTGGAGATCACGCCGGTGCGCACCCAGCGCTTCAGCTCGATGTCGTGAAGGCGCGCGCGCAGCAGGCCGCGATACAGCTCGAGTTTGGCGTCATGGGACAACTGTTGGACGACGGCCGCACGTTCGGGGTTTGATTCGATCGTCGCACGAAAGGCCCGCACCAGCGCTGGATCGGGCTTCCAATCGACGTATTCCGGCGGGTCGAATGCGGGGAACCGCTTCACGGCACTCCGGCTGCGCTCCGGCCCACAACCTGCCCGCCCTGCTTGAACACCTTGCCGTCCTTCATGACGAAGTCGACGTGCTCCAGGGTCTGGATGTTGTCGAGGGGATTGCCTTGCACCGCGACCAGGTCGGCGCGCTTGCCCGCTGCGATCGTGCCGATGTCCCGCTCGAGCCCCAGCAGCGTCGCGCCGCTCGAGGTTCCCGCCACGATGGCCTGCATCGGCGTCATCCCGTAGCGCACCATCAGACCGAACTCGCGCGCGTTGCTGCCGTGCCGCATCACACCGGCGTCGGTGCCGAGGGCGATCTTCACGCCGCCATCGAGCGCCAGCTTGAAGGAAGTGTGCATCCGCGGCGCGATCGCGAGCGCCTTGGCCGCGATCGGGGGCGGCAGCCGGCCCGCCGTGGCGAGCGACTCGACGGTGAATCCCGCCAGCAGCGTCGGGACCAGCCACGTGCCGCGCTGCTTCATGAGCGCGACGGCCTCGGCGTCGAGAATCGAGCCGTGCTCGATCGACGTCACGCCGGCCCGCACCGCCGCCTTGATCCCGGCGGTGCCATGCGCGTGCGCCGCCACGCGGCGGTCGAGCTGCGTGGCGGTCTCCACGATCGCGCGCATTTCCTCTTCGGTGTACTGCTGGACGCCGACCGAATCGGTCAGCGACAAGACGCCGCCCGTTGCGCAGATCTTGATGACATCGGCGCCGTATTTGACCGCGTACCGCACCGCGTTGCGAACCTCCTCCACGCCGTCGGCCACGCCGACTTCGACGCCGCCTTCATGCCCGAGGGCTTCGGGCTGCAACCCGTTCGTCTCGTCGCAGTGGCCGCCGCGAATGCCGAACGAGATGCCGGCGGCGACGATGCGCGGTCCCGCAATCCACCCAGCGTTGATCGCGTTCCGCAGCGCGACGTCGCCAAAGCTCGCGCTCCCGACGACGCGCACGGTCGTGAAGCCCGCTTCCAGCGTCTGCTGCGCGTGTGCCGCCCCCAGCAACGCCAGCTGGCTCGGCATCTCCGTGAGGCGGCTGTGCTGCCAGTCGCCGTCGCCGATCGTGCGTCCCGCGAGGTGGACGTGGGCATCGATGAATCCGGGGAGCAGCGTCGCGGCGGACAGATCGATCACGCTCGCGCCGGCCGGCACCTGCACGTTCGTGCCAACGGCCGTGATGCGGTCGCCCTGGACCAGCACGACGGCGTTCTTGAGCGGCGCGGCACCGCTGCCGTCGATCAGCGTGCCGGCGCGGATCGCGGTGACGCCCGGCTGCTGCAGCGCCAGGACGGCAATCAACGCGATCACGAGAATCTTTCCTTGAGCTTGCCCAGGAAGCCGGACGACTCCGCGGAGCCGGTGAGCGCCTGGGCGAATTCGATCGCGGTGGCGAAGCGGTCGTCGGGGCTCGTCTGCAACGCCTTCGCGAGCGCTTTCTCGACGGCGTCGGGGACGTCGGCGCGCAGCTGGCGGACCGGCACGGGCTGGCTCCGTAGCCGCGCGATCATCATTTCCTGCGCATTGCGGCCCTGGAACGGCAGCTTGCCGGTGAACATCTCGAACGCGACGATACCGAGGGCGTAGATGTCGCTGCGCGCGTCGAGCGGTTTGCCGCGGATCTGCTCGGGGCTCATGAACTCGGGTGTGCCGAGGATGATGCCGGTGGCGGTGAGCTTGGCGATGGCGGGATCGGCGCGGCGCTCTTTGGCGAGCCCGAAGTCCATCACGACCGCACGCTCGGCGCCGCCGCGATCGTCCGGCACCAGCATGACGTTCTCGGGCTTCAGGTCGCGGTGAATGATCTGCAGCTCGTGCGCGTGATGCAGTCCCGCGCACATCTGCTTCAGCAGCGTCACGCCCAGCGTGATGTCCATCGGCCCGCCGCGCACTTCGCGGTCGGAGAGCAGCTCACCCTTGAGGAAGGGCATCACGAGATAGATGAGCCCGTCTTCCGATTCGCCCAGCCGCAGGATCCGGCACACGTTGGGGTGATCGAGCCGCATCGCCAATCCGGCTTCGCGGCGCAGCCGCTCGACGGAGCTCTTGTCGGACGCGAGCCGCGGCGACAGCACCTTGATCGCGACGGTCGCCTCGGACGAAATCTCCTTGGCGAGATAGACGTACGACATCCCGCCCTCGCCCAGCTTTTGCAATACCTGATAACGCGCGTCCAGGATCTGATTGGAGAGGCTCGAGGCGCGGTCGGGGGGCCCCCCCCCGCCCCCGCTGGGTTTACCGGGGGGCAGCGGTGTACGTACGCCCGTCCCGCTCCCCGCTGGTGGAAGGGGGGGGGCTGCCGGTTTCCTGGCCTGGATTTCGACCAGCATGCTTCCGTCCTTGGGACAGAAGCGGGCTCCGGTGTCCGTGTAGACGGACCCGCACTTGGGACAGCGGCGCTCACTCATTGCCGGACCAAGTTGCGGCCTTCGTTCTTGGCGCGATAGAGGGCCTGATCGGCCAGCGACACGAAGCTGTCGGCGCTGTGCACGCGATCGTCGGGGAACGATGCGACGCCGATGCTGATCGTCACATGCAGCGGATCCTCGCCCGGATCGGCGAAGTCCCGCTGCATCACGCGGCGGCGTAACCGCTCGGCGAAGATCTGCGCGCCGTGCGGCGCGGTCTCCGGCATCACGACCACGAACTCTTCACCGCCGTAGCGCGCCACGATATCGACCGAGCGCGCCTCGCGCCGCAGCAGCTCGCCGACCTGGCGGAGCACCGAGTCGCCCGCGATGTGGCCGTGCGTATCGTTGATCGATTTGAAACGGTCGATGTCGGCGAGCAGAATCGTCAGCGCCAGGTTGTAGCGCCGCGCGCGATCGAGCTCCTGGGCGAGCGCTTCGGCCAGCGCGCGGCGGTTCATGCAGCCGGTGAGCGCGTCCGTCAGCGCGAGCTTCTCGAGCCGTTGCTTGTCGGAGACCGCGGTTTCGAAATCGTACGCCTTCTCGATCGCCGACACGGCCGTCTTGATGACGGTTTCCGCAAACTGGGCGTCGGCCCGCGTGAGCGGCGGGTCGTCACCGGTCGTCCGCAGGAAGAAGACGCCGATTTGCTGGTCCTTCATCCAGAACGGCAGGGCCACCGCCGAGCGCGTGGGGACCTTGATCTCCTCGCGCTCCCAGCGGCGGCGCTCGTCTTCATACAGCGGGTCGGTCGCGACATCCTCGACCAGGACCAGGCGGCCCGTCGAGACGGCCTTCCGGATCTCCGGGTAGCGCGCCAGGTCGATCTGCAGATTGCGCAGCATCGGGTTTTCGTACGCGGCCACGACGATGCCCTGCTGGTCGCCCGGCTTCGCGAGCACCATCGAGCATTTGGAGATGTTGAGCGCCCGGGCGACGCGCCGCGCCAGGATGTGGTAGATCTCGTCCGGCTTGAGGGAGTCGGTGACCTCGTGGAGGATGTCCACCATCGCGGCGCGGCTGCGCGCCTCTTCGCGCGCCTGCCCGAGCGCGCGCCCCACCCGGATATGCGCTTCCACGCGCGCCAGCAGCTCGCGCACCCGGAACGGCTTGGAGATGAAGTCGGCGGCGCCGAGGCCCAGCGCGCGCACCGTGGCTTCCTCCGGCGGCATCGACGACACCATGAGGACGGGCAGGTCCTTGTAGCGCTCGTCCTGTTTCAAGCGTTCGAGCAGCTGCAGGCCGTCGACCTTGGGCATCATGATGTCGAGCAGCAGCAGGGCCGGCTTGACCTCTTCGAGTTTGGTGAACAACCCATCGCCGCCCGGACAGACTGCGACGTCGTACCCGTGCTCCTTGAGGATCCAGGTCAGGGTACGGACCAGCGATTCATCGTCATCGGCGACCAGCACTCGGGTTTTCAATCCTGAGCCTCGAGCAGCGAGCGATCCACATTGCCGCCGCTCACCACCAGGACCGTGGTCCTGGAGCGGGGGACCGCACCGGCGAGTAGCGCGGCCGTCGTTGCGGCGCCGGAAGGCTCGATCGCCAGCCGGCAGGTGCGCCATAGAAACTGCACGGCGGCGCGAATACTGTCATCCTCGACCAGGACGACGCCGCGAATCCGATCGCGCTCCCGCGCCGGGCTCGACGCCCCAGACGACGGCGTTGCTCTTTGCCGCGGCCAAGCCGGCCACGATCCCCGAGATCAGACCGCCGCCCCCGACCGGCACCACCACAGTCTCGACCTCCGGCAGCTGCTCGACGATTTCGAGCGCGACCGTCGCCTGGCCCGCGACGATGTCGGGATGATCGAACGGCGGCACGATCGCGAGGCCGTCCTGCGCCGCGATCGCTTCCGCCTTGATGCGCCGGTCTTCCGACGTACGGCCCGCGAACACCACTTCCCCGCCCCACTTCTTAACGCCTTCCACCTTCACCGCGGGCGCCGTCTCGGGCATCGTCACCACGGCGCGCACACCGAATTGCTTGGCAGCGTATGCGACGGCTTGGCCGTGGTTGCCCGACGAGTAGGTGATGACCCCGCGCTGCCGCGCGGGCTCGGCGAGTTTCCGAATGGCGTTGTAGGCGCCGCGAATCTTGAACGCGCCGACCGGCTGCTCGTTCTCGAGCTTGAGGTGAGCGCCCAGCTCCGGCACGAACACCAGCGGAGTGCGGCGCGCGACCCCCCGCAGGCCCGCTGCGGCTTCCTGGATGTCCCGGGCAGTGACCACGCTACTTCTTGGCTTTGGCCTTCGCCTTGGCCTTGGACTTCGGCGCGGGCGGGGGTGTCTCGTCGTCGTCCGCTTCGACCTCCTCCTCATCTTCCTTGACCACGCGAGCCACGTCCACGACCAGGTCACCGGGTGTGAGGTTCATGACCTTCACGCCCTGCGTATTTCGGCCCGAAATGCGGATGCCTTCGACGGGAACGCGGATCATGATCCCCTTCTTGGTGATCATCATCAGCTCGTCATCCGGCAGCACTTCCTTCAGCGCGACGATCTCACCGGTCTTCTCGTTCCGCTTGAGCGTGATGATGCCGCGGCCGCCGCGGTGCTGCACGCGGTACTCGTCGAGCTCCGAGCGCTTCCCCATGCCCTTCTCGGTGACCGTGAGCAGCGTCGACTTGCGGCGCACCACAACCATGTCGATGACGTGGTCCTTCTTGTCGAGCTCGATCCCCTTCACGCCGGTCGCCGTGCGGCCCATGTCGCGCACGTCCTTCTCGTGGAACCGAATGCTCATGCCGTGGGAGGTGGCGAGCACGATGTCATTCTTGCCGTCGGTGACCTGCACGTCGATCAGCTCGTCGCCCTTCTCGATGTTGATCGCGCGGATGCCGACGGAGCGCGGATTCCCGAACTCCGAGAGTACCGTCTTCTTGACCAGGCCGTCTTTGGTGGCGAACAGCAGGAACTGATCCTCGGAGAACTCACGCACCGGCACGAGCGCCGCGACCTTCTCGTCGGGTTTCATCGCGACGCAGCTCAGGATCGGCTTGCCGCGGGCGGACCGCGCCGCCTGTGGGATCTCGTGCACCTTGAGCCAGTAGCACTGCCCCTGTTCGGTGAAGAACATGACGTAGTCATGCGTCGACGCGATGAACAGGTGCTCGACCCAGTCGTCTTCTTTTTGATGCGCGGCGATGACGCCCTTGCCGCCGCGCCGCTGCCGCCGGTACGCCGAGACCGGGAGCCGCTTGATGTAGCTCGCGTGCGACACGGTGATCACCATGTCCTCTTCGGCGATCAGGTCCTCGATCGAGAACTCGCCCTGGTCGGCGACGATCTCGGTGCGCCGCTCGTCGCCAAACCCCTGCGCCAGCTCCGTGAGCTCTTCCTTCAGGATCTTCATGCGCCGCGGCTTGGACGCGAGGATCTCCTTGCACTCCTTGATGAACTTGCGGACGTCCTTCAGCTCCTCCTCGAGCTTGGTGATCTCGAGTGCCGTCAGCCGCGCCAGCCGCATGTTGAGGATTTCGGCCGACTGCTTCTCGGAGAGCTTGAAGCGCTTGCGCAATGCGGCGTCCGCCGACGGCGCGTCCTTCGATTTCTTGATGATCTTGATCACTTCGTCGATGTTGTCGACGGCGATCTTCAAGCCTTCGAGGATGTGCTCGCGGTCCTGCGCGCGCTGCAGCTCGAACTCCGTGCGCCGCGTGATGACGGTATGACGGTGCTCGATGAAGTTTTGCAGGATCTCGACGAGGGTCAGCTCCCGGGGCACACCGTCGACCAACGCCAGCATGATGGCGCCGAAGGTCTGTTGCATCTGCGTGTGCTTGTAGAGCTGATTGAGCACGACCATCGGGATGGCATCGCGCTTCAGCTCGATGACGAGGCGAATCCCTTCTTTATCCGACTCGTTGCGGACGTCGCTGATGCCCTCGAGCTTCTTGGCGAGCACGTGGTCGCGGATCTGCTCGTGGACGCGCTCGGGACTGACCTGATACGGGAACTCCGTCACGACGATCTGCTGCTTGCCGGTGGACTCCTTTTCCTCGGCGATCGCGCGCGCGCGAATGACGATGCGGCCGCGCCCCTTCTCGTAGCACTCTTTGATCCCGTCCCGGCCGTAGATGATCGCGCCGGTCGGGAAGTCCGGGCCTTTGACGAATTTCCGGATGTCCCTGATCGTGGCGTTCGGGTGATCGACGAGATGCACGATCGCCTGGACCACTTCGCCGAGGTTGTGCGGCGGGATGTTCGTCGTCATACCGACCGCGATGCCGGCTGAGCCGTTCACGATCAGGTTCGGCAGCCGTCCCGGGAGGACGGTGGGCTCCTTCAGGCGGTCATCGAAGTTGGGGACGAAGGCGACGGTGTTCTTGTCGATGTCCTCCAGCATCGTCATGGCGATGCGCGTCAGCCGCGCTTCCGTGTAGCGGTACGCGGCGGCCGAGTCGCCGTCGACCGATCCGAAGTTCCCCTGCCCGTCGATCAGCGGATAGCGGAGCGAGAAGTCCTGGACCATCCGGACCAGCGAGTCGTAGACCGCGATATCGCCGTGCGGGTGATATTTGCCGAGGACGTCGCCGACGACGGTGGCGGCTTTCTTGTAGGGCCGGCCGGGGACCAGGCCGAGCTCGTGCATCGCGTAGAGGATGCGGCGGTGCACGGGCTTCAGGCCGTCGCGCACATCGGGCAGCGCGCGCTGCACGATGACGCTCATCGAGTAGTCGAGGAACGATTCTTTTAGCTCATCCTCGATCAGCCGAGGGAGGATGCGCTCGCGGACGTTAGGTCCAGTCATCGATTATTCAGTCTGGGAAGGTGTAAGATGATAAAAATTAAACACTTAGACTCCCTAGATCAACTCCACCACCAACTTCCCGAGCTGCTCCGCCCTCGCCAATCGCTCGTACGCATCTCGTGCCTGCGCCAGCGGATACGCGCGATCGATAATCGGTCGTAGCTGCCCTGTTCCGAGTCGCCGCACGATCTCTGCGTACTCAGCGGCATTGCCCATGGTCGAGCCGAGAATGCTCCAGTGATGCCAGAACAGTCTTCGTAGATCGAGGCTGACACTCGGTCCTGAGGTCGCGCCGCACGTCACCAGCCGGCCCCCGCGCCGCAGACAGCGCAGCGAATCCTCCCAGGTCGCGGCGCCGACATTGTCGAACACCACATCCACGCCGCGCTTGTTGGTGAGTGCGCGAACTTCCTGCGAGATCTTCTGGGTCTTGTGGTTCAGCGTGACATCGGCGCCAAGCGCTTTCGCCTTAGAGAGTTTGTCGTCGTCTGACGACGTGACGAAGGTGCGGGCTCCGAGCAGCTTGGCGATGCGCATGCCCGTCAACGAGACGCCTCCGCCGATCCCCCAAATCAGCACCGTTTCGCCGGCCTTGAGCTGCGCGCGCGTGACGAGCATGCGCCACGCGGTCAGGGTCACGAGCGAAAACGCCGCCGCTTCGGCCCACGTCAGCTCCTCGGCCAGCTGCGGAATGCGGGCAACGTTGTGCGCCGGGATCGTCACGAGCTCGGCCATGGTGCCGGGGAGATGCTCGCCGAGCAGGCGAAAATTGACGCAGAGCGAGTGCTCGCCGGCCCGGCAGAATTCGCACGTGTAGTCGGAGATGCCCGGATTGAGCATGACGCGATCGCCGACCTTCACCGTCTTCACATCGGGTCCGACCGATTCGACGACGCCGGCGCCATCGGCGCCGACGATGTGCGGAAAACGGTCTGCACCGCCGGGCATTCCTTCAGCGACGAAGAGATCGAGGTGGTTCAAAGCCGCCGCACGAACGCTGATACGCACCTCTCCCATGGTGGGAGCCGGTGCGTCCGGAACATCGGTGATTTGGAGGTGGTCGAGGCCGCCGGTAGCGGTCAGGACGCAGGCGCGCACGGGGGGGCGCCTAAATCTACGGCCGGAACGTCGGCGTAATCATCTGCTCTGTCCCCGTGGTCGGCATCGGGACCGGGGTCGCAGAGCTGACCGGCTGGATATAGACCCGATACGCGGGATTGCGGCGATTCTGCGGCTCGGCGTTGACGACCAGCGCGACGAGGTCACCGGACGGAGAAACGGCGAACGATGCGATCGCCAGATCGGTGCCGGTCAGCGCCGTGGCGTTGCCCGTCGCCAGATCGGCGCGCATCACCTGCTGCACGGTGCGATTGCCGTCCCGCCGTTCGACCAGGTAGGCGAGCGTACCGTCTCGCAGGAAGCGGGGCTCGGTTTCGCGCTGCTGCGGGGAGCGGGTGAATTGGCGCTGGTTCGAGCCGTCGCGGCCCATGAGCCAGATGTCGGAGTCCTTATTGCGTGTCGAGACATACGCGACGGTCTGCCCGTCGGGGGACACCGTGGGCGACGCATTGACCGAGTCGCGCGTGAGCTGCGTGAGTCCCGTGCCGTCGAGGTTCACCGTCCAGATCTGCTGTTTGCCCGCGGGGGCTGGCGGGGCTGAGGGGGCTGGGGGGGCTGGGGGGTTTGGGGGGGCGGGGCGCGACGAATGGAAAACGATGGCCTGCCCATCGGGCGTGAACGCCGGCCGCCCATCCGCCTGCGGATCATTGGTCACCCGCACGGCCCCGGTGCCGTCCGCATTCATCACGTAGATCTCGGCGTTGCCATCGCGCTGCGATACGTACGCGATGCGGGACCCGTCCGGCGAGAACGCCGGATCGCTGGCCGACGACGTGTCGGGCGTGAGCTTCGTGAGCTGCGCGAGGTTCGAGCGCTCCGCGGCGTACAGCTGGAATTTCCCCGCCGTGCGAGAGCTCGCCACAACGATCTCCCCAACGACGTACACGTCAGCCGCCGCGTTCTTGCCACCGGGAGCGGCCGCCGTGATGCGGGCATGGCCATACCCGGTGCCCGACACCGTTCCATCCTCACCCACGGTCGCAACCTGCGGGTTGTCGCTGCTCCAGCTGAGGTTTGTAGCCGGTCCCAGGACGTTGCCCTGATCGTCGGCGTAGTTCGCCCGCAGCGTGCGCCGCTGATTCAGCCCCAAGCCGATGCGCGGCTGGGTGAATTTGGGAGAGCCCGCAATCACGCTGACATTCCAGGCAACTGACAGGCCGGCGCTGGGTCCACGTACGGTGAGCTGCGTCTTGCCGACCGCGCGTCCCGTGAGCGCACCGGTCTGCGGATCGAAGCTCGCAATGCCCGGATCGGTAACAATCCAGCGCAGTGGCGCTTCGGGCACCGCAGCGTTGTCAGCGGTCAACGCTTGCGCTTCGAACTTTGCCGAGCCCGTCAGCGGGACCTGGACTTCATCGCGGGCGGTCGGCCGCACCAGGAGCTTGGCAACGACCTGGTGGACCGAGACCTCGATGCTCTTGCTCTGGAGCAACCCGGAGACGCTGAGCGTCGCCTTGCCAGGACCGGCGGCAGTGACGACGCCCGCGAGACTCACGCGTGCCACACTCTGATCGCTCGACGCCCACTGCAGCACCAGCGGATTGACGGTCCGGTTGTTCTGCGCCGCGACGATCACGTGCAGCGTATCGACCTCACCCGGCGAAAGCCTGAGTGGCGACCCCTCGCGCACCGTGTACTCCGCCTGCTGTACGACGACGGGCGCGGTAGCGGTGAGCCCGCCGGTAGCTGTCGCCTGAATCGTGCCCTGGCCGGGGGAGAGGGCGACGACATTGCCACTCTGATCCACGCTGGCCACGTCGGACCGTAGCGACGTCCACGTCACCAGTACGGGCGCCGCCGGTGACCCATCCTCGCGCAGCGCACGCGGTGACACCCGCGTGTTCTCCGAAGGCAGGAGGTAGATCACACCCGGTTCCAGGCGCAGGGCGGCGGCGGGGCCACTGCCGGCCGGCTGCCCCGAGAAGGGATCGGGCCCGGGAGGGGCCGGTGGAGCAGCGGGGGGCGGCGCCGGCGGCGGCGCGGCAGCGCCGCCAGTGACCTGGACAGCGGCCTGGCCCTTCCGCGGCCCGACGCGCGCCTCGATGATGGCGACGCCGTTGCCGACGCCCGTAATGGTGCCGTTGTTGTCGACTTTGGCGATGTTGATGTTGTTCGATGACCAGATGATGTGCACCGTGGGGATGACGTTTCCGATGCGATCGAACGCCGTCGCCAGCAAGCCGCTGCGTTCGCCGACGCGGATGGTGATGGAAGGAGGCGCAACTTGGACTTCGGCGACGTTCTGTGCCGCTCCCGTGCCCGGTAGGGAGAGCGCGAGGGCAGCAACGAGTCCGCGTCTGATCATGGCTGGCGAATGTGTGTCCGGCTAAATGCCATTGTCAAGCCAACTTGTCACCGCGGGGGCTCATGAAACAGGCCCAAAAGGCGGTAGTCCGTATCACTTGCGAGGTCAGAATCCCGCGGTAAGCTATAGGCCACCCACGCCGCCCCCTGCACCTTATCAGCATAGGAGAGATCCGATGCTTGAGCAGATGGATGTGACGGACAGCAGTTGGCCCGGGCCGGGTTTCATGGAGCCGATGTTCCCATCGGCACCCACACCACCGCCCAGCCCATCGATGCCGATGGAAGAGTCGCGCTCTTCCAAGCCGAAGGCCAAGAAGAAAAAGAAAGCCGCCAAGAAGGCGCGGCCGAAGGCACGGAAGAAATCGGCGAAGAAGGCGAAGAAGAAGAAGGCCGGGAAGAAGAAACGCCGCCGCTAACACGACAGGCAATGACGACCGCGGGAGCGTCTCGACGAGGCGCTCCCGCGGCCACGTTAGGAGGCAAAACCGTGCGCCGTGCGCCGTGCGCCGTAATCCTGCTTGCCATGACGGCCTGCAGTGCTCCATCGATACCGCTCGGCGATCCGCCGCAGGAAATCGCCGCGATGCTGCAGCGCTCCGCCGCCGATTGGAATCACGGTGATCTCGCGGGGTTCATGAGCGACTACGCTCACGACTCGCTCACCAGCTACGTGTCGGCCGGTCACGTGCAGTATGGCTGGCAAGCGCTGTATGATCGCTACCAGGCGAACTACTTTGCGCCCGGGAAATCGCGCGACTCGCTCTCATTCGACGAGCTGCACGTGCGCGTGCTGACACCCGATTTCGCATACGCGACAGCGCGCTTCAAGCTGATCCGCCGCGACTCGGTCGTCGCCAGCGGACCGTTCACATTGGTGCTTCAGAAGCAGGGCGACCGGTGGCGCATCCTGCACGATCATACTTCCGCGGATCCGAAATGAACGTCACACGTCGACGCCCTTCGCTTCGCTCAGGGCAGGCAGTCGGCACGCTGCTGCTGCTATTGCTCGCCGGCTGCAGCAAGCTGCTCCCATCAAAAGACCACGTCGTCGCGCTCGAGGGCGCGACGCTCATCGACGGCGCCGGCGGGGAGCCCAAGAGCGACGCGCTGATCATCATCCGCAACGGCCACATCGAGGCCGTCGCGCGGGTCAACGAAATCCCGGTTCCCCGCAACGCCGAGCGCGTCAATCTGGTGGGCAAGACCGTAATCCCGGGGTTGATCGATTCGCACGCGCACGTCGAGCGCTGGGCGGCGCGGCGCTACATCGCATGGGGCGTCACCACCGTGCGCGACCTGCACGGCGGCACCGACTCCGTCGTCGCCTTGAAAAACGAGATGAACCTCGGGTCGATCTTCGGTCCGCGCATGTTCGTGGCCGGCGCGATGATCGACGGCGTGCCCACGACCTACCCCAACGCCACCGGCATCGCCACCGCTGACCAGGCGCGTCGAGCCGTCGATCAGCGTGCCATTGCGGGCGTGGATTATCTCAAGATCTACACGAAGATCACGCCGGCTTTGCTGCGGCCCCTCATGGACGAAGCGGTCAAGCTGCGTTTGCCCGTCGCGGCGCACCTCGGCAAGACCGATGCGCTGACCGCGGCGCGCGCCGGCGTCGTGTCGATCGAGCACATGGCCGGCGTCGTGCAGGCCGCGACCGGAAACCCGCAGTACGCCGTTGCGCATAACTCGTTTCTGTCGGGCTGGACGACGGAAGAGAAGGGCTGGGCGTCGCTCGATTCGAGCGCTGTCGCCCGCACCGCCCGCGCGCTCGCGCAGACGAAGGTGGTGGTCGTGCCGACGCTCGTCGTCCACGACATGCTGTCACGGCTCGACAACCCGATCCTGCTCACGCGTCCCGGCATGGAAGACGTGCCGGAAAACGCGGCAAGCGTGCGCAGCGTGCCGAGTCTGTTGCGCCGCACCGGCTGGCGCTCCAGCGACTTTGACGCGTTCCGCCGCGCCCGCAAGCGGCAGGATCAGTTTGTGCGCGAGTACAAACGCGCGGGAGGCACGATCGCCGCCGGCTCGGACGCCGCCAATCAGCTCCTCATTCCCGGCTACTCGCTGCACGAAGAGATGTCGTTACTGGTCGCGGCGGGCCTGACCCCGCTCGAGGCGATCACCGCGGCGACCCGCCGTGGGGCGCAACTGCTGCGCGCCGATTCTCTCGGCCTGCTCACGGCCGGCAAAGTTGCGGACCTCGTGGTCCTGAACGGCAACCCCACCCGCAACATCGCCGTTACACGCAACATTGCGATGGTCATGATCCGCGGCCGGCTGATCCGGCCGGATTCCCTGAGAGCCACATGGAAATGAGCTGTCGGCTATCCGCTATCCGCTATCTGGCGCTACTCGCATTGGTCACGGGTTGCGGCATGGTTCCCGCGAAGCAGAACCCGGGCTCCTACGACCTCATTCTCAAGAACGGCTGGATCATCGATGGCAGCGGCAATCCACGCTACCGCGGCGACCTCGGTATCCGCGGCGACCGTATCGCGGCGGTCGGTTTTCTCGGCACCGCAGCCGCTCGCGAAACGGTGGATGTGAGCGGGCTCGTCGTCGCCCCCGGGTTCATCGACATGATGGGCCAATCGGAGATCAATGTCCTCATCGACAACCGCGTCCTCTCGAAAGTCACGCAGGGCATTACGACCGAGGTGACGGGCGAAGGTGGCTCGGTCGCCCCCCTCACCGACCAGCTGGTGATGGGTGACTCCGATGCCATGAAGAAGTGGCACTACCGGGAGGACTGGCGCGATCTCAATGGCTATTTCGCGCAGCTGGAACGGCAGGGATCGGCGCTCAACATCGCCACGTTCGTGGGAGCGACGCAGCTGCGGCTTGCGGTCATGGGGAATGAAGACCGCGCCCCCACCCCAGCCGAGCTCGCGCACATGGCGGCGATCGTGGACACGCTGATGGAGCAGGGCGCACTCGGCGTGTGGACCGCTCTCGAGTACGCGCCGGCGAGCTATTCGAAGACCGATGAGCTCGTGGCGCTCGCCCGGGCCGCGCAGCGGCATGGCGGTATCTACGCGTCGCACATGCGCAACGAGGGCGAGCAGATCGACGACGCCCTCAACGAGGTGTTCCAGATCGCGAAACAGGCCGGCATCCCGGCGGAAGTGTCGCACCTCAAGCTGTCGGGCCGCCGCAGCTGGGGGAAAATGGCGCACGTGCTGGCTCGCATCGACTCGGCGCGGGCGGCGGGTCTCGATGTTACCGCCGATCAGTATCCCTATATCCGCGCGGCGACGTCGCTCGATGCCTCGATCCCCACGTGGGCCGAGAGCGGCGGCTGGGATTCGTTGCTGGTGCGGTTGCGTGACCCCGCTACGCGCGCGCGCCTGCACGCCGAGATCCTCAATCCGCGGACCGAGAGCTTTTACTCGGCCGCAGGCGGCGGCGAGGGCGTGTTGATCACGGGGACGTTCCAGGACTCGCTGCGCTACCTGCAGGGCAAGACCATCGCCCAAATCGCCGCCGCCCGTCAGCGCGACCCGGTGGAGACGGTTTTCGAAATCGTGCTCGCCGAGGGCGGCCACCGCACCGATGCGGTGTATGCGGTGATGAACGAGCAGGACGTGCAGGCGGGGATGAAGCAGTGGTGGGTCGCCGTGAACACCGACTTCGGCGGCGTCGCACCCGACGGGCCGCTTGGCACGCAGTCGGCGCACCCGCGTGCGTACGGGACGTTCCCGCGCATCCTCGGCCACTATTCGCGCGACCTGAAACTGTTCCCGCTCGAGTTCGCGGTGCGGAAGATGACGTCGCTGGCCGCGCAGCGCGTCGGCCTCGCCGATCGCGGCCTGGTGCGGCCCGGGATGTACGCCGACATCACCGTGTTCAATCCGGCGACCGTGATCGATCGCGCGACCTTTGAAAAGCCGCATCAGACATCGGTGGGGATCGAGTACGTGCTGGTGAACGGGCAAATGGTATTGAGGAACGGACAGCTCACGAACGCGCGCCCGGGCCGCGGTCTCAGAGGTCCGGGATACAACCAGTCCAGATAGCGTGACGCTTGAAAGATTAGTACTCGCCTGGATCGTTGTGGCGGTTTGGTTCTTGATGGCCACGATAGGCACCGAAATCGGAGCGACGCTTGCGTTACGCCCACCCGGTCAGGGTTGGATGATCCATGTCTCAGTTTCGATGCTTGTTTGGAGGGTTCTCGAGGCCGCGATGCTGACGCTCTTTGGATCGCTGTGGTTTGATTCGCTGGGGAGTGGGCAGTGGTGGCTGGTGTTTCTCCTCGTGGGTTTGCTCGCGACCGTCCCCGTGCAGTGGCTCACCACGGCACAGGCGCCGCGACGAAGATTGGTGTTCGTCGCCGTCGAGTTCGGAGATCTCGTCCGCTACCTCATGGCCGGAGCCCTGCTCGCCTGGCGTCTTTCGTAGCTATCTTCGCAGAACCAATGACAACGATTCGACTGACCGCGCTCTCGCACGGCGCCGGCTGAGCCTGCAAGCTCGGCCCCGCCGAGTTGGCGCAGGTCTTGCGCCACGTGCCGCACCTGACGGATCCACGCATCCTGGTCGACGCCTCGACGCGGGACGACGCCGCCGTGTTCCAGTTGACGCCGGACCGCGCGATCGTCGCGACCGTCGATTTCTTCACGCCGATCGTCGACGACGCGTATGACTTCGGGCGGATCGCCGCCGCGAACGCGTTCTCCGACGTGTACGCGATGGGCGGCACGCCGCTGCTCGCGCTCAATCTCGTCGGCTGGCCGCGCGACACGCTCCCCTACGAGCTGCTGGGGGAAGTCCTGCGCGGCGGCGCCGACATCGCGCGCGAAGCCGGAGCATTCGTGCTCGGCGGCCACTCGGTCGACGATCCCGAGCCCAAGTACGGCATGGTCGCCATCGGCGAGGTGCATCCCAACCGTATCGTGACGCTCGCGCGCGCGCGCGCGGGCGACGCGCTGGTGCTCACCAAGCCGATCGGGACCGGCATCCTCAGCACCGCGTTGAAGCGCGACCTTGCCACGGCCGCGGAACTCGCGCCGGCGGTGCAATCGATGACCACCCTCAATGCGGGGGCGGCGCGCGCCATGCGCGCCACCGGCGGAGGCGTGCACGCGGCGACTGACGTGACGGGCTTCGGCCTGCTGGGGCACCTGCACAACATGCTGATCGCCAGCGGCGTGTCCGCCGAGATCGACGCCGCGGCCGTGCCGCTGCTCGCCAAGGCGGTCGAGCTCGCCGAACGAGGGGCGATTCCCGGTGGTACCAAACGGAACCGCGAGGCATTGGCGCCGCACGTGACGTTCGAGCCCGGCGTCGCGGAAGCGATGCGCGTGCTGCTGTGCGACGCGCAGACGTCGGGAGGGCTGCTGATTGCCGTCGACCCCGATCGCGCGAACACCCTGCTCGCGGCGCTGCAGCGTGAAGGGACGCCGGCCGGGGCGCGGATCGGTCGCCTCGCGCGGGGCGTGCCGGGCGCGATCGCTGTGCGCTGACGGTGCCGGCAATCCCCGAGTACCGCGCCCTGAGCCCCGACGCCCTGGATGCGCTGGAGCGCGCCGTGCGCCAGCATCTCCGGGTAGCGCTGCGGCGCCGGGGGACCGAATATGTCGTCGTGGCCGAGCGTCTTGAAACGAGCGGGCGGGACGACGTGCTGGCAGGGCGGCTGCCGATGACCGGCGAGCTCCTGACCTTCCAGCTCCGCGACCTGGAGAGCTTCGCGGTGCTCCCCTGAGCACCGTCAGCCCACGTGTTCACACGCCTGCTGATCGGCCTGGACGGCAGCCCGAGCGCCGACGAAGCCTTGGAGCAGGCGGTCATGCTGGGTCATCGCTTCCAGTCGAGGCTCGTCGTCGCGCACGTGAAAGAGACGCGTGGCCTCGGGCGCCGCGCGTCCGATTCCGGGGAGCTGTTGCAGCGGGCGCAGGAGCGAGTCAAGGATGCCGGCCTCGCGGTGGAGACGGTCCTCAAGCACGGCGACCCCGATGCCGAGCTCGCCGCGCTCGCGCGTGACGTGGACACGGTGCTGGTAGGCCGGCGCGGCCGCTCGTCGCCCGCGGATGTACTTGGCAAGACCGTGTCGTCGTTGATCCGTATCGCGGAGCGGACCGTGATCGTGTGCGCCAGCAAGCCGTCGCCGATGAGCGCCTGCGCGGTCGCCTACGACGGGCGCGAGACGGCGCAGCGCGCGCTCGCCTTGGTGGCGCGCTTCGCCAGCGTCACGCACAGCATGGTGCACGTCATTCACGCGACGATCGATCCAGCCGTCGGCACCATGGTCATCGGCGAGGCCGAAGCCATGCTGTCGCTGCAAGGCGTCGCCTACGTCACGCACATCGAGCCGGGCACGCCCGGAGCGGCGGTCGCGCGCGTGATCGAGCGCACCCAGTGCGATGCGCTGTTTGCGGGCGCCCATGTCGGGTCGGGACGCCGCAGCGATGTGACGGTCTCGCACGCCGAGGAGATCTTGCTGCATACCGATATTCCGGTGGTCATTCAGCCGTGACGACCCCGTTCGTGCTGGTGCATGCCGACGAAAGCTGCCTCGGCAACGATTCCACCAAGCCGAGCCGGGGCGGCAACGCGGCACTGGTCGAGGCGCCGGCGGGGGACAGCGTGGCGCGCTGGGACTTCTACGAGTGCTCGCCGCAAACGACGAACAACAAGATGGCGCTGGCCGGCGCGATTGCGGCGCTGGAATGGATTCGGCGCCAATGGCGTCACGCACTCGTGCACTTCGTCTCCGACTCCGAGTATCTGGTCAAAGGCATGAAGGAGTGGCGCAAGGATTGGAAGGCTCGTGGCTGGCGCCGCAAAACGGGCGCGCTCGAGAACGCCGACCTCTGGCAGAAGCTCGATCAGGTCGATGCCGCCCATACCGTGGAATGGCGCTGGGTGCGTGGCCACAACGAGCACGTGAAGAACGAATACGCGAACGCCCTGGCGATCCGCGCGGCTGACAAGCAGGAGCGCTCCAACGGCCTCATTCCCTCGGGATTCGACACCTGGCTCGCGCAGCAGCGCGCCCGCGGCAAGTACCTGGACTTCGACCCCGATAAGGAGCTGCATGAGCGGATCAAGTAAGGACCACGTGTTGGCCGCCGATCAATCGGTGAGTGTCGATCGGATTCCGCTGTACGAGGTGTACATGCGCATGGCGGAAGAGCTGGCCAAGCGCTCGACCTGTGCGCGCCTGCAGGTGGGGACCGTCGTCACCGATCAGCGCCTCGAGAACGTCCTCGCGATCGGCTACAACGGCAATGCACGCGGCCTCCCCAACAAGTGTGACTCCGCGGTGCCGGGCAATTGTGGATGCATTCATTCGGAGATGAACGCGCTCGTGAAAGCGCCCGGCAACGTGCGCGACAAGGTCGTGTTCGTGAGCGCCTCGCCCTGCGTGATGTGTGCGAAGCTGATCATCAATTCCGGCGTCACCCACGTGTTCTACCGCAAGGCGTACCGCGATCCCTCGGGTGTGGAAGTGTTGCAGCAGGGCGGCATCGTGCCGGTGCTGTACGACCGCTGGATGACCGCCTGGAGAAATGGCGCCTAGCTTGTTTTCGTAATGGACGAACTCGACCGCCTGTTCTCATTATTGGTCGCGGCGCTGGCGCGCGAGACGCGCGTCGCCGTTCCCTTCCCCGCGTCCGACGTGTACGAACGGCTGGTGCCGTATCGCTCCAACCGCTCCCGGCTCAACGTGGCGACGCACCAGGACTACGAGATGGCAGTGCTGCGGCTGCTCGCCGGCGAGCGCAGCTACGTGCAGCTCGAACCCGAGGACGTGCGCGAAGCGATGCAGCGCGAGATCTCGGGCGTCAACCCCGACCCGGCGTACTTCCGGACGTTTCCCGACGCGCAGGTGATGGTGAACGGCCGTGCCGCCGAGCGCGTGCTCCTCGCCGATCGGGCGTATGCGCCGTCCAGCGCCGCAGACGGTGAAGAGCTGCTGGACACGACAGGCGAGAATCCCGTCCCCGTGCCATTCGCTCCGCGCGCGGCGTTCCGGGCACCGAAGCCGAAAGACGCGCTCAGCGCGAATCAGTGCGAGTACTGCGGCGGCGTCCTGCCCGCGAAGCGCGACGCGCGCTTCTGCCCGCACTGCGGGCAGCCGCAGGAGGGCGAGCTCAAGTGCCCCGGTTGTGGCAGCGCGCTGGACGTCGGTTGGGCGTATTGCCTGGCGTGCGGGCGCCCTACTGGATTCGAGTGAAGGAATTCACAGTTGCCGTCATTGCTGGAGATGGAATCGGGCCGGAGGTGACCGAGGCTGCGATTCCCGTTCTCGACCGCCTCGCCGCAAAGCACGGACTCGCGCTCCACTGGGAACGCCTGCCCTATTGTGCCGATCACTACCTCAAGACCAGTGAAACGCTGCCGGACGCCGCACTTCGCCACCTCCAGGACGATGTCGATGCGATTTTCCTCGGCGCGCTGGGTGATGCGCGTGTCCCCGGCAACGAGCACGCGCGAGACATTCTGCTCGGGCTGCGATTCAAGCTCGATCTGTACGTCAATTTTCGGCCGGTGGAGTTGCTGCACCCCGACCTGACGCCCCTCCGCAATCAGGACGCTATCGATTTTGTCATTTTTCGCGAAAACACCGAAGGCCAATATCTCGGACGCGGCCACGCGTCCGGCGACGAGTTTGTCGCGGAAGAAGTGAATACGGGGAAAGGTGTCGAGCGGATCATCCGGGCCGCCTTCGCGTGGGCCCGGGCGCACGGCAAGCATCGCGTGACGATGAGTGACAAGGCGAACGCGATTCCCGCGCACCGAATCTGGCAGGAGAAGTTCAAGGCGGTCTCTCGGGAATACCCGGACGTCGCCGCCGAACACCGCTACGTCGACGCCCTCGCCCTCGAGCTGGTGCGTGAGCCGCAGCGCTTCGAAGTCATCGTGACGAACAACCTCTACGGAGACATCCTCTCCGATCTCGGCGCGGGACTGGTGGGGGGGCTCGGCCTCGCCGCCAGCGCAAACCTGCACCCCGGCAGCCGCCGGGCGCTGTTCGAGCCGGTGCATGGCTCGGCGCCATCGCTGGCCGGCAAGGGAATCGCGAACCCCATGGCGGCCATGTTGACGGGTGGTTTGATGTTCGAACACTTTGGCCATCCCGACGCCGCGCTTGACCTGAAGCGGGCGGTGCGCGCGGCGCTTACGGCGGACGTTCGGTCCCCTGACCTCGGGGGCAGCGCCAGCACACGGGCGGTGGCAAAGGCGGTGAGCGCGCTGATTTGAGACTTTGTTGATAGACCCCGCGATTATTGGTGGGGTACCGCTAGCACTTAGTTTCGTCCTGCGAAGGGATGAGGTGGTCGTATGCCACCGCTTCCGTTAACGAAAATCCTGAACGTCGCCATTCCCTCTCTATCGGGTGACGCACGCGCTGTGCTCGACGTGCTGGCGTGCAAGAACGGTCTTCTCCCGGCCGCCGGCGACGTCGCCACCTTCGTAGGGTTGCGCACTCGCCATCAGGTTGCCCGGACCCTGCGGCGCGCCAGCCTTCCGCCGCTCGAGGAGCTCGCCGGGTGGACGCGCCTCTTGCGTGCGCCGCGGCGGCATTGCCGGCGCGATTCTGCGGTTCCGCACGATCTGGAAGGACAGCGGCATGCCGGAGCTGGCGCTGCGGCCGCACGTGCAGGCGGCCGCCCAGCGCCCGACGAGTCCCTTGACCCTCCCTCGTGCTGCGCCAGCTCCGGCGATCGAGGCACGCAAGCCTCGGGGCGTCCTGGCGGCACGACTGCGGATCGGCGGGTACCCCTTCGACGTCTCCGTCACGCCCGATGGGACCGGCTGGCTGACACGCACGCACGCCGCCGTGCTGCAGCGCCTGCGGCTCGAGCCACTCAGCGCGATGCGCGCCCTACCCGTCGGCGTCGCGCCCACGCGCATCGTCCTCGCACCATCCGGTGACCGCGCCTGGGTCACGAACCAGTTCACGAAAGACGTCGCCGTCGTCGATCTGGCGTGGGGACGCCGCACCGGCGCGATCGCCATGGAAGGCGACCCGCTGGGCGCTGCGTTGTCGCCCGATGGCCGAACCCTGTACGTCACCACCAATCTCGACCGCCTGTGTGCCTGCGCGCTGTCGGACAACGGCGGCCGCGTCGTCCGGTGCGTTTCCCTTCCTCAGGCGTGCACTGAGCTGGCGGTCCACCCGACCGGCAATCGCGTGTACGTACCGACCTGGAAAGCGGGCGGTATCCTCGAACTGGATGCCCGTAGCCTTGCCGTTGTCCGTCGCTATGAATTGGGCGGCCAACCGCTCGGCGTGGCGATCTCGCACGACGGGGCGCGGCTGTATAGCGGCAACGAGCACGGCTGGCTGGATCTCGTCCATCTGCCGACCGGACAGATCGTGCGACGGAAATTCGCGACCCCGGCGGACGAGGTCGCGCTGACTCCCGATCAGAGTGTCGTGTACGCCAGCCTGCGGACCGCGGGGCAAATCGCGATGCTGGACGCTCACACGCTGAAGTCCGTCGGTACGCTGGAGCCGGGCGGGCTCCCGCGTCATATCGCGTTCGACACGCTCGGCAGCCTCGCCGTTGTGGCTAACGAGGCCGGCTGGGTCGACATCGTGCGGTGATGCAGGCGCGCTGAGACGCCGGCGCCCGAAAACACGAGCGGCGGATGGGAACAATCCCGTCCGCCGCTCGTGTTTTGGCGTAACGACCTACCGTCGCACCGACTGCAAGCTCATATTCCGCCCACTTATGATGGAGTTCTTCTCATGAAAACCCAGGGCGCCACCAAGGACGTCGTCTTCCTGTCGGGTGTACGGACGGGATTCGGGTCCTTCGGCGGCTCTGTGAAGGACTTGTCGGCCATCGACTTGGGCGCTGCTGCATCCCGCCAAGCCATCCAGCGCTCCGGCGTTCCCGCGAGCGACTTCGGTCACGTCGTGTTCGGCAACGCGCTCCAGACCTCGGCGGACGCCATCTACATGGCCCGCCACGTTGGGCTCAAGGCCGGCCTGCCGATCGAGACGCCGGCGGTGACGGTGAATCGGTTGTGCGGCTCCGGCTTCGAGGCGATCACCCAGGGCGCGCAGCTGATCCTCCTTGGCGAAGCCGAGGCAGTACTGGCCGGCGGCGCGGAGTCGATGAGCCAGGCCCCGCACGTCGTGCGCGGTGCGCGTTGGGGATTGCGCCTCGGCCCGGCGCCACTCGAAGACTTGCTGTGGGAATCCCTGAAGGACCCGCAGTGCGGGCTCTCCATGGCTGAGACCGCCGAGAGCCTGGCGGAGAAGTACAAGCTGACGCGCAAAGAGGTGGACGCAGTCGCCGTCCTGTCACAGCAGCGGGCGAAGCAGGCGTGGGACGCGTGCGCCTTCCAGGACGAAGTCGTGCCCGTCACGATCAAGGTGAAGGGGAAGGAAGTCGAGTTTCGTGCCGACGAGCACATGCGCCCAGACACGACGCTCGAGATCCTCAGCGCGCTCAAGCCCTACTTCAAGAAGGACGGCCTCGTGACCGCGGGCAACGCATCCGGCATCGCGGACGGCGGCGCGGCGACCGTGCTGGCCAGTGAGGAATACGCGAAGGCGCACGGATTGAAGCCGCTTGGCCGCCTGGTCGCGTGGGCCGTGGCCGGCGTCGAGCCGAAGCACATGGGCATCGGGCCGGCTCCCGCCGCGCGCAAGGCGCTCGAGAAAGCGAAGCTGAAACTCGAGCAGATGGATCTCGTCGAAGTGAACGAGGCGTTTGCGCCGCAGTACCTGGCGGTGGAGCGCGAGCTCGGCCTCGATCGCACCCGCACGAACGCCTGCGGTGGCGCGATCGCCATCGGTCATCCGCTGGCGGCGAGCGGCACGCGCATCACGATTCACTTGCTGCACGCGCTGCGCCGGGAGAAGAAGCGGTTTGGGCTGGGCTCGGCGTGCATCGGCGGCGGGCAGGGGGCGGCGGTGATCGTCGAAGCCTTGTGAGCACCATCCTCCTCGGGGCGATCGGTGTGATCGCACTCTATCTCTTTTCGGGCCTGCGCGTCCTGCGTGAATACGAGCGCGGCGTGTACTTCCTGCTCGGCCGGCTGCGACCCACGAAGGGACCCGGGCTGATCTTTCTCCCTCCGGTGCTGGCACGTATGCAGAAGGTGTCGCTGCGCGTGATGGCGATCGACGTCCCGCCGCAGGACGTGATCACGCGCGACAACATCTCCATCAAGGTCAATGCCGTCCTGTACATGCGCGTGAAGACGCCCGACAAGGCCGTCGTGGGCGTGGAGAATTACCTCTACGCCACGAGCCAGCTCGCGCAGACGACGTTGCGGTCGGTGCTGGGTGAGACGGAAATGGACGAGCTGCTCGCGAATCGCGACAAGATCAACGCGATCCTGCGCCAGACGATCGACACGCGCACGGAAGACTGGGGGATCGAGGTATCGGCCGTCGAAGTAAAAGACGTCGATCTGCCGCCGGAGATGAAGCGGGCGATGGCCCGTCAGGCCGAGGCCGAGCGCGAGCGCCGGGCCAAAGTCATCAACGCCGAGGGCGAGCTGCAGGCGGCGGAGAAGCTCGCGCAAGCCGCGCACATCATCGGCAAGGAGCCCGCCGCGATTCAGCTGCGCTACCTGCAGACCGTCAACGAAATCGCGTCGGAAAACAATTCGACGACGATCTTCCCCATCCCGATCGATCTGCTCAAGGGCTTCATGGATCGGATCACAGACTCGAGCAGCCGCGCACTTCCCGAGCGGACGTCCGGAGAGCGGCTTCCGGTGCCCGGGGAGAAAGAGAAGGCGAAGGTGTGATGGGGAAGGATCTCATCAGTCAGGAGGCGCTGGAACGCATCATCAAGCGCGCCGCCGAGCTGCAGGCCGGCGAGCATGACGTCGGCGACGGGCTCACGAGCAGCGAGGTCCTGGCGCTCGGCAAGGACGTCGGCATCCCGGATCGCTACCTCCGCCAGGCGATGCTCGAGGAGCAGACGCGCATCACGCCGGACGTCGCGACCGGCACATGGGCGTGGCTGACGGGTCCGCGGTCCATCGTCGCGCACCGCGTGGTTCCGGGTGATCGCGCGACCGTCGAGCGCGCCTTGACTCGCTGGATGACGGAAGAGGCGCTGTTGCAGCCCAAACGGCACTACGCCGACCGCACGTCCTGGGAGCCGAAAGCGGGGGCCTTCGCGTCGATTCAGCGTGCCCTGGCCGGAAAGCGCCGCTACTCACTCGCCCAGGCCGAGGAGATCTCTGGTCAGGTCATCCAGCTCGAGCCGGGATTCTGCCTGGTGCGGCTCGAGGCGGATATCAGGCAGCAGCGTACCAAACGCATCTCCGGAGGCACCGTGCTGGCGGCGCTCGGGTGGGGACTCACGGGAGCCACCGCGCTCATTGCTCCACCGCTCGCACTCGCGCAGGTCCTGATGCTCGTCCCCGGCGTTGGGCTGACGATCGGCGGCGCCATGATCGCCCGCACGTATCGGGGAGCCAACGAGCGCCTGCAGATCGCCCTGGAGCAGGCGCTCGACCGGCTCGAGCGCGGCGACACCCGGTCGTCCCCCAACCAGGGCGCCCTGCCCGGCGCGCAGGCCTTCGTCCGCATCGCCGAAGAAGTGCGCAAAGCACTCGAGAATCCCCGCCCGAAACCGAGAAGCTGAGGAGCGTGATGGCCGACGTGAAACGGGTGGGCGTGCTGGGGTGTGGCCTCATGGGCAGCGGGATCGCGCAGGTCGCGGCCACCGCGGGTTACGAGACGATCGTGCGTGACGTATCGAAGGACATCCTCGATCGCGGGCGGGCAGGCATCGAGAAGTCGCTCGCCAAGTTCGTCGAGAAGGGGAAGCTCCAGGCCGCGGATCGCGACGAGATCCTCCGGCGCGTGACGTTCACGACGGCCGTCCCGGACCTCCGGAAATCGGACATCATCATCGAGGCGATTACCGAAGACCTCGCCCTGAAGAACATGCTTTTCCTGGAGCTGGACGGCCTGTGTGGGGCGGGGACGATCTTCGCGTCGAACACCTCCAGCCTCACCATCGCGGAGATGGCGGCGGCGACGAAGCGCGCCGACCGGTTCGTCGGGCTGCATTTCTTCAATCCCGTGCCGCTCATGGCCCTGGTCGAGGTCGTGCGCACCGTCACGACGTCCGAAGAGACGTTCAAGCGCGCATTCGCGTTCGCGGCCTCGCTCCGCAAAGAGCCCGTCGCCGCCAAGGATACCTCCGGGTTTATCGTCAATCTGCTGCTCGTGCCCTACCTGCTCGATGCGATTCGCGCCGTGGAGCGCGGCGTCGGCAGCGTTCCCGACATCGACAAGGCGATGCAGCTCGGCTGCGGCTATCCGATGGGCCCGCTGACGCTGCTCGACATGGTGGGACTCGATACCACCCATCACATCGCGGAAATCATGTTCAAGGAATACCGCGAGGCCCGGTACGCGCCGCCGCCGTTGCTGAAGCGGATGGTCCTCGCGGGGATGTACGGCAGGAAGAGCGGCAAGGGATTCTACGACTACTCGGCTACTCCACCCATCGTCAGCAACCTGGGACTCTAATGCTCGGCTACGACGCTCCCCGCTGGCACGCCGTCCTCAACGATCTCCCCGCCGCGCTGCTGTTCGTGGCGGTGCTGTTCGATCTCGCGGCCGCAGCGACCAAACGCGAGTCGCTCGCGTGGGCCGCGATCTGGACGCTGTGGGCGGGGGTGATCGGCGGATGGGCGGCCGTCATCGCCGGTGAGCTCGCGGCGGACGCGATCGAGCACGGCAACGCGATCCACGACATCATGGAGAAACACGAGACGATGGCGCTCCTGACGATGAGCCTCTTCACCATCGTCCTGATCTGGAAGATGGCGCGCCGTTTCCAGATGCCGCCGCAGGAGCTGGCACTCACCCGTGCGCTGAGCGTCGTCGGCGTAGCAGGGCTCGTCTGGACGGGAGTGCTGGGCGGCAGGATGATGTTTCAGCACGCGGCAGGCATTCCGACGCAAACGCTCCAGGCCGAGATCCAGAACCGGGCCGCCGGGCACGCGCACGAGGAAGGCGAGGATACTGCCAAGACTGCGACGCCGCCGCACACGCATTAGATGAAGGCGATCGCAGCGTGCGCGCTCCTGGCGCTGGCTTGCACGCCGGCCACGACGCGTCCTCCCTTCTCTCCCGTCCCCGAGGCGCTGCACGCCGTGATCAACGCGCCGCCGGGGGTGGTGACGGAAGCCGCGCGAGCGATGCTCATCGCTGATACCGTGCCGGTCCGTTTTGTCAGTACGCTGGACGCCTGGCTCGAGACGCGAGAGTTCGCGGGGACCTACAAGCTCCGGCTCTGGGCCGATCCTGACGCGCCGGGGAAAGCGCGCGTGACGATTGAAGCGGTGTTCCGCCCCGCCGCGGATCCATCTCGCACGCCCCGCGATCTCGAGCTCGCGGCGCCACCCGGGTCGCCCGGTCAGCTGCGCGCCGAGCAGCTCCTCGCCGCGTTGAAGGAAAAGCTTGGAGTTACCACCTACTAGCCTGCGCCGCACCCTCGGCGCGCTCGAGTACTTCACATTCGGCTTTGGCAGCATGGTCGGCGTCGGCTGGCTCGTCATCATGGACGACTGGCTGGGCCGGGGCGGCCCCGGCGGCGCCATGCTCGGCTTTCTCGGCGGGGCGTTACTGCTGCTGCCCATCGCCCTCACGTACGGGCGGCTGGTCCGCGCGATCCCCGATGCAGGCGCCGAGGTCGCCTATGCCGAGCGCGTATTCCCGCGGGGCGTCAGCTTCGCGGCCGGGTGGATGATGGTCCTCGCCTACGCGATCGTCTGCCCGTGGGAAGCGGTGGCTATCGGCAATCTACTGGCGCGGATTTTCCCGGCGATGAACGAGATCGTCTTGTATACGGTTGCAGGCAAGGCCATCACTCTCCCTCGGCTGGCTGCGGGTCTCGCGCTCACCGCCTGGATCGGCGTGGTGAACCACCGCGGCATCCGCACCAGCGGGCGCTTTCAGGATTTTACGACGCTGGGACTCCTTGCCTGCTTTGCCGTGTTCGTCGTGCTCGGATTTGCGCGCGGCAGCGCGACCAACGTCGAACCGCTGTTCGCCTCCGCCGGGCCAGTCGTGTCCGTGCTCCTCGTCCTGCAGATCGTCCCCTACTTCATGACCGGTTTCGAGTCGATCCCGAAAGCATCCGAGGAAGCGCGCGCCGATCTCGACCTCGGCGCACTGAGCCGCATGATCATCGCGGCGGTCATCGCCGGCGGCCTGTTCTACACATTGGTCGTCGCCGTCGTCGCGTGGGTCTATCCGTGGACCGACCTGGTCACGCAGCACCTCGGCACGGAGACCGCGTTCGCGCGCGCGTTCGGCTCGCCGTGGATCGCACGACTGATTCTGGCCGGCGCCTTGTTGTCTCTGTTCAAGGTGTTCAACGGCAACTTCGTCGCCGCGACGCGCCTGTTGTACGCGCTAGGGCGGCGGGGTCTGGTCAGTCCCACCCTGGGGACGGTCAGTCAACGCTTTGGCACGCCGTCGTACGCGATCGCGCTCGTCACACTCCTCACCGCGGCAGCCGCGTTCCTGGGCGACGCCGTGCTGGTGCCAATCAGCGAAGTGGGCGCCGGAGTCGGAGCAGTGGGTTGGTGCGCGGCCAGCATGGCTTTCATCGCGCTGGCGCATCGCAGCGGCGATCGCAACGGCACGACAATGGCCGCGGCCGGCGTGATCGTGAGTGTGGCGATTGTCTTGATGAAGGTGATTCCAGCAGTGCCCGGCAGCTTCGGCTGGCCAGAGTGGGTCGCGCTAGGCGGTTGGTGCACGCTGGGGCTTTTGCTCCGTCACTAGCCCCTGCACCCATTTCTCCATCTGGTCCAGATCGATAGCCGCATCGCGACACGGCCCGTTGGGCAGCTGCATCGTCAGGCCGAGCACGGGCAGCTTGCCGGCCACATCACGCAGCCCGGTCATCATGTCGCGCTCGCAGGCGACCGCCACGACGGCGCGGGGACGGCGCTCGCGTATCACGCGCCGGGCCAGTTGCCCGCGCGTCGCGACGAACACCGGCACCTCGTAGCGCCCCGCGATCTCCAGCACGCCGTCCAGCGCCTGCTTCGAGAGACAGCGCGGAATCAACACCAGCAGCTCGCCCTTCCCGACCGTCCGCCCGCGCCGCACGGCGAGCGTGTTGTAGACGTCGATCGCCGCGTGCTCGACCCAGTCCCGCTTGCCGAAGCCGCGCGCGACCAGGGAGGTGTAGTTCATGAGCTGGAGGTAGGGACCCCGCTCCAGCAACCGCTCGGGCAGCAGATTCCTGCCGCCGTAATAGGACGCCGCCAGCAGACCGAGGTACAGCGTTTGGAGTCCGGCGAGCACGGCCACGGTAATCCAGAGCACCGTGGGCAGCCGAGGCCAGAGCGTCGCGAGACGTGGGCCGACCAGATATAGAAGAAGCGCGACTGCAGCGGTCACAGTCACCACCGTCAGCGCCGCAAATCTGAAGAAGAGTCCCGGCGCGGCGGAGAAATTTCCGCCGCCCGGCAAGGGGCGGCCGTTCCACTCGTCCCACTCATGGCCCAACCGCCGATCCACTTCGATATGGATAAGCTGGGCACGGGGCTGAGCCGCAGGTGGGGCGGTCTGAGTAACAGCCATCAGGAAACGAAGCTTCACGTTGGGGTCCGCCCGTGTCAAGTTTGGAGCGTGTTCGTGACCGACCCTCGTGTCCGCGCGGCGTATTCGGAGGGCGCGGGTGTCTATCGGATCGTCCCTGCCGCCGTTGCGATCCCTGAGTCCACTGCCGACATCGTCACCCTGGTCCGTCACGCGGCCGGCTCGCGCACCGCGTTGATCCCCCGAGGCGCGGGCAGCGGCATGCCGGGCGGCAACGTCGGATCGGGAATCATCGTCGATCTCAGCATCGGCTTCGCCGACCTGGTGGTCGATCCGCACAGCCGCAGCGCGCGCGCCGGCGCGTCGGTCACGTGGGCCGAAGTGAACGACGCCGCGCAGCCGTACGGGCTCCGCCTCCCTCCCGATCCCTCCTCGGGCGCCTTCGCGACGAGCGGCGGCATGGTCGCCACCAACGCCGCTGGGCCGCGGACGGTGAGGTACGGCAGTGTGCGAAAGTGGGTCGAGGCGTTGGAGATTGTCGAGGCGGATGGCACCGTGAGAACCGTCAAACGGGGAGCAGGGAGAGGGGAGAAGTACGATTTGCCCGCTGACGGCCGACGGCTGATCGCCGAGCGCTTCCCGAGGACCCGTAAGAATTCGTCCGGCTACGCCCTCGATCAGTTCGCCGCATCAGGCGACGAGCTCGATCTGCTGATCGGCTCCGAAGGCACCCTCGTGATCGTCACCGCGGTGCACTGGCGGCTGGATCCGATTCCTCCCGACGTCGCGGGCGCGGCGCTGGGGTTCGCCGATCTCGGCGCGATGACCGAAGCGGTGCCGTACCTCGTCTCGCTGCAGCCGTCGGCGCTCGAGCTGCTCGACAGCACGCTGCTGCAGTTCGTTCCGGAAGCCCCCAAGGTGGCCTGTTTGCTCCTCGTGGAGTTCGAACGCGAAACCGCCGCGGCCGTGCGCGGCGTGGTCGGTGATGCCGTCCGCGGGCTCAAGCATTCCGTCACTTACGTCGAAACGGCGCTGGATCGGGCGGGGCTGCAGCAGCTGTGGAGCATACGGCGCCTTGCGTCTCCGGCCCTCGCCCGTCTGCCCCCGTCCCAGCGCTCGCTGCAGGTGATCGAGGACGGGTGCGTGCCGCTCGACTGCCTGGGCGATTACGTCACCGGTCTCCGGGACGCCGCCGAGCGTCGCGGCATCCCGGTCGCGATCTTCGGGCACGCCGGGGACGGGCACGTCCACGTGAATGCCCTGCCCGACACCACGCGCCGTGGGTGGGGCGACGCGCTGCACGGGCTGTTCGAGGACGTGACCGCGCTGCTGGTCCGCCTCGGCGGCGTGCCCGCCGGGGAGCATGGCGCCGGACGCCTGCGCGCGGGCGTGCTGGAGCGATTTTATGGAACGGAGGTCATGGCGCTGTACCGCGACGTCAAGCGCGCATACGACCCGCTGTCGATCCTCAATCCCGGTGTTATCATTCCCGCGGCCGACTGGTCGCCGCTCGCCGCGTTGAAGGTCGGAGACGGCGCCGCGGCGATCCCCGAAGACATCGCCACACGACTACGAGAAGTGGAGCGCAGCGCCGCATGGGCTACACCGAAACTCGAATTGGCTCACCCGTAGCAGTGGAAGTCTTCCGCGCCCCCCGCGTCTCCCTCATCGCCCGCCCGCAGTTCATCGAACCGGAGCATCTCCCGGTGCAGTGGCGGGGCGAGGCGAGCGACGGTGAGCGCATCGCCGAGTATGCCGGACGGCTCTGCTACATGAGCCAGCACAATCCCGTCAACCGCACCACGGCCGAGTATCTCGAGAACATCAAGAAGCAGGGCCACGGCTCGGTGCTGGAGCACGCGGTCTACGTGCTGCTGATCGAGGGAATCTCGCGGTCGTGTTCGCACGAGCTGGTGCGCCACCGCGCGGGGTTCGGCTACTCGCAAATCTCGCAGCGTTACGTCGACGAGTCGCACGCCGCTTTCGTGATGCCGCCTGCCGTCGCCGGCGATGCGACGCTCGAAGCGGAATGGCAGGCGCAGGTCACGGAGGCGCAGGCGGCGTACGTCCGGTCGGTGGAAGGACTGATGCAGCGCTACGAGTGGGTGACGGACAAGGTGCACCGCCGGAAAATGGCGCGCGAAGCGGCCCGCAGCGTGCTGCCCAACGCCACCGAGGTGAAGATCGTCGTCTCCGGGAACGCGCGCGCGTGGCGCACGATGCTCGAGCTGCGTTGCGGGGAGGGCGCCGAGCTCGAGATTCGGCGGATGGCGATCGCGGTGTTGCGCGTGCTGCAGCAGGAAGCGGGAGCGTTGTTCTCCGATTTCGAGATCTACGTCGCCGACGACAGACAGGAAGCCGCGCGCGTCACGTATCACAAGGTCTGAAAGACGTCGAGCAGAGTCGTCTAGCAACATCGTCTAACAAAAACGTACTACGCTTCTGCTCGACGTCGTTGCTCGACGGTTTTGTTCGACGTCTCTCTCTTGCGTATCTCACTCTCGTTTCGTATTCTGATTTCAGAATGCGAATCGGTCTCGCATACAATGAAAAACCCGACGCCACGCCCGCGTCGGACGCCTACGCGGAATGGGACGACCCGTCGACCATCGATGCGGTCGACCAGGCGCTCGGTCTCTTCGGCACCGTCGTGCGGCTCGAAGCCGACGAATTCTTTCCGCAAAAACTGTCGCTCGCGCGTCCCGACATCGTCTTCAACATGGCCGAAGGTTTGCACGGCCCGTGCCGTGAATCGCACGTACCGGCGTTGTGTGAGTACCTCGACATTCCGTATACCGGCTCCGACCCGCTGACGCTGGCGCTGACGCTGCACAAAGGACGCACCAAAGAGATCCTCGCCTATCGCGGCGTGCCGACGGCGCCGTTCCGCGTGATCGAACGGGTGTCGGATCTCGAGCGCATGCCCCTGCCTTATCCACTGTTCGTGAAGCCCGTGGCCGAGGGGTCAGGCAAAGGCATATTCGTCAATAACTTGTGCGAGTCGCCCGCGCAGCTCGCCGAGCGCGTTCCCTTCCTCTTAGATCGCTACGCACAGGCCGTCCTGGTCGAGACGTATCTCCCGGGCCCCGAGTTCACGGTCGCGATCCTCGGCAACAACGGTGACGTGCGCTGCCTTCCGGTGGTGGGATTCGATTTCGCGACGCTGCCTCCGGGAGCGCCCCCGGTTTACGGGTACGAAGCGAAGTGGATTTGGGACACGCGCGAGCATCCGCTCGCGATCTTCCAATGCCCGCCAACCGGTGTCGCCGACTCGTTGTGCCGTGAGACCGAAAGCGTGGCACTCGACGCCTATCGCGCACTCGGTTGCCGCGACTGGTGCCGGATCGACGTGCGCGTGGACCGGTTCGGTGTGCCCAACGTCGTCGAGCTGAATCCGCTCCCCGGCATCATCCCCGACCCCGCCATGAACTCGTGCTTTCCCAAGGCCGCGCGGGCCGCGGGATACGGGTACGACGAGCTGATTCAGGAAGTCGTGCGGATCGCCTGGAAGCGGATTACCGGTCGCGAGGCAGGGGCGCTGGTAGGGGCGCAGCATGCTGCGCCCCTACAGAGACCGACGGCGATTCCCGCGTGAGGGTCGTCATCCTCTACGACCCCGGTGCCGATGACTGGACCGCCGACGACATCGCCGGCGTGATGCAGGCGGTCGATGACATCGCACGGATCTTCGGCTCGCTCAGCCATCAGGTGCACCGCGTCCCCGTCCGGCATGACATGCGGTGGTTCAACGCCTGCCGCCGCGCCGACCTCGTCTTCAATCTCTGCGAGGGCGTGCGCGGCGTGGCGCAGTGGGAAGATCACGTCGTTGGGACGCTGGAGCTCGCCGGTATCGCCTACACCGGCTGCGGGCCCTGGACCACCGCGGCCTGCCGCCGCAAGGCCGTCGCCAACACGCTGCTGGAACGCGCCGGGTTGCCGGTGCCGCGCTGGACGGTCGCGCAGGGCAAGATCGAGGACGACTTCCCGCTGCCCGCCATCGTCAAACCGGCGGCCGAGGACGCGAGCGCTGGCCTCGATCGGCAGTCGGTCGTCAGCGACCGCAAGAGCCTCAAGGCCCGCATCGCCGCGATGACGGAGCAGTTCGACGAGGTGCTCGTCCAGCAGTACATCCCGGGCCGCGAGTTCAACGTCGGCATCGTGGGCGACCGCACCCTTCCGGTGGCGGAGATCGACTTCAGCGCGATGCCCGACGGCGCGTGGCCGATCCTGACGTATGCCGCCAAGTGGCACGTCGGGTCCCCCGAGGATCTGGGCAGCCGTCCCGTCTGCCCGGCGCAGATCCCGCAGCGCTTTGCCGAACGGCTGTGCCGGCTCGCCGAGACCGCATGGCGTGTCGTCCAGGGCAAGAGCTACGGGCGGGTGGACCTGCGCGTGGACGATGCCGGCAAGGCGTGGATCCTCGAGGTCAACCCCAATCCCGACCTCACCGACGACGCCGGCCTCTCGCGCATGGCGATGGCGGCGGGGTGGGAGTATCCCGAGCTGATTCGCCGCATCGCCGAGGTGGCGCTGCGGGAGGCGCAGGGAACGAAGGCCGCGCGTGAGCTGCTCGCTGCGCCCCGTCGGGCACGCGCACCGCGCACGGCTTGAGCAGCTGACGCGGGCGACCGGTCTCTTCCGCGAGGAGGAGGTCGCCACCGCGGTCGAGCTGTTCGACGAGAGCCTGGCGGGCGACGACGACTATCAGCTCGTCGGAGCGTTCGAGGGCGATCAGTTGGTCGGGTACGCGTGTTGGGGCCCGACGCCAGGCACGGCGGCAACCAGCGATCTCTACTGGATCGTCGTGGATCGCGAGCGGCACGGATCCGGGATTGGTACACAGTTGCTGCGCGAAGTCGAAGCACGGCTCACGGCGCACGGCAGACGCCTGGTCGTTGTGGAGACCAGTTCGCGCAGCGATTACGCTCCGACGAGGAGTTTTTACGAAGCGCGCGGCTACACCAGGGCCGCGACCATCCGGGGGTACTACGCGCCGGGTGACGACCTGGTGGTCTACACCAAGGATCTGACTACTGGAGACCTGGCAAGAGCTACTCCGTAAGAAGAGCATCGCCTCCCTCGACGCCCTGGCCGCGCGGTTCGGCGCGGAACACGTCGGGGATATCGCGCGTCTCCGCGAGGCCGCCGAGAACTTCGAGTTCCGCATTTCCCCCGCGATGGTCGACCTCATCCAGTCACCGGGGGACCCGATCTGGCGGCAGTACGTCCCGACGGTGCAGGAGCTGGAAGTGCAGGACGGCCTCGTGGACTCGCTGGACGAGGACGCGCACTCACCGGTCCCGAACATCACGCACCGCTATCCCGACCGGGCGCTGTTTCTCGTCTCCCCCGTCTGCGCCTCCTACTGCCGTTTCTGCACGCGGCGGCGTAAAGTCGGCGACCCCGAGAAGATCCCGATGGCGCAGCTCGAGTCGGCATTCCGCTATCTCGGTGAGCATCCGGAGATCCGCGACGTGATCATGTCGGGCGGCGATCCGCTGCTGCTGTCGGACCGCCGCATCGACGACATCTGCCGGCGCCTGCGCGCGATTCCCCACCTCGAGGTGCTGCGCATCGGCAGCCGCGTGCCCTGCCATCTCCCCGAGCGCGTCACGCCCGAGCTGTGCGCGATCCTGAAGCGCTACCACCCGCTCTACATCAACACGCACTTCAATCATCCCGATGAGCTCACGCCCGCCGCCGTGCTGGCCCTCGGTATGCTCGCCGACGCCGGCATCCCCCTCGGCTGCCAGACCGTGCTGCTGAAAGGGGTCAATGACGATGCCGAGGTGATGAAGCTGCTGATGCAGCGCCTCCTCGCCGCCCGGGTGCGGCCGTACTACATCTATATGTGCGACCAGGTGGCCGGCGCGGAGCACTTCCGCACCACCGTCGAGAAGGGGCTGGAGATCATCAAGGCGTTGCGGGGCTGGACGTCGGGACTCGCCGTGCCGCACTTCGTCATCGATGCGCCGGGCGGGGGTGGGAAGATCCCGCTGCTGCCGGAATACGTGGTGAAGTTGACGGACAAGGAAGTCGTTCTCCGGAATTACGCCGGCAATACCTACCGCTACAGCCAACCCGTGGAGCCCATCCTCGTCGGCTAGACCCCCCCCTTGCACAGTTTCGAACTCTCTCGCATATTTATGTCAACCAATGCATAAACATACGATGTCCCTGCTGCCGGTTAATCCGATTAATACGCACTCACCTTTATCGGGGAGCGGCGGGGCGCGATAGTGCGACGAAA
>WNGO01000200.1_pt1 | contig 37007 bp, 33 predicted proteins | sample 5400511 | NCBI WGS metagenome assembly WNGO01 (sample SAMN13153380, study PRJNA577476) | soil metagenome | isolation source: 20 cm soil or saprolite under Garry oak tree replicate 2 | place: USA:California | collected 2016-06-15 | reverse complement strand
CATAGGCAAACGTCGTGAGAGGTGTGGACACGGCTACTAGGCTCTTGTCGGAGGCGGCCCATGCTGGAAGGATGCTCCCGACACAGGCGCCCGCAGCGGTGGCACTCGTTGCCTTGAGGAACGTTCGACGATCTACTCCTGACGGCATATTTTTGGGTCCCCCAGTGCGAGCAATCGTTTACTACAAATAGAGGCTAGGAGCCTTGTACTTTTTTGTCAATGAGTCGACTCGGATTTTTCTGCCTTCGACGGAAGATTTAGTCTAGTGCTGGACTGCGCTAGTAGGGCAGAACTTCAAACGAGCAAGAGGGGCGAAGCGCCGCTTCTCTCCTTGCGCTCCAAGCGTGCCAAATCGTATATTAATTCGGTTTGCGGGTAATCGTTTACTAGTAATCTAAAATGCAGGCCGAATTTTGTGTTGACTGGCCAAACTGGGAGGATGAAAACAATGCCGTCGAGACGCCAGTTCCTGCAACAGGCTTCTACCGCCGCTTTAGCGATGTCTTCCAGCACTTTCTTCGGGCGCCTTGTCTCGCCGCAGACATCTTCCGCAGATCAGCCCGCCCGCATTCTGATCGACGGTCGCCGCAGCATCTCTCCCCTTGACCGAAACTTGTTCGGCTCATTCCTCGAGCAGTTAGGGCGAGCGATTTATGAGGGGATCTATGATCCGGCATCAAAGTTGTCCGATTCGAATGGTTTCCGCAAGGACGTGATGCAGGAGGTGCGCACCCTGGGTGTTCCAATCATTCGATATCCGGGCGGCAACTTCGTCTCCGGCTACAACTGGCTCGACGGAGTGGGGCCGAAGCAGGATCGACCGCGAGTGCTCGATAAAGCCTGGGACTCCATTAACACTAACCAGTTTGGCACCAATGAGTACATGCAGTGGTGCAAGGCCGTGGGAACGTTGCCCCTCATGGGCCTTAATCTCGGAACCGGAACTCCGGAGCAGGCGGCCGCGCTTCTGGAGTACTGCAATGTGGACAATGGAACACAGTGGAGCGACTTACGGCGGAAGCACGGCTACGCCGAGCCCTACAACGTGAAGTATTGGTGCCTAGGTAATGAAATGGATGGGCCGTGGCAGATCGGCCACATGACCGCCGTCGAGTACGGCATGAAGGCCCAGGATACGGCGCGCCAGATGCGTTATGTGGACCGGTCCGTGCAGTTGATCGCCTGTGGATCAAGCGGTCCGTTGATGCCGACTTATCTGGAATGGGACAGAGAGGTTCTGGAGCAATGCTATGAGAACGTGGACGGGCTGTCGTTGCATCGCTACCTCGGAAATGGCGGGGAAACAGGCGGGGACAGCGCTAAGTATCTGGCCATGAACCTGACGATGGATCGTCAGATTGCCGAAACGCTTGCTGTCTGCGATCTGGTGCGAGGGCACAAGAGGTCGCCAAAGAAGCTCTGGCTCTCCTTTGATGAATGGAACGTCTGGTATCGCGCGCGGGGCGGAGACGCAGCGGATGGGCACCGGAAAGAGGCGCCACATCTCCTCGAAGAGATTTATGACCTCGAGGACGCTCTGCTGGTGGGCGGAATGCTCAACACCCTGATGCGAAATGCCGATCGTGTGAAAGTCGCGTGCCTGGCGCAACTGATCAACGTGATCGCGCCCATCATGACCAACGAAAATGGGCTCTTCCGGCAGACGATTTACTATCCGTACGCATGGGCGCTGCAATATGCGCGTGGGAAGGTGCTGAACGTGTTGGTCGAGTCGCCCACCTACGACGTGAAGGGCCTGGATGCGGTCCCGTTCATCGATGCAGTTGCGACAACCGAGGATGGCAGGACTTCACTCTTCATTCTCAACCGGGACTTGTCGAAGGCTCATGCGATCGAAGTGGTCTGGGAAGACCAACCGCAGAGCCGCGTGCTGGATTCACTGGTGTTGACCGGGAGCGACCTGAAGGCCGTCAATGGCTTCGACGCGCCGGAGCGAGTGAAACCGCAGAGCTTCGACAAACCATCTACCGCAAACGGGCGCACCAGATTCGAAGTTCCGGCACGGTCCTACACCGTGATTCAGTGGGTCGCATAAGCAGACTCGAACGGGGCGACGTTCAACGCCAAAAAGCATTGGGCCACAGGAGCAAACTTTAACTTGGACAACACCAACTATTGCGGCGTAGGAGTTTTTCGTGATTTCGCGACACGGTTTGGCGTCGGAGTAGCCGCTGATCTTCTACTGCGAGCTAGTGCCGTAGATCGGCGGAGGACCAACCCCGTCACAAGTTCATAGTTGTGCCGTTCGGGTGAGGAAGATCCATCCTCGACCTCTTGCAATAGGGCATTGAAGGCAATCTTGGCCAAATCGTGTTGAGACATCTGAACCGTCGTCAGCGGCGGAATCGTGAACTCAGCCAAATGGATATTGTCGAAACCGACAACTGAGAGGTCTTCCGGTATCTTGATGTTTTGATCGTATGCTTCCCGCAAGACTCCAATGGCAGTCATATCGTTGGAGCAGAGGACAGCAGTCGGCGAGTCACTCAATTTGTTCAGTTCCAGAAGAGCATTCATCCCTCCCTCCATTCTGTGGTCCCCGACGACGATCAAATCAGGGGAAAGCCCGATCTCTTTCATGGAGGCCTCGAAAGCATCTCGCCGCGCGCCCGCGGACTTCAGGCGCTGTGGTCCTGCAATGAACGCGATTCGTGTGTGGCGCAGCGCAGCCAGGTGCTGGACTGCCTGTCGAATTCCGTTCAGATAGTTGATTCGGATATTTGCAATGCCTGGAATATTCGGTCCTACATCGACAAAGACGAGCGGAACCTTCCGGTCGCGAAGGTGTTCAATTAATGACTCCTCCATGCCGAAGGTCAAAATCGCAACTCCATCCACGCGGCGTTCAATCATCCTGCGAACCGACGATTCCATGCGCTTGGGGTCATGCACGGTAGACGTCAACAGAATCTCGTAGTTGTTCTTGACCGCCAGATCCTCGAATGTCTGAACAATTTCCGGAAAGAATGGATTCGTGATTTCGGAGACAATCAGTCCGAAGATGCGGCTTCGCCCAAGCACTAAAGCGCGAGCCTGGGTGTTGGGGTAATAGCCCAACTCGTCGACGACTTTCCACACTCTCTTGGCTAGTTGAGGATCTACCGTGGGAACACGGTTGATTGCTCGAGACACGGTGGCGGTGGAAACTTTCGCCCTCCGGGCAATCTCTCGAATATCCATGGAATTGAGTAGAAAAGGGGAAACGACTGCGGATAATCTTATCACGCCTGGTTGGCCATGGTAAACGTTTACCAGAAGGGACCTGATCGAGGCTCGATCGCTAGAAATGCACGTCCGCCAGATTTCCGTCGAAAGTCACGTTCTTCTGAGCTCCAAGTACGTTCACAGAGATGTTTCTCCGCAAAGGCGGCAGCATGCGTGATCCGGGGGCAAGAGTCAGGGTCAGTGTTCTTGATGCGTCGTTCCAAATCAGCCTTGTTCCCATCCATTCACCCTTTCGGTAGTTGAAGGAACGACCATCATCTTCGTAAAGAAGAAATGATCCATCGGCGCCGGGATAGATCGAAATTGAAAGGGACTGATCCACGCTTTCGTCCGTGTGCTGCTTGACAGGTCCCAAGGGAAGGACCGTTCCAGCCGCTACATAGAGCGGTATTGTTTCGAGATCGACAGACCGCCTGATTTCACGGCCTCCTTCGAGGCGATCGTTCGTCCAGAAGTCATACCAGTTGCCACGCGGAAGATAGACGGAACTAGCAGTTGCTGCCTTTTCCGCTACCGGAGCCACCAAAATACTGCGGCCCCACAGATACTGATCGTTTCGCGCAACCGCAACCGGATCGTTGGGATAGTGCAACCAGAGAGCGCGCATCACGGGCATGCCCGTCGTGGCACATTCGCGGACGGCGCTGTACAGATACGGCAGCATTCGGTAACGAAGTTCGAGGTATTTTCTGCAGATTGGTTCGACCTGGGCATTGTGGAGCTGGCTCGCATCCGGCACGGAGGCGCCGTCGTAGTTGCGGACCTCAACCGGACCCGGGTCCCCAGTGTTCCAGCCCCAGGGCAGGCGAAGTTTCCATGTACGCCCGTGAGAGCGAAACAGAGTGCAGAATGCCCCGAATTGAAACCAACGTAGGTAGAGTTCAGCGCTGAACTCGGACGTCGGAACGAACCCTCCGATATCCGTACCCCAATAAGCAATGCCTGTGAGCGATGTGTTGATGGCGATGGGAACTTGGGTCTTCAGTGTCTCCCAGGTGGAATACACATCTCCGGACCATAAGAACGATGCATAGCGTTGCATCCCGGCGTAGCCGTTGCGATGAAGAGCGTAGGGTCGTTCGTTCGGCCGGTCGATCTGCGGACCTTCCCAGTGCATCTGGTTGCGCGCCAGGCGTGACGCGATATCCAGAGGATCGCCTTCGTCCGGCCACCAGCCATCGACTCCCGTGGCGAAGTCCTTGCGGTGCGCGTCCCAGTAGCAGTTGGCGTCCTCTGCGTCGAACGAGCGCACGTCGCAGGGATCGTTGACTGTTCCGCGGAGCTTGTCTGTCAGGATCACATCGTGCAGGACGACCCGAAAATTGTCTTTATGCAACTGCTCGATCATCTCTTTGGGATCAGGAAAGACCTGGGAGTTCCAGGAGAATGATCCGTTTTCAGTATTCCAGCCTGACGGGCAGAATCCAGTTCCGAGGTAAATCAACGCGTCGCAGGGAAGTTTCTTCTCGCGAAACACCTTTGCTTCGGCGAGGATCTCCTCACGGCTGGCGAGGGTGCGATGGGATTGCTGATATCCGAAGCTCCACAGCGGTGGCATTTCCGCGTGACCGGTAATGCGCGCGTACTCGGCCATGATGACCGCAGGGTCGAGAGAGTGCACAAAGAAAATGTCGAGGGCGGCGACGGGACTGGACGGATGGAATTTGCTTCGAGGCCCGGTGAAATCGAATGTTCCAAATGGTTGGTGGAAAAACATCGCCCAGCCCTCGGTGCTGACGATCCAAGGGATCGGAACGCGTCCGCCGTGCGTTCTAAGACGATAACCGCCCTGTCCGCTGATCATGGGGTCCGTTGAGCCCCTGCGATCGAATTGGGGTCCGCCTTCTCCGAGGCCGAGCAGCGGGGAGTTCCCAGTTGCAAAGGAGACATTGCCCTCGGGATCAACTTCAAGCTGCTGAATTCTGCCGCCTTTCCGAGTCGAAATGGTGAAGACAATGGGACTGGCAGAAACGTGAACGCTCAACTCTCCCGCCTTGAGTTCTTGGGGCGCCTGTTTGCCTCGCAATCGCGCGATGGGCTCACCCCATGACGTCTGCACAAGAGATCCATCCAAAGGAATTGGAGCCGTCTTACCATTTGTAATGGGCACTACGGACAGCTTGACCGTCGGTTCACTGATGGATGTGATCTGAATCTCCCGGTCGGAAGTGGACTCTTGCAGAAGGGTTTTCAGATCGGTCGCACCACGCGGCAAGCTGAGTGCCGCGGAGGTGGCGGCCAGATTCTTCAGCATTTGCCGGCGGTTCCAAGGTGCTTTCATGGTTTGAAAGTGCTCCGATGATGGAGTAATGAGTAAACGCTTACCGGAGGATTATAATTCCTTGGATCTCGCAAAGGGAGAAGCTAAACATGGCCGAGACGAAGGGAATATCGCGACGTCAGTTTGTGGGTTCTGCAGCCGCAGCGGCGGCCGTATCATCCCTGGCAGGTAAATCCGTTCTCGCCGCTGCGAGCGCGAAAGGCCCGACGCTTCCAAGCAGTGTGCTGCGCGACGATCCGAATTGGAAGGAGCAAGGCGTAGAAAATTTGGCAAAGTCTCCGCATGCCAAGTTGCACGACATCCCTGTGCATGCGGTGGTGATCCAGAGCGGATTCTGGGCGCGGCGACGAGAGATCAACGTCACCAAGAGTATTCCCAGCATGCATGAACTGCTCGAGGCCAACGGCCGCATGAACAATTTTCGTCGCCTGGTGGGGAAGAGCACTGCCCAGCAGATCGGTCCGGTATTTTCCGACTCTGATGTGTACAAGTGGACTGAGGCGGTTGGATTTGTCCTGCAATCGGGCGACCGTCCGGAACTGCGGCAAATGGCGGAAAAGCTGATCGACGAAGTTGTCGCAGTTCAGGAGCCTAACGGTTATCTGAACACCTACTACCAGGAAGATCGCAAGTCACTGCGGATGCTACCCCAAACGCAGACCACCGGACACGAACTCTACAACATCGGCCACATGCTGCAGGGGGCAATTGCGTACTATCGCGCCACGGGTGATCGCAAATTGCTGGATGCGGGGATTCGCTTCGTTGACGATTTCTTGTTGCCCAATTACGGTCCGGCTCCGAAGAAGCCTATCGTGTCAGGACATCCGGAGATCGAGATGGGCCTGATTGAGCTGTATCGCACGACCGGAGACAAGCGGCATCTGGAACTCGCGGGCTACATTCTCCAGGGAGACAAGCGAATTGATCTGCCCGAGCGTCGAACGATTTACATGTTCAGCGGAACGCCTTTCACCATGCGGACAAAGCTAGAAGGACATGCAGTTCGCGCCATGTATGCCTGCTGCGGCGCCACCGATTACTACATGGAGACAGGCGACGACTCCTATTGGCAAACATTGAATCGTCTGTGGAGCGATATGACCTCGACCAAGATGTACGTCACCGGTGGCGTGGGATCGAGAGCAGAAGGCGAAGCATTCGGTGATGCTTACGAGCTTCCCAATTTCCGTGCGTACGGAGAGAGCTGTGCCGCGATCGGTAACATGATGTGGAACTGGCGAATGCTGGCGGTCACCGGAGATGCGAAATTCACCGATGTGATCGAACGCGCTCTGTACAACGGAATCAACTCTGGAATGTCACTCGACGGCGCGATGTATTGCTATCGCAACCCCCTCGCCTTCGACGCCTCCACCGGAGAAAAGATCCGCAATCCGTGGTACGACGTAACCTGCTGTCCTCCGAACCTTGAGCGTACCTTCGCATCGCTGCCGGGATATCTTTACAGCACCAGTAGTGACGGAGTCTACGTGCATTTGTATGAGAATTCGCAACTCGACTGGCATTTGGAAGATGGCACCGGCCTGAAAGTAACTCAGAAGACAAACTATCCGTGGGATGGTGGAGTCGACCTCGCCGTCACGCCTGCGCAGCCGGCGGAGTTCACGGTTTTCCTGAGGATCCCGGGTTGGGCGGACAACGCCGAAGTGAAAGTGAATGGAAAGGCGTGGACTGGAGCGGCCGCGGGAAAATATCTGAGCATTCGGCGCCGTTGGGCAGACGGTGATGTCGTTCGTCTGCAGGTTGCAATGACTCCACAAGTGCTTGCCGCCAATCCACGCGTGGCCGACGACACGGGACGAGTAGCAGTTCAACGAGGCCCGCTCGTTTATTGCCTCGAAGGGCTTGATCAGCCTCAAGGAGTTGACCTCAGCGACGTTGCTTTGCGGCCGGGGAAGCAAGCTGGCGAGGACTTCCAGAGTGAAGTCAGAAAGGACCTGCTGGATGGAGTCATCGTGCTTCATCATCCGGGCCTGGCGCGTGAGAACAATGCATCCGGCACCACTCTCTATCCGCGATACAACGGAGAGTCCGTAAAGACCCGTCGCGTGGATCTCACGTTCATTCCCTATTACGCGTGGTCGAATCGAACGGCGACGGCGATGCAGGTGTGGACGCCTTTGCTGGCATCCTGAACTCGGCTCTGCCGAGTATTGCATTTCCTGGGTCTGGATAACTTCGGAGGCGGATCGATTGTTGCGCTGGAAAATTGCCGTACTGGTGGGTGTGGCGATAGCGATAAGCTATCTGGATCGTCAGACACTTCCGGTCGCAGTGAATGCGATCGCGAAAGATATCCCACTCTCGAACGTACAGTTCTCGACGTTGCAGTCGGCCTTTCTGTTTTCCTACGCATTCATGTATGCCGGAGGTGGAAAGTTAACCGATGCCCTTGGAACGCGGCTGGGTTTCACGGTCATCATGATCTTCTGGTCGCTGGCTTGCGCGAGTCACGCACTCGCTCTGAGCTTTGGGATGCTGGCGGTGAGCAGGTTTCTGCTGGGCATGGGTGAGGGTGGAGGCTTTCCCGCCGCGACCAGAGCGGTCGCGGAGTGGTTTCCTGCACAGGACCGGGCGTCGGCCATGGGCATCATCAACGCCGGAACGTCGGTGGGAGCGGTGATTGCGCCGCCATTGATTGCGTTCACTCTTGGCTTTGCGAACTGGCGCTGGATATTCCTGATTTCGGGAGCACTCGGTCTTTTGTGGACAGCATGGTGGCGGCGCTCATATTTTGTGCCCGAGGCGCACGCTGATCAGGCCAACCGTCACGAGATGCTAGGGGAGTCCGAAAACAATCCACCGTGGATCGCCCTTCTGCATATTCGAGAAGTGTGGGGCTTGATCATTGCAAAATTCCTGAGCGATGCTGCCTGGTACTTCTATCTGTTCTGGTTGCCAAAGTATTTGTACGACGCGCGCGGCTTCGACACCAAGGCCGTCGGCACGTTCGCGTGGATTCCATATGCAGCCGCCGGGGTCGGATGCTTAGCCGGCGGCTGGTTTTCAAGTTACCTGGTGCGGCGTCAATTCTCGCTGGATGTAGCGAGAAAACTGGCTCTGGGGCTCAGTGCGGCGGTGATGCCACTCATAATCCTGGTTCCGCATGTTGCCGTGTCTTGGGCGATTGCTATTTTTAGCGTGGCGTATTTCGGACAGCAATCCTGGTCGACGCTCGTAATGGTCCTGCCTGCTGACCTTCTGCCTCGTGGAGTAGTGGGCTCTGTAGCCGGATTGGTGGGCTTCGGCGGAGCCATGGGCGGAATCGCATTCGGGCAACTGGTCGGCTATTTGCTCGATCACGGGATAGGGTATCCCACCGTTTTCACACTGGCGGGAATATTTCACGTGGTCGCGTTCGCCGTGATTCTGGCCGCGATCCCAGCGTTTCGGCCTCAGGACGTCGAGCGCCGGTTGAGATATCAGGGAGCGCAATGAAGATCAAAGAAATCCGGACACGGGTGTTTCGATGGCGAGGCAAGATCACGCCCCTGCCACCGCACTTCTGCACAAATCCAATGGATTTGCTGGAACTGCCCCAGGCGTCGATGGGCACCTTCACCTTTCACGGCTGGCTCGCAGTCGAAGTCTTCACAGATGATGGGCTGGTCGGAATCGGAAATGCGGCTCTGGCTCCGCAAATCGTGAAACAAACGATTGACCTTTACCTGAAGCCGCTATTGATCGGACAAAATCCATGGGACGTGGAATTCCTGTGGCAGCACATGTATCGCAAGACGTTGGCCTTCGGTCGCAAAGGCATTGCGATGGTAGCTATCAGTGCGCTGGATATTGCCCTGTGGGATCTGCTCGGCAAATCGGCCAGGCAACCGGTGTTTCGGCTGCTGGGTGGAAGGACGAAACCAAGAATTCCAGTCTATGCGAGTCGCCTCTATGCCAGCGAGTCCAACGAGTTGGCGAAAGAAGCGAAGCGTTACAAGGATGAGGGCTTCCGGGCAATGAAGCTGCGTTTTGGCTGGGGACCGGTTGATGGCGCCGAGGGTATGCAGCGCAATGTAAATCTGGTTCGCACTGTCAGAGAAGCCGTTGGAGATGGTATCGATGTGATGGCTGACGCCTACATGGGATGGACGCTCGACTATGCGAAGAGAATGCTTCCACTACTGGAGCCATTTCATCTGCGCTGGCTGGAAGAACCAGTCATTCCTGACGACATTCAGGGCTACGCCGAGTTGAAATCCTATGGCGAGATCCCGATTGCAGGAGGGGAGCACGAATTCACCTTGTCTGGTTTTCGGGATTTGCTGCAGGCGCGCGCGGTGGACTATATCCAATTCGACACGAACCGGGTCGGAGGCATCACGCAAGCGCGCAAGATCGCCGCGCTCGCCGAGGCGCACGCGATTCCCGTCATTCCGCACGCTGGGCAGATGCACAACTATCACGTGGTGATGGCGAGCTTCAATTCTCCGATGGCCGAATATTTCCCAATAGTGGATGTGGAAGTCGGGAACGAATTGTTCTGGTATCTGTTTGCTGGCGAATCGAAGGCGAAGGATGGCTATATCGACTTGGCGGACGATGTGCCCGGCTTCGGCCTCACCATTGACGAAGCGAAGTTGCGAGACTTCGAGATTCTTGAATAAGGAGTGAATCAGATCTGATGACTCGGCTCGTGCAATTGAAAAAAGGCCCCGTGCGCCGGGTTGCACTGGTAGAAGAACCTCATCTGCGAGTGCTTGATGGCTGCGCTTCGGTTTACGAACTTGCGAAATCGGCGATCCTTGGTGGATCCAAGCTCGGTGATCTCGTAAAGAAGAGGCTTACATCCGAACGACTGGAATACGATCTCGTGTACAGCGGCAAATCCGAGTGGCAGATGCTGCCGCCAATCGATCATCCTGAAGAGCCCACTAGGTGCATGATCTCGGGAACCGGGCTTACTCATTTCGGCAGTGCACTGGACCGGCAGTCGATGCACGCTGTAGCCACGGACGAGATGACTGACAGCATGAAGATGTTTCAGTGGGGTAAAGATGGAGGTCGACCAGATCCGGGGCAGGTCGGAGTTCCTCCGGAGTGGTTCTACAAGGGGACCGGGACAACGCTGCGAGCACACGGGCAAGCCCTCGAAATTCCCTGGTACGCAGAAGACGGCGGTGAGGAGGCGGAGATTGCAGGCCTCTATGTGGTCGGCCCGAATGGAACCCCACATCGTGTGGGAATGGCCGGAGGAAACGAGTTTTCAGACCACCGCTTTGAAAAAACGAATTACCTCAATCTGGCGGGATCAAAACTTCGGACTTGTGCCCTTGGACCGGAACTGGTTCTGGATCCTCAATTTTCCTCGGTGTCGGTCCAAGTGGAAATCGAACGTGAGGGGCGTATTCTCTGGTCGGGAACCTTCCGCACGGGCGAGTCGGAAATGTGCCACAGCTTGCGGAATCTCGAGCATCATCACTTCAAGTTCGAAGGTCACCGCCGGCCGGGTGATGTGCACGTGCATTTCTTCGGAACCGACTGCCTGAGCTTTGGAGCTGGAATTCGACTGGAAAACGGAGATATGATCCGGGTTTCATTTGAAGGATTCGGGCGGCCGCTCCGCAATGTGGTTCATGTGTCCAAATCGGAGGCCGTGCCGATCGAAGTGAATTCGTTGGGGTGACAAGAGCGAATGTCAAAACCACGCGTCGCTATCTTAGGCTTGGGAATCATGGGTGGAGGGATGGCGAATCGTCTGCTCTCCACGGGATTTCCGGTATCGGTTTACAACCGGAGCCGTGAAAAAGCAACCAAACTCGCCGGTGCCGGCGCTTTCGTGGCGAGCACTTCACGCGAGGCGGCTGCGCGATCCGAGATTGTGATTGCTATGGTCGCCGACGATGCGGCGTCCCGCAATATCTGGCTGGGGAATGATGGAGCACTCGCCGGAGCGGTCCCCGCATCGCTGTTGCTGGAATCGAGCACGTTGTCGGTCGGCTGGGTGAAAGAGCTCAATCGTGCGGCCGCCGAGAAGCATTGCGAGTTTCTAGATGCGCCCGTGACCGGAACCAAGCCTCACGCCGCAAACGGCGAGTTGTTCTTCATGGTCGGTGGGTCGTCGGCAGGATTTTCACGCGCTCGCGAAGTTCTATCGGCATTGGGAAGGGAAGTCTTGCATCTTGGCCCCACCGGAAGCGGCGCACTGATCAAGTTGATCAACAACTTCGTTTGCGGGGTAGAAGCTGCAGCTTTTGCGGAAGCCATGAATTTGGTGAATGCTGGTGGTCTGGATCGCGAAAAATGCATCGCCATCCTGGGAAATAGTGCGCTGGCCAGCCCATTGATCAAGAGAATGCTGACCAGCATGGAATCAAACGACTTCACTCCAAACTTTCCGCTCAAGCTCATGACGAAAGATATCGGTTACGCAATCAAGGAAGCGGAAACCCGCGGCGTTCCGCTCGAGACAGCGGTGCCCGCACTGGAAGTCTTCAGGCGCGCAATAGAGAAGGGTTTAGGCGAGCAAGATTTCTCAGCCGTCATAAAAGCACCTTCCAAGAAATGACTTCATCCATGTCTGAAGGGACGAGCGCTTGCGCCATGGCAACGAAGCATCTGCGATTGCACGAGAGGTCGCTCAAACTCCTCTGCCACTTCCTAATTACGACAGCCTCAGCGCAGCGAGGATAGCTAACCGCATCGCCCTTCTGAAAACGATAAAATGGCTTCATAGCAGGAAAGCTAGCGGCCTCAACGCCGAAATATCCGGCGGTCCCTCCTTTTTCCCTTTGTTGGGGTCGAAAAATGCCTGCATAAGGATGGGCGTTCTGAGGCCAAAAATCGCAGTGATTCCGCCGGAGCGGCGACGCACCTGCCGAAGCCTATCGAATCGTCAAGGTTACATGGGTGGAATGCACAAGACTTCCGCTCTTTCCTCGAATCGTGAGCTTGTAGATCCCAGTCGGTGCCGACTGCCCGATTTGCAGGGTCAGGACAGAGGTGCCGGCACCCGCAATCGACGAGGGACTAAAGGCCCACGACGTGTGCGTTGGCAAGCCGATCACACTCAGATTTACAGTGCCTGTGAAGCCCTGCAATGCGGTGACCGTGACCGTAAGTTTTTGACTTGCACCGCGGTTAATGGTCGCGCTCGATGGGGCCACAGAGATAGAAAAGTTGCCCATCGCGGCGGAAAGAGCACGCACCAAGTCTAACCGGCCGTGACCCATGTTGGGGCCGACATAGACCGCATGAGCCACATCAGTGGCGGCATGTGATTCGTTGGTACCGGGTTTCAGGTTCAATAAAAGTGCAGCCCCTCCGGAAACGAAGGGCGTGCTGAATGAGGTTCCCCAGCCAGCGGCGTAAGTGCTGAACGGGTACGTCGTGACAATCCCTTCTCCAGGTGCGGCGACCCAGACGACTTGGTTGCCATAGTTGGAGAAGGAAGAACGCGTGTCCAGATCGCTGGTGGAGGCGACACCCATGACATCGGTTCGGATCGCGGCAGGATAGACAACCTCCTCCCTGCCGTCATTCCCTGCAGATGCTGCACAAATGATGCCGGATTTGTTGGCCTGATTCAGCGCGGACGACAACTCTGTGGAACTCGTCACGAGATCGAAACTCATGTTGATAACATTTGCGCCGTTCTGATTTGCGTAATAGATCGCGCGCAAGATGTCAGAGAGGTTCCCCGTTCCGGCGGAACTAAAGGCTTTGAGTGGCAACAAGTGTGCTTTTGGAGCCACCAAGTGGATGACACCCATCACCATCGTGCCGTGGCCAAATGCGGCATACTTTGGATTGGTGTCGAGGATAGTTGCGGCCCATCCTTCCAGGATGGCCGCGCTTTCTTGATTGACGTTGGCAGGCGGACAGTTCGCGGGCGCGCAAGGGGGCGGTAGATTGGGAAAGTCGGTTGGAGACAAGTCGTTGAGCTCAGAGGCACCAGACCGATTGCGGGTAAAGTCGTAGCCTTGGAGCAGCACACCCGCGAACGCTGGATGATTGGGATCAACGCCGGTATCGATGTCGGCGACGATTCCGCTGCCGGCAACGCTAAACTGATGTTGAGCGGTCGCCACGCGAACTATTTGTGCGGCCGGTTGAGTCACGTAGCCATTCCAAACTTTTGAATTGTAGTACGTGACAAGAGTCGACTCAGAAAGGGCGGCTGGTGGCGTGGTCACGCTGTTCAGTCCGCCAAGGAGACTGACGAGCTGGTCTACTTCCGCATCTACGATACCCGGAAGCGAGCGCAAGATATTGAGGATGATGCTCGCGTTCAGCGGTGAGTTGACGAGGAAGAGTTGGTTCAGGGGATCTCCCAGGCTGCCGACTACAGAACAGATCGGGAGTGGCAGAGGATTGCAGAGCTGCTGAAGCCCCTGGAGACCGAGGGTCGTCCGAACGATGATTCGGCTGTCGGCCTTGGCTGGTGCAGTCCAGAACATTACGAATAGCACCGCAACAAGCCACGTTCGGTTCCTTAGCACGTCTTTGCATCTTGTGCAGTAATTTCGCATCTTTATTTGCTCCTGGCGCGCCCACATTAGGTTCTCGCCGAGGAATGCCTTTGGAGTCCGCGAGTTAATTGCGGGAGAGGTTACTTCCAGCTCCTCGGGATTTCCCTTTGTGATTCAGAAAAGCCAGTCCCTCCTCCAAGTCCAGGGCTGTCGCCACGCCTTCGAGATTCAACCCCAACTGGACCATGGCGAAAGCTACCTCTGGTTGGATACCGACGATCACGGTCTCGGCTCCGCGCAACCGGATCATGTACGCAAGATCTCGGAGCGTGCGGGATGCGAAGGAATCCATCACATCCAAGGCGGTCACATCTACGATGACTGCGTGAGAACGAAACTCCCCGACTCGTTCGACCAACGCATCCCGCAGATGGGTCAAATCCGCATCCGTCAGGGCGGCTTGGACCGTGGCGATCAGGTAATGCTGCTGTTTGAGAATAGGAACTTCCATTGCTAGCTTTTCCTATGCCTGCGGAGCCTCTTCCACAATTGAAATCACCTTGTAGCCCAAAAGCCGCTCTGCTTCCTCGATGCCACCTTGCAGGTCGCCTACAGTGTGCATCTTCCCCAAATCCACGCCGATTGTAACCAGGGTCTGCGCAATTTCCGGCGACAGACCCGTGACGATCACCATTGCCCCGAGAAGCCTCGAGGCTTCCACGGTCTGGACGAGATGGCTGGCAACGACGGAGTTCATGGCGGCGACGCCGGTAATGTCAATCACCACAACCTTGGCACGATTGGTCCGGATCGCCCGCAGAAGTTGCTCCGTCAATTGGCGAGCGCGATGGGGATCAATCGCTCCAATGATAGGAAGAATGAGCAAGCGTTCGCGCACCTGCAAAACAGGAGTTGAGAGTTCACGAATAGCCTCCTGCTGCTCGCGAATGATGCGTTCACGTTCCTGCACAAAGCCCACCGCCACGGTGTTTGCGATGCGGTTGGCGGCGGGTTCATAAGCGTCCAGAATGCTGTTCAGCTTATCGAAGTCATCCTGATATTTGGCAAACAACGAGCGTGCGAGGACATCACGCAGCAGCAAGACGATCCCGACAACTTCGTCTGTTTCTACGCCTCGTGGAATCACGCGCTCCGATAGATTGCGGGCGTAAGCTTGCAAAGCCTCAAAGGTCCCAGTCTCCACCGCTTCGACGTAATTGTCATAGACGGAGGTGGCCTCGGCGAAAATCTCTTCCTCGCTCATTGCCGTAAGCAATTGCGCCTCCTGGATGCGGCGGGCCCATTCCTGACGAAGTTGGGTGCGATTTTGGCGGAGGTGAGCGACCAATTCACGCAACAACGCCGCGGTAAACTCAGTGTCTTGCTGACTCTTGAAACGGGGAGAAACGTTGCTCTTCACAACGACTACCATGACAACCACCTCCTGGCTAAATCGGGCAATCGAGTCAAATCGCAGCCGCCGGACGTCAGCAATCAAAGAAAGCGTGACATGCCACTCCACGCACACCCCGTGCAGTCAGGGGAGTTGAGCCTGTGCGAGAAACTACAGTAGTTATCGACCCAGATCAATTGGGAAGGTCCTTGTAGGTGCAAAGGAAAAACTACCGAGTTGTGCGTAGGGAAGAGACCCTAACCACGGAAGGCACCCATACGGTAAAAACTGTATTGTGCCGACAAAGGGCAAATGGCATCAATGCTGGACGAGCATCGTTTGTTAAGCAAGTGCTTCGCAGTTTCACTAAGAGTAATATCCTCGCCTCTTTTTTTCTTAGGTCATGTTCCGGTGCGAATATTGATTGCAGATGATGTCTCTACGGCACGTGTATCGTTGCGAAAGGTTCTGGAGAGTCACTCAGGATGGCAAGTATGTGGCGAGGCAGTCAATGGATGGGAGGCTATCGAGCAGACTGAACGTCTCGCGCCTGATCTTGTGATATTGGATTTACGCATGCCGCTTATGAATGGCTTCCAGGCAGCGCGCGAGATTTCTAGAGTCAACCCGCACCCTCCGATGCTCCTGATTACTTTTCAGGCATTGTCGCGGAGTCATCTTGAAGCGGCTCGCAGCGCTGGCTTCAGCGGAGCCGTTAACAAAGGCTGCGGTCGTGAGATTTTGGCGGCCGCGGAAGCGGTCCTCAACAACCAGGCGTTCTTTCACTTGCAACGATCCGTTCGCATTGCATGAGAATTGGGGCATGTGCTCGTTTCTGATGTCCGCGACATGGCGCGCATTCTCGAAGTTCGGAATCTTTCTGTTGGATACCTCTCGCAGACGGACGAGATGTGCCCCGCTATCGTGAATGTTGGTTTCGACATTGGGCCGGGGGAAATTCTGGGCGTGCTCGGAGAGTCGGGATCGGGGAAGAGCACTCTCGCCGCATCGATTCTCCGTCTGCTCCCGGCCAATGGAAGAGTTCAACAGGGGATTATTCGATTCGAGGGGCGCGATGTGGTGCAGTTGGACCGTCGAGAGCTTGAGAACATTCGTGGTAGGCGCATCGCCATGATCGATCAGGAGCCCTCAATTGTGCTTCACCCGACCATGCAGATCCGCGATCAGGTAGGCGAGATTCTGCGCCGGCACGAACGTTTGCCAAGACGATTCCGGCGCGAAAGGACGGGGCAGATCCTTGCGGAGCTATTTCCCACAGAAAGCGACAGGATCGCAGACTCGTATCCCCATGAATTGAGCGGCGGACAGCGGCAACGCGTGCTGATCGCACAAGCGATTGCTTGCCGGCCATCCCTGATCGTTGCCGATGAACCCACGGCATCTCTCGACGCCACGACGGAGCGTGAGATTCTTGCCGTCCTTTTGAGCCTGAGGCAGAAGTTCGGGCTAGCGATCATTCTGATCACCCACAGCCCCTTGTTGCTTGCAGGCGTGGCAGATCGAGTGCTCGTTCTTTATGCGGGGCGGGTCGTAGAAATCGGTCCAACGACCCCCGTGCTCGCGTCGCCTCTGCATCCATACACGGGCGCTCTGCTGCAGTGTTTACCGCAGCCCCTTGGACGTACCGACCGAGGCAAGCGAAAGACTAAGCTGCCCGTGATCACAGGGGACTCACCCGGCCTTATCTCTCTATCTCATGGATGCCGATTCGAGCCACGGTGCCCGGATCGATTTGAGACTTGCAGACAGCGCGAACCACCGGCCGTGTCCGTTGGCAACGGACGGACAGTTTCTTGTTTTTGCTTTGGCGGCTGATACATGGACGGGCGCACGCCTACGCAGCCACTTATAAAGGTGGAAAATCTCGTGAGGTGTTACCGGAGCGCAGGAGGCCTGGGCTCGGGAGCCTTGGTGTCGGCGCTCAACGGCGCCTCTTTGTCGATCGATTCGGGCACCACGCTCGCGCTGGTCGGCGATTCGGGCTCTGGCAAGAGCACCCTGGCTCTGTGTCTGGCATGTCTCGAGCGTCCCACATCGGGAAGAATCTGGTTTGAAGGACGCAATGTTGCAGCGCTCGACGAGAAGGAACTGCGTACGGTGCGTCCGCAAATCCAACTTATTTTTCAAGACCCCGCGCGCTCTATCAATCCACGGTTTACGGCCCTGGAGATTTTGACGGAACCACTAATAGTGCAGCGGAAATGGGGACAACATGAGGTCCGCGAGCGGGCCGTCCAGTCTTTGGAACGGGTGGGCCTCCATCGAGAGATGTCCACCCGGCGAGCTCGCGAGTTCAGCGGTGGGCAGAGACAAAGGTTGGCAATCGCTCGGGCATTGATGCTTGAACCGAGACTCTTGATTCTCGATGAGGCCTTGTCTGCATTGGACTGTTCCGTGCAGGCGCAGATCGCCAATTTGTTGTTGGATCTCCAATCCTCGCTCGGTTTGACGTACCTATTCATTACACATGATCCAGTAATGGCTGCGCACCTGAGCGATGAAGTGGCGCTGATGGACCGCGGCCGGATTGTGACACAAGACGTTCCCGAGAAAGTTTTGTGTGGGGTCCGACCAGGAAACCAAACGGAGCTTCCTCAGGCCGGTAATGAGATCAAGGACCGACCCTCGCGTAGCTTCACGTTTGCAATGCACTTTTTGTTTCGCCGGCTGGCACACGCCGTTGTTCTCCTGTGCGGAGTATCGATCCTGTCCTTTCTTTTCACATCGCTCGCACCCGGCAGTTATTTCGACGAGATGCGTTTGAATCCCCAGGTCAGTCTCGAAACGGTCGCAGCCATGCGCGCGCAATATCAAATCGATCAACCGTTGCCAGTGCGCTATGCGCGTTGGGTAAGATCTGTCCTGCACGGGAACCTTGGCTATTCCTTTTCCTACAACAGCCCCGTCGGGCCGCTCGTGTGGGTTCGGGCCAGAAACACGCTCTTCTTGACGCTAACAGCCACGCTTTTCGCCTGGGCCCTTGCTTTGCCTCTCGGAGTCTGGAGTGCGCAGCACGTTCGACGTCTCCCGGACGTCTTGATCTCCTCCGCAACGGCAGGGCTCCTCGTAATTCCCGATCTTGCCCTCGCGCTAGGCTTGCTCTTATTCGCTGTGCGAAGCGGATGGTTTCCGACCGGTGGCTTGGTCTCGATCGGTTTTGAGGGCCTATCGCCGACAAATCGCTTGCACGATCTTGCCCGGCACATGTTCTTGCCGGTTCTCGTACTAGTCTTGTCATTTTTACCGCTTCTCGTGAGGCATGTGCGAGCCGCCATGGTTGGCGTGCTGGGTGCGCCGTTTCTGCGCGCGGCTCGAGGTCACGGCATTTCTCGCCGCCGGCTTCTGTATCGATATGCTCTTCCCGCGGTGGCCAATCCGCTGATCAGCTTGTTTGGGTTTAGCATCGGCGTGCTCCTAAGCGGCTCATTGCTGGTGGAAGTCGTCATGAGCTGGCCCGGCCTCGGTCCGTTGCTCATAGAAGCAATACTTTCCCGTGACCTGTATGTAGTGTTCGGTGGCATTCTTCTTTCAGCACTTTTCCTCGTGGCGGGGAATTGCATCGCGGACCTCTTTCTCTACCGAGCCGATCCGCGGATCCGTAGGGAGGCCGTCGCACCATGACCGGCTATCGCAAACTTGACAAATGGCTCGTCGTGCTCGTCGCACTGCACGTCGTCATTGCCTGCGGTGGCTTTTTTGCGCCCTACGATCCGGTGGAACAGGATCGGGAGCATTCTTACGTACGTCCGATGAGACTCCACCTTGTGGACCGGCAAGGCAATATTCACGTGCGTCCGTTCTTTTACCCGCTCCGCCCAAGCGAAGGCTCGGTCAATCGATATGACGAAGACACGGGCCGACCAATCTCGCTGAAGTTCTTCACGTCTGGCGCCAGCTATAAATTGTTGGGCTTCTTGCCTGTCCGCCTACACCTGTTTCGAGCCGACGGAGCTCGGATTTATTTGTTAGGTAGCGACGGCTATGGCCGCGATCAACTTTCCCGAATTCTCTACGGCGGGCAAGTCTCGCTGCTCGCCGGTTTGCTGGGGGCTGGCATCACACTTTCCATTGGCCTGGGGATTGGTGCGGTAGCGGGCTATTACGGTGGCTGGAGAGATGACGTACTGATGCGCCTTGCCGAGTTGTTCCTCGCGTTGCCATGGCTCTACCTGCTATTTGCGCTGCGCGCGTTTCTCCCTCTCGCAGTCGGCCCGCTTGAAGCTTTTCTTCTGATCGTCGTTGTGATCGCGGCGGTTGGCTGGGCGCGTCCGGCACGACTCGTTAGAGGCGTAGTGTTGTCCGCGAAGGAGCGGGACTTCGTGCGCGCAGCGCGTGGCTTCGGGGCGTCAGATAGCTACCTGTTTCGGCGGCATGTTTTGCCGGAGACTTCAAGCGTGTTGCTGACGCAAGCGGCGATTCTGATCCCGCAATACGTGCTGGCTGAGATGACCTTGTCATTCCTGGGGCTTGGCGTGCCGGAACCCGTGGCGAGCTGGGGAAATCTGTTAGCAAATCTGCAGCAATACAGCGTGCTGATGTCGTATTGGTGGATGTATTTGCCCGCTTTGGCCGTGGCGCCATTTTTTATGGGATACCTCGGCCTTGCCGCTGCCCTAGAGGAGCGGGCGGATTCGCTGAAGATGGGTAGTTGGAGTCGAGAGGTATAGGGTGAGAAATCATAGTGCAAATTCACGTCGGGGTCTAAGGTGGCTACGCCTCGTTCTCGTACTTGCGGGGACCGTCAGCGTAATTGCGGCTGCGCACTCCCAACAAGGGGCTCCAAGAGAAGACTTGCTCGCCCTATCCGGCGAGCCTGGGCGCGCTGGGGGGCGTGTTGTGGTTTCATTGCGCGCCGAACCGAAAACGCTGAACCCAATACTCGCTCTGGACGCGCCTTCGCGGGAAGTCATCAGCGCCATGCAGGCGGACCTCGTTCATATTAACCGCTCGACGCAACTTACGGAGCCGGCCCTTGCAAAGTCCTGGGAGGTCTCTTCTGACGGCCTTGAGTATACGTTGAGGCTGCGGCAGGGGTTGCGTTTCTCTGACGGTGAACCTGTCGACGCCGACGATGTAGTGTTCACTTTTCGCGTTTATCTGGATGAAAGCCTGCACTCTCCCCAACGGGACCTCTTGATCGTTGGCGGCAAACCCATCGCGGTTCATAAAGTAGATCCGTACACGCTGGTATTTCGGCTTGCACAACCCTACAGCGTGGGCGAGAGAATCTTTGATTCATTGGCGATCTTGCCGCGTCACTTGCTGGAAAAACCATACCTGGAGGGGAAACTCGGACAAGTGGGATCGTTGTCTGCGCCGTCCAGCCAGTGGGCAGGGCTCGGCCCGTTTCGCGTGAAGGAATACGTCGCGGGGCAGCGATTAATTCTCGAACGCAATCCCTTCTATTGGAAGAGGGATGCGAATGGGTACCGCCTGCCGTATCTGGACGAACTGGTCTTTCTATTTGTGCCGAGCGCCGATGCCCAGGTGCTGCGCTTTGAGTCTGGCGAGACGGACATGATTAGCCGGCTCAGTGCTGATAATTTCTCGGTACTGTCTCGCCAGCAACAGTCTTACACGATGCTCGATGCCGGGCCCGGCCTCGAATACAACTTTCTATTCTTCAATTTGAACGACCTGGGCGAGAAGAGCGGACCTGAAATGGCAACGAAACAGAAATGGTTCCGCGAAGTAAAGTTTCGACAGGCCGTATCGGCCGCGGTTGACCGCGAGGCGATCGTAAGTCTGGTGTACCAAAAGCGCGGCAGAGCGCTTTGGGGGCCGGTGACTCCCGGAAATCTCCGCTGGGCAGACACAACAATTGCACATCCCGAGCGTTCGCTCGAACACGCGCGGCAACTCCTGCGCGAACTCGGTTTCAGATGGGCCAACCAGGCAATCGGAGAGCCGGTGCTGGTTGACCCCGATGGAAAGACGGTAGAATTTTCGATCTTGACGAGTTCCTCGAATGCGGACCGCACGAAGATGGCGACGTTGATTCAGGATGACTTGAAACAGCTTGGCATGCGAGTCCAAGTCGTGCCCCTCGAATTCAGGTCGTTGATTGATCGGATCACTCAGACGAAACAGTACGACGCTTGTGTGCTGGGGCTGGTGAGTTTCGATGCAGATCCGAACAGCGACATCAACGTCTGGCTATCCAGGGGCGCCACCCATCTTTGGAATCCCCAACAAGCACATCCGGCCACGCCATGGGAGGCCGAGATGGACCGCCTACTCGAAACGCAACTAACGGCAACTAGCTTCCAGAAACGCAAGATGCTTTACGACCGGGTGCAGGAGATTCTGGCGGAAAATCAGCCCATGATCTTCCTGGCCAGTCCTGACATTCTGGTGGGAGCAAAGAAAGTCATTGGGAATTTCCATCCCGCGGTGCTGGAGCCCTACGTCCTCTGGAATGTAGAGCAACTCTACCGGAGAACCGGGGAGGAAAACGCACGAAAATGACTCCGCTTGTGGAAGGAATGATGAAAGGCACCGCGGCCATGCAGGACGACCGTCTCGTCCGGGAATGTCTTTCGGGAAGCGAGGAGGCTTGGTCATTGCTGATCGAGAAGTACAAGGCACTCATCTACTCGATCCCGGTAAAGTGTGGGCTGCCCGCCCATGAGGCAGCCGATGTGTTTCAAGTAACGTGCATGGAATTGCTGGTACGCCTCCCGGAATTGCGCGAGCCACAAGCGTTACCGAAATGGCTGATTCAGGTGGCGTATCACCAGTGCTGTGTCTGGAGACGTCGGAGCGAGCGATTGGTAAGCAGCGATTCTCAGGACGATGTGCCGGAACCGGAGGTGCCCGCGATTGCGGAAACCCTGATGCAGCAGGTCCATGAGGAGCAGATGCTGCGCGACGCGATTGCGACATTGACTCCACAATGCCGACGACTGGTTGACCTTCTCTTTTTCGAAACACCCCCGCGTCCATACCGTGAGGTTGCGGGCGAATTGGGCCTCGCTGCCGGCTCGATCGGCTTTATCCGCCAGAAATGCATCGAACGGCTGCGTCGGAAACTCGACGAATTGGGGTTCGACTGATGTCTGTTGCCCGCGCCGATGTATTGCTCACTGAACTCCTGCCGGAATTGACGCAGCTCGAAAATGATGCCGATCGCCAAGAATTCCTGTCGCGCAATCCAATGCTCGTCCGAGCAGAAGTGGTACAGGAGCTAGCCCCGTTAGTCGTTAAGAAGATCCGCTTGGACGTTCGTGAAGCGTTGCGCCTTGCAGAAGGGGCAGTGCTCATCGCGCAAACACTTGGCGAGCAAGAAAGTGTTGCATTGGCCCTGCGCGCGAAAGCGAATGCGCTCTTCGCTTGCCGCGAGAATCGCGCCGCAGTGGGGCTCCACGACGAGGCTTACCAGATCTACTCTTCCCGGGAACGGTGGAAAGATGCTGCAATCACTCTGAATAGCTCCATTCAACCGTTGATTCTCTTGGGGGAATACGAGCGAGCGTTCGCGGCCTCGACGCGAGCACGAGAAATTTTCAGCCGCCTGGGTGAGGGCAAGCGGCTTGCGAATCTCGAAAACAACGTCGGTAATATCTTTCATCGGCAGGATCAACTCGACGAGGCTTTGGCACATTATGAACGCGCCCACAAGACATTGGCTGAGTATGGAGAGTGGGAAGATTCGGCGGTAGCGTTGCACAACATGGCGATGTGCCTGATCGGGTTAAACGATTTTTCCCGGTCTCTGGACTGTTATCAAAAAGCTCGCGAATTGTGTGTGAAGTACAACATGCCGCGACTTCGTGACCAGGCGGACTACAACATTGCTTATCTGTATTACTTCCGCGGTGAATACAGTCGTGCGATCGAAATGCTCCTTGCGACCAAACGGGCCTGTGAGGAGTCCGGCGACGAATACCGTCTAGCCCTGTGTGATCTGGACCTGTCGGAGATTTATCTGGAACTGAACCTCAGTGAGGAGGCGAGGGAGATTGCCCGCGAGGGCTTCCTCCGTTTCGAAAAGCTCGGGATCGCGTATGACGCCGCAAGAGCTTTGGCGAACGAGGCAATCGCATGTGGCCAGCAAGGAAGAGCGTCAGATGCAATCGAACGGTTCGAGAAAGCCAGAGGGATCTTTGCCTGCGAACAAAACGCTGTATGGTCTTCACTGCTCGATTTGTATCAAGGAGTCTTGCTGTTTCACCAAGGGCAGTACACCGAAGCGCAGCGACTCGGCGCAGCTGCGGCCCAATTCTTTGACCAGTCTGTCCTTCCCGGCAAGGCCGTGCTCGCGCGTCTTCTGCTGACTCGCATCGCACTGCAAATCGGGGATCTTGACCAGGCGGAACGCGAAGCAAAGGCGGCTAGCGAGAAAATGTCGGTCGTACAGACGCCGGAACTCATCTACCAGACCCACTTCTTCCTCGGAGAGATTGCTTCAGGTCGGGGCGATCGGACGGCCGCCCGTGCAGAGTACCAAGAGGCGCGCAAAGCTCTTGAGACGCTGCGTACCCACTTGCATCGCGAGGAACTTAAGATCTCGTTCGTAAAGAACCGGCTGCAGGTCTACGAAGCACTCGTTGACTTACACGTCGACAGCAAAGGCGCGGAAATTTCAGCAAACGAGGCCCTGGCGTGCATGGAAGCTGCGAAATCTCGCAGCATGACCGGAATGATCTTCCATAGCGGCCGCAGTCTGCCCTGCGGCGACGTGGGACAGACTAAGGAACTGCTAAAGATCCGCGACTTACGCGAAGAACTCAACTGGTATTACCACCGCATTGAGCTGGAACAACTGCGCCCCGAAGAGATGTCCCGCCAGCGCATCGACGAACTACAGCGGAAGGCTCGAGAGCGCGAGAACGAGCTGCTGCGAACGTTGCGCGAACTCCCTGCCCACGAACGGGAGAATGTCAGTCTGGAAGAACCATCACAATTTTCGGTGGCGAACCTGCAGGCCGCTATTCCCACGGACACGGCGCTGATCGAATACTACTCAGCCGGAGATCGGCTCGTAGTGGCGGTTGTCACGCGCGAAACCATCGAAATCACGACCCTTGCAGCCGTTTCCCAGGTTACCCGGTTACTGCAGTTGCTCAGGTTTCAAATTTCCAAATTCAGTATGGGCGCAGCTCACACGCGACAGTTTGAACAACCCTTGCTGCGCGCGACGCTTGGTCATCTGGAGGCTCTTTACGCCGAACTGATGAGGCCACTGCGTCCTCGGCTTCGTCAGCAACGCCTGGTCGTTGTGCCGCACGGGGCGCTGCACTTTCTTCCGTTCCATGCTCTGCGAAATGGCGACGAATACGTCGGGGATAGTTATGCAGTCTCCTACGCGCCAAGCGCGGCGGTCTTTGCTCTCTGCCAGCAGAAGGTCGCAGCCGAAAAGAAGGGTTCTCTGGTTCTTGGGATCCCCGACGATCGGGCACCTCAGATTGTCACCGAGGCACAATCAGTTGCGGCTTTGCTGCCAGAGGCCAAACTCTACCTCGGCGAGCAAGCCTCCGCCAAAATTCTGCTGGAGAGAGGGCCGGAGACCGCCTTGCTGCACATCGCTACCCATGGCGTTTACCGCAGCGACAACCCGATGTTCTCGGGCATCCGGCTGGGAGACGGATACGTAAGCCTATACGATCTCTATCAATTGCGACTGAATGCAAAGCTTGTGACCCTCAGCGGTTGCGCTACTGGGATGAATTTTGTGGCTGCAGGCGATGAGTTGCTAGGCTTGCAGCGGGGCCTCTTCTACGCTGGTGCGACGACTTTGCTTCTTTCTCTCTGGGATGTTCACGACCGCAGCACAGCGGAACTCATGCAAGAGTTTTACAGAAGTTACATGCAAAACGGTGATGCGGCACTCTCTCTGCGAGGCGCGATGCGCACCCTAAGGCGGGAAAATCCCCATCCTTACTTCTGGGCCCCGTTCGTGCTTGTCGGAAAAATCACTGAAAGAACAATCGATTAGCCAACCTGCGTGCCTCCGTTCCCGCATTGATGTGGAACCCTTCAAATTTATTTTCGCCACCCTATATCTTTCGGAGCCCAGATGTCCCTTATTCAATAGACGGGACTTAGCTCCGCCAGTCGCCGGGGCGGCATAGCTTCCGGACCATCTAGTGGAGAGTGAGCAATGAAACACCTTACGACTGAGGAGGGGATCGATCTCGTAAATCAGGTTCTGTCGCCCAGCGAGAGACTAGAAATGGAAAGGCACCTGGAGTGCGGCTGCGAGCGCTGCCAGAATACGATTGCCCGATGGCGCCGAGTCCGACGGATCGCAGCTACAGAGCCCAGCCACCAACCACCGAACGAAGCTGTTCGAATCGCCAAGGCGGCGTTCGCCGGATCTCCATGGGCACGGGTGCGCAAGGTAAGCGGTGTGATCGAAGTCCTCTTTGACAGTTTCTTGCAGCCAGCTTTGGAGGGAGTTCGATCTGCCGGCGCCGGGACCAGACGAATGCTCTACCGTGCGGATCCCTTTCAAGTTGATCTGCAGATCGAGGCCCTGGTTGGTGGGAGCGTCGTCGTTACCGGACAATTGCTGGACTTGCGCGAGCCTGAGGTCGTCGGAAGTCATGTACCGTTGATGCTTTCCAACCTGCGCGGTCGTGTTATCCGAGCGACAACCAATCAATATGGGGAATTCCGCGAGGAGATAGAAGGTACCGGTGACCTTGAGTTGGTGTTCCATGGAGCAAATGACAAGCCCGTCACGATTTCGCTACATGACGTTCTCGGTTCACAGTCAGGCGGGAAGCAATGAAACCAGGTGAGATCGTCCTGCAGTCGTGCCAAACCCGCACTTGCACCTGTGCAGAAAGAGTCTGAAATGGAGATGCAGATTACGGAAAGTCAGAGCATGCGAAACCCTGTTATGGAACCCCTTGAAGGACCAGAGTGGCAGCGGCTTTATCGAGACGCGCTGGTTGAACTCGACATGAACATCTTGCAAGAGCGCTTAGCGACGGCTGAGGCTGCGATTTTGCTGCGCCTCCAGGCTCTGTCGCCAACCTCCGACTGTCTTTCTGAACGTTACGCTATCGAAGATGCTCTGACGAATCTTCGTATCCTCAAGCGGGAGAGTTTAGGACTCGATAACACAACGAACCGAACCACCGGAAAAGGCTAAGCGCGATGTCTTTGAAGGCACTTGAGATGGTGGACTTTGCCGAAACCGATGTCCTTCGCGAAAAGAGACGGAGATTTACCTGAATGCCCAAGACCTCTCAATCGGCGAAACTTGCACCTATCTCGACGATTTCACCCCCCGCAGCGGATGAGGTGCGAATCCCCATCAGCTGCGACGTCGATATAGTCAAGGCCCGGCAAGCAGGCCGAAGACTAGCCGAGGATGTCGGATTTGTGTTTACCGAACTCGCCCTCATCGCCACTGCAATCTCGGAACTGGCCCGGAACATCGTCCGCTATGCGAAGAGCGGTGAAATCGCGATTCGACCCATTACGAACTCGGCGAGGCGGGGTATCCAGATCGTTGCTCTGGACCGCGGTCCGGGAATCCGAGATGTGGAACAGGCATTGCAAATTGGCTTTTCTACTGCCGGGGGGCTCGGACTGGGCCTGCCAGGAGTGCGACGTTTGATGGACGAGTTCGATATTCAGTCCAAGCTCGGGCAGGGCACAACGGTTCGCATCACGAAATGGAAGGATTGAGAGAGAACGTTTTGGATTGTGGTGTCGCCGCTCGCCCTCTTCGAGGGCAACGCACATCAGGGGACAAGCATCTGATTCAGCCGTTTCGCGAGGGCATATTGATTGCGGTTGTCGATGGGCTGGGACACGGATTGGAGGCCGCGGAGGCGGCCAAAACTGTGGTGACGACTCTTAAACATCACGCGGGCGAATCAGTGCTCTCTTTGGTGAATCGTTGCCAATCCACGTTGGCTGGTACCCGCGGCGTGGCCGCGAGCATCGCGTCTTTCAATTTCACCGACTCCACCATGACCTGGCTTGGAATCGGCAATGTAGAGGGCGTGTTGGTACGTTCGCACAACGAAACTGCACCGGGAAAGGAGTTTCTCCTGCTCGCAAGAGGCTTCATCGGGGGGCAGGTACCTGACCTGCGCGCCTTCGCAGTGCCTGTGGAGGCCGGAGATACTCTGACGTTCGCGACGGACGGTGTGGCCAGCGATTTCCATGAAGAAGTGAATGTCGTCCAGTCGCCACAGAAGATTGCAGATCGCGTGCTATCCGTTCATGGAAAAGACTCGGATGATGCTCTGGTGCTGGTTGCGAGATTTTTAGGAAGTTCCAAATGAGGATGGCATCGGCTACCAAACCGGGTTCCCGATCCCTGCTGCGCGCATATCAGGCAGCTATGTGCGAGTACGTTAAGAAGCCCCGCGAGGCGGGTCTGGAGCGCGCCTACGAACTCGGACGGCGGGCGCTAGAGCAGGGGGCCGCGATGGTTGACGTGGCAGGTATCTACCATCACGCATTGGTGGCGGTCCTACAGAGGACAAAAGAACCCCTTGAGTGTGTGCGTAAGACGCGCGTGGCCGGCAATTTCTTCGTCGAAAGCCTGTCGCCTTTTGAGATGACCTACCGGGGACACCACGAAGCTCAGGCTGCCCTGCGGCAATTGAATGAGGGGATGGAAGCCGAGGCCAAGCGCATCGCTCACGCTCTTCATGATGAGGCGGGGCAGCTCTTGACGAACGTACACTTTGCCCTGGAACGCCTGGCTGACGTGTTACCACCCTGTTCGCAACCTCTGATCGAGGACGTTAGATTCCGGCTAGCGGAGATGGAAGGGCAGTTGCGCCGTCTTTCTCACGAACTGAGACCGCCGATGCTCGACCTTCTAGGACTCGTACCTGCTCTCCAGTTTCTGGCGCAGGGAGTTACGCAAAGATCAGGGATAGAAGTCGTCGTACAAGGCTCGACTCCCGAACGACTGTCGCCTCTGGTTGAGACTGCTCTGTATCGCAGTGTTCAGGAGGCGCTGACCAACGTGACGAAACACGCGAAAGCGTCGAACGTGACCGTTCAAGTTCAGCGTCAGAAATCCGAGAAGGACGCCATGGTCGTTTGTTCCGTAAAGGATGATGGTGTCGGTTTTGAGATTCAACCGCTTTCCGGGGAACAGCCACGACATGGGCTGGGTCTGCTCGGAATACGGGAACGTATCAAGGCTGTCGCGGGATCGCTGGAGCTTAAGTCCGCTCCCGGACTTGGAACCGAGTTATGCATTCAGGTGCCACTCAATACTTAGATATGCCGGTAGAAATCATTCTCGCGGATGACCATGAGATAGTTAGAGAAGGATTTCGTGCGCTTCTGGAGCGCCACGGATTCCGTGTTGTCGGAGAGGCATCTGATGGGCAGGAGGCGGTCCGCCTCGCCCAACAACTGCAGCCTCAAGTAGCCGTTTTGGATCTCTCGATGCCGCTGCTCAGCGGAATCGAGGCCAGTCGACAGATCACCTCAATCTCGCGCGGGACGAAGACCATCCTTCTCACGATGTACATGGAGGATCAATACATACTGGAAGCCTTGAAAGCAGGTGCTTCTGGGTACATCCTGAAAACCAAAGGAACTAAGGAATTGGTCGACGCCATCTGCCAAGTCCTGCGCGGAATGACTTACCTCAGTCCGGAGGTTTCCCGGAGCGTGATCGAAGCGTATCGTGGCGGTGCTCAGCCTGAGGCTGTGCCCATCAGCCCTCGCGAACGCCAGGTGCTTCAATTAGTGGCTGAGGGCAAGTCAACCAAAGAAGCCGCTTCTGTTTTGGGAATAAGCGTGAAAACAGCCTCTGCTCACAGGACAAATCTAATGAGCAAGCTGGATATTCATGAAACTGCCGGATTGGTGCGCTATGCCATTCGCCTTGGCCTGGTCCGTCCGTAACTCAACGCTGATCTCCGAGCCAGTCTCGTCGCGTTCGTCCAGAGGAGGATGTTTGGTGCAAGACAACAACATTGAGTGGTTGGTTGGTACATGCAACGAACGAGCAGCGACTCTCGGTCAGTTGGAACGATCGATGCAACCTCAGAACGGCGCCACGAGCAAACCGAGCTTAGATTAGGGTGCTTACCTCAATGCGCAATCGGGAACCGTTATTCAGCGAATCAAGGACAATCCTAATTGTGACACCGACGAACACCTTCTACTGTGGATGCGTCAAGGACCCTTTATCGGAAACTCGGTGGAGTCTGTGCAGTTCGAGTTGTCCGTCTACGTCGGCGCTAGCGGGGCAGTTAGAAATCGAACGGTCAGGACGGAGGAAAAAATTATGATGCACTCTGCGATGCAAGAAACGATCGAATTTGCGAGCCGGATGGCTCCGGTGAAGCAATTGGACATCGAAAAGCACTTGAAGACAGATTGCAAGAGCGTCGCCAGAGTCGAGCTTCTCAAGAGAATGGTTTTGCATGTGAAGAGAGTTCACTTCAGTAAGCAAAACGTTCCCTCGCTGCTTCTACTGCTAGTCGAGTTCGCGGTCACTTTGGTCGTCGCAGGGATCGTCGTTCCGAGCATCCTCCGATCCGGTGTGGACGCAAAGGAGGCGTTGACTAGGGGTTCTCTCCATTCGATCAGTATTGCTCGAATTGCGTTTTCGTACACTTACAAGAATCTGGTTTGCGCGATGCTGGGTATGTTGACCGGCGCGGTAGCAGCATTTCTCATCGCTTATCCGGTCAGCAGAGAAAACTCCAAAGAACATCTAACTTCTGCACGTCGCTTTTTTAGAAAGAGTCTTGATAGTGTGGCGCGACGCCTCCCTACGGCAATTAGCTGATTCAATTTGCTAACAAGACTCGGCGCTGGTAGGCGAACTAACGAACAGACGGAATGCTACTCCGAAAGCTTGTTGCGATCGATGCGCACTGTCTTGAGGAAAACCCTGAACTTCGCAATGCAGAACCAGTACATTGTGCGACCGCAAATGGACCCCTTTCCCCAAGCGTTCGGCACACCTAATCAGATCCTAAGGCTCACCTTGAACAGATTCCAAGGTCATTCGGACATCTGCCGTGACAGGGCAACAACGAGATGTAACTAATTGATATCAAACGTGTCGGCGGACATGGTTCTTGGGCGAGGACTGATTTTGGCCAAGGATCTGTGCAGATGATTGTCCATGCGTTTCAACCAACAGCAATCGAATCAAAGGAACCCTACAGCTACTCATCGTTTCCTGCTCTTTAGCCACATCAGGCTCAGGGTAGCAAGCGCAAGACCGCTGATAACGGCGGCACGCACCATCGACTTCTTCTGAGCATCTTTGCGCGGTTGCACAAAATAACTTTCGGGATACATGGCTGGAAGTGGTTTTTCCTCATCTCCAAGACCCAGCCTCAATACCTCTGCCAAAATGCAGCGCATGACGGTTTGTCTCCTGGGCAATCTTTTCTTTGCAGCTAAAACCGTCGGCCACAATAATTGTCGAAACTGAAGCCTTCCGCACTTCAGGCAAGAGTGCGCGCTCCCCGCACGCGACCGAAACCTGATATTTGTCCTTTTCGTAGCCGAGGCTCCCGCCATGCCGCAGCCTGATTCCAGTACGCGATTATCGAGCTGCATCTTTTCCATCAATGATTTTTCTTCTTTCATCCGCATCACTGCTTTGTGGTGGCAGTGACCCTGGACGATGGCTTGACGACGAACTTTGGGCGGTTGGTAGCCTGGAATTGTCTTTTCCATAAATTCCGAAAGCGTGAAAGTGTTTTCGGCCAGCCACTTCGCTTCGCTTGACTCGGGGAACAAGTTGTGTAATTCATCGCGGAATACGGAGCAGCAACTCGGCTCCAAAACCACCATCGGAGTATCCGTGGATCGACCGCAGAGATCGTCATGGAAACAATTCCAGGGCTGCCCAAGTTTCGAGTGCGTGCCAACATCGCATTCCAGCTCGCCTCCGGCGACATGGCATTGTGGCCTTCCACCGTTTTGGACAATGTGTCCCGAATAAGGATCGCGGTCACCGTATCGGCATAGGTGTAAGCCCAGGCCAACTCTATTGCCGCCGTGGGCATGAACCAATACCAGGGTCGTGGAGTTCCACTGCAGAGCACCGTCTGACTCAGGAAAATCTGTAGGCACCGTATACGGGATACCTTGATTCGAATCGATCGTCACACGCGAGAACGTGACTACTTACCTCCATCCCTTTTCTGCGAGTGTTCGCTCAAGCGAACACGGTATTGATTCGCGACATCCTGCAGCGGAATCTACTGATAGAGATGACTTTTTCACCAAAAGAGGTGGGCTGCCAAATCTCAAATTCGCAGAAAATGTTCGTACCGCAAAAGACGAAAGGTGGATGGATCTGGCAGCGACTTTTCGCTCGTTAAATCCGCGAAATTGTTTCACTGGCATGGACGACAATGTTTCAGATTGCATCTGTACTACGGATACGTTGTTTTTGATTGAGGTACAGGACTACTTATGACAGCAGCCGATGTATTGGTGGAAACTCTTCTTGACTGGGGCGTGGAGGTCATCTTCGGTCTTCCGGGCGACGGAATCAACGGCATTATGGAATCCCTCCGCACACACGAAGAGAAGATTCGTTTCGTCCAAGTTCGACATGAGGAAGCCGCGGCATTTATGGCTTGCGGGTACGCGAAGTTCACAGGCAGGCTTGGCGTCTGCCTCGCTACTTCTGGCCCTGGAGGAATACATCTTCTGAACGGTCTCTACGATGCCAAACTCGACAACCAGCCAGTTTTGGCAATCACGGGCCTGCAATTTCACGATCTTATCGGTACATTCACACAGCAAGATGTAGCGCTCGACAAACTCTTCATGGATGTCGCCGTGTTCAACGAACGTATTATGGGGCCCACGCATGTTGAGAATATTACTGACTTGGCGTGTCGAACTGCTCTTTCGTACCGGGGAGTTGCTCACATCACCTTTCCCGTAGACCTCCAGGAAAAGGAAGTCAAGAAGAAGCAAGCCTCGAGCCGCAATATCCCGCACCATACTTCTGACGTCAATGCGCGCAGCGCACGCCTTCCCGATCGCGTCGACCTGGAAAGAGCTGCGGACATTCTCAATCAGGGTAAGAAAGTTGCGATCCTCGCCGGTCGAGGCGCGTTGAACGCAACCGAGGAGCTCGAAAAGACCGCTGAATTGCTGGGCGCGCCCATCGTAAAGGCATTGCTAGGAAAGGCAGCGGTACCCGATGACAGCCCCTACACCACGGGCGGCATCGGCCTTCTAGGAACCAGGCCTTCTCAAGAAGCGTTGGAGGATTGCGACACACTGCTGATTGTCGGATCGTCATTCCCGTACATCGAGTTCATGCCGAAACCAGGTCAGGCAAAAGGGGTCCAGATCGAACTTGACCCGAAACGCATCGGACTTCGCTATCCGGTTGAGATTGGTTTGGTGGGCGATAGCCGCAATACTTTGCGTGAGCTCATGCCACTTCTGAAGCACAAAGAAGACAGGAAGTTTCTTCAGGCTGCCCAAGCAGGAATGAAAGACTGGTGGGAGCTGATGGAAAAGCGCGCCACCCGGCAAGACAAACCCATGAAGCCTCAGGTTGTGGCATGGGAGCTTGGCAAACGTTTGAGAAACGACGCGATCGTCAGCTGCGATAGTGGGACCATAGCAACCTGGTGGGCGCGCCACATTCTGGCCCGTCGCGGCCAGATGCATACCCTATCGGGAAACCTGGCAACCATGGCACCTGGCCTGCCTTACACGATCGCCGCGCAAATCGCTTACCCCAATCGGCAGTGCGTCGCCTTTGTCGGTGATGGTGGGTTCTCTATGTTAATGGCGGACTTCGTCACCGCAGTGAAGTACAAGCTTCCGATCAAGGTGGTCATCATCAAGAACAACACACTCGGACAAATCAAGTGGGAGCAGATGGTTTTCTTGGGCAATCCCGAGTATGGGGTTGATCTGCATCCCATCGACTTCGCAGCGTTCGCTCATGCGTGCGGCGGCATCGGATTCAGCCTGGAAGATCCAGGCGAATGCGGCCGGGCCATGGAAGAGTTTCTTGCCGCTCCCGGTCCCGCAATTCTGCAAGCCGCGGTGGATCCCTTCGAACCGCCCATGCCCGCCAAGGTCAAGGCCGAGCAAGCACTGCACTTCGCCGAATCGCTGGCACGGGGAGAGCCCAACAGAAAGAAGATCGCGCTGACGACAATTTCCGATCAAGTGCGAGAACTTATCTAGATCCCAAGTGTCGGTCAGAATGGACGGTTGTGAATTGAGGAACGAGGTTGTCGTTATCACGGGTGCATCGGCTGGCCTGGGCCGGGCTGCCGCTCGGGAATTTGGAAAACACGGTGCGAAAGTTGGCTTGACCGCTCGGGGGGTCGATGGACTTGAAGCTGCCAAACGAGAAATTGAATCGGCCGGCGGTAAAGCAGTGGTACTACGCTTTGATGTTGCCGATGCGACTGCCATGGAGAAGGCTGCCGAATCCGTGGAACAAGAGTTCGGACCGATTGACATCTGGTGAACAATGCAATGGCCTCCGTCTTTTCTCCCGTAAAGGAAATGTCGCCGGAGGAATATAAGCGTGTCACAGAAGTCACATACTTGGGTGTCGTTTATGGAACTCTGGCCGAAACGGATGTTGCCGCGTAATCGTGGAACCATCGTTCAGGTGGGATCGGCGCTCGTCTATCACAGCATCCCTTTGCAATCGGCATACTGCGCGGCTAAGCACGCCATCGCCGGATTCACCGATTCCCTCCGCTGCGAACTGATCCACGACAAAAGCAGAGTGAGAGTCACGATGGTCCAGATGCCCGCGTTGAACACGCCACAATTCAGTTGGGTCAAAAGCCGGCTGAAGCATAAGGCGCAGCCTGTCCCGCCGGTCTTTCAACCGGAAGTCGGCGAAAGGGCGATCTACTGGGCGGCACATCACACCCGACGCGAGGTAAATGTCGGCTGGCCCACGGTGGAGGCGATCATCGGGAACAAACTCGCACCGGGTTTGCTCGACCGCTATCTGGGAAAAACTGGATTTGCATCCCAACAAACTTTCGAACCGGAAAATCCCAGCCGGCCAGACAATTTATGGGAGCCGCTGAAAGGCGATTACGGTGCTCACGGCACATTCGAACAACGCGCACACGAAAAAAGTTGGGAACTACGGGCCAGTCTTGGCCGGAGTTGGATCGGCGCGGGAGTGGCGGCAATCGCAGCGGCAGTTTGGCTCGCTTCGAGGCGCGGGTGAGGATCTGTCGCAAACCATTCGCGTACATTCTGTGGATGATACCAACGCCTCTACTCTGCCCTCATTTCATGGCCGCGCAGGACGTGGCTGACATCATTCGTCAATCCGCAGAGGCGAACAACCGCGACTGGGCTGCAGCTCCGGACTTCGATAATTCTGAGCGCGACCGCACAAAAGATGGAGATAAGACATACGCGGTCACGATGTTGGACGGTTCTCCATATCAACGTCTGATTGCAGTGAACGGACATAATCTCAGTGCTGCAAAACAACAGGAAGAACAGAAGAAATACCATCATGCACTAGCGGAACGTCAACATGAATCTCCGGACAAACGATCGGAGAGAATCGCGAAGTATCAGGCGGATAGAAAGCGTGACCACACGATGCTCGAACAGATGACCAGTGCGTTCGATTTTCATCTGGTTGGCAAACACGTGCTCAGCGGCCACAAAGTGTACGTGCTTAAGGCGACACCGCACAAGGGCTATAAGCCTCCGAACCGTGATAGCCAAGCGCTGACAGGAATGGAAGGAACGCTATGGATTGATGAGAAGACGTTTCAATGGGTGAAGGTCGAGGCACACGTAACTCATCCCGTTAGGATCGAAGGCTTCCTCGCAGAGGTGGAGCCTGGCACCCAGTTCGAAGTTGAAAAACGCCCCGTGACTACCGATATCTGGCTGGCTTCGCATTATTCGATGAAGTTGGATGCCAAAGTCATGTTTTTGATTCGACACAAAGGCGCAGAAGACGATACATTTTTCAACTATCACAGAGCAACTGTTTCTACTGACAAATAGCGCAAGCACTCACAAAAGGATGGCCCAGTGCCGATCCGGATCATCATTACTGAACGGGAATATGGCTGTTTCCAAAGATCAGCATGATACGACCTAAAAGTGCCACCTGATCGCGGAGCCGCTCAGGCGACCTCTCGTCTTTGCAGCCGTATTCCAGTTTCCATAGCGCCCTCAGCCTGCAAGCTTTGGAGATCTCGCGAGATGGTTACAGTGGCGAGAGTGCGACCGCCCTTCTTGTACACCACGGCACAATCGCGCGCATCGAGGCTACCATCAATCTCAATAGCGTCCCACTTCTCAGCGTGGCCCACGTAATTGATAGCCACGTCGTAATGTTGACTCCAGAAGAATGGAACGGCGTCAAATTTTTCACGACGGCCAAGAATATTTTTAGCTGCTACTTGTCCCATGCGCTCAGCAACCACCCAATGCTCGACGCGAATTCGCTCGCCGGTGTGCGGATTGGGCCAACGGGCGGCATCGCCAGCTGCGAAGATTCCGGCCGTACTAGTTTCGAGGTATTCGTTGACTTCGATACCCCGATCGATCGCGAGCCCGGCTTGCTCGGCCAAAGTCAGCGACGGCCGCACTCCCACACCTAAAACGATGAAGTCTGCTTCCAAATGTGTTCCGTCGGTTAAGGTGACTGCGCGGCCATTGACCCCGCTGACGGTGACTCCCAGATGAAAGGTAACGCCGTGAGCTTCGTGAAGCTTGCGGATGAATTGGCCAACATCAGCTCCCATTATGCGTTCGAGCGGCTGACTGTCAGGCGCTACTACCTCTACAGAGATTCCTCGGGTGCACAGCGACGCGGCAACTTCCAAGCCAATAAAGCTGGCACCAACGACTACCACACGTTTTGCAGAACTAGCTTTGCCAATGATCGCCTTGCTGTCAGCGAAAGTACGGAGATAGTGGAGCTGAGAATCGGTCGCTCCTTCGATGGGCAAGTGGACGGGGTCGGCTCCGGTGGCCAGCAGGAGAGCCCCAAATTCGAGCGCGTTGCCATTCTCAAGGACGATCCGCCGCCCTTTCGTATCAAGCGATGAAACCCGTGAGTGAAGGAGAAGATCGATCCGGCGGTCACGATAATACTCAGGAGGTCGCAAAGGAATCCAGTCTTCTTGAGCCGTGCCTGCCAGGTAATCCTTGGAAAGGTTCGGCCGATCCACTGGCGGAGAGGCGTCGGCACTCACGATGGTGAGAGGACCGTCGTAGCCCTCTCGCCGCAGCATGTCGGCGGCAGCTAGACCCGCAGCGCCTCCGCCCACAATCACGACCGAGCTTGGACCCTCCGTTGCGCGCTTGGGAGTCGGTGGTGAAAGCTTCTCACGAACAAAAATCTTGTCGCCCAATCGTTCGATTCGCCAACAAGGGACCGGATCAAGAGCCGGTGCACGCAGCGCCTCGCCATTCCGGAGACTGAAACATGCATGGTGCCACGGACAGCGCACGGTGTCGCCCACGATTAAGCCTTCTGCGAGGGGGCCGCTATAGTGGGTGCAATGCGCGCCGATGGCAAAGACCTCATCACCGCGGCGGGCCAGAACCAATTCTTCGCCGTCGGCTTGGCCCGATATCATGCTGCCATCGCCGAGATCGCGAATCGGAAACCCATTTCTGAAATCGGGTTTGTTCGTCTCTGGTGTCTCTGCCATGATTGCCTCCCGAGCCGGATTCG
>WNGO01000199.1_pt1 | contig 37063 bp, 36 predicted proteins | sample 5400511 | NCBI WGS metagenome assembly WNGO01 (sample SAMN13153380, study PRJNA577476) | soil metagenome | isolation source: 20 cm soil or saprolite under Garry oak tree replicate 2 | place: USA:California | collected 2016-06-15 | reverse complement strand
CAATCAAGATGCCGCCGTCGGTAAGGAGCCTCGTGAAGTTGCCCAGTCCAACGAAGGTGCTGCCATGTCGGTCGAAGAAACTTCGCACGATGGTGCCGACCATGGGGTAGACGAGGATGACACCGACGAAGAGGATGGCTGGTCCTACCCACACCCAGGGACGAACGGACGCCTGGCTGCGCTTCGGCAACCGTCGCACCAGCACGTCGGCACCCACGATGTAGCCGACCAGGGCAAGCGGGACGGCCACGATCACGAGCAGGAGCGTCGGCAGATTGACCGACACCAGCGTCTCCCAGTCGACCTGCAACGCCGGCATCCGGGCGATCAAGCCTAAGCTCCCGTCCATGCGGCTATCCCGTTATTGAGCGTGTCCGATTATGGCGACGCATAGGCGGTCGCCTGCGTTTTGTCGAGATCAGCGAGGATGGCATCCAATTGTGACTGGTTCTGGACAAACTTCAGGACGGCGCCCCAATACGCCTTCTGCATATCGCTCGGCATCAGGTCGCCCGCGTCGTAGCGCGCGATCTTGGTGTCGACCACGACCTGCGCCAGCGACTTCGAGATGGCATCGGGATAGTCGCTCAGCGGCACCTGCTTGTTGATCGCGATCTTGCCGCCGCCCCGCTTCACCCAGATGTCCTGCGCGTCTGCCGTGGCCAGGTATTTCAGCAGCGCCCGCGCCTGGGGCGTGTCCTTGGTCATGACGAAGGCATCACCGGCAACCACGTGGGCGCCGGTGTTCGCGGTGTTGACGTCCGGCAATGGGAAGACGGCGTAGTCGGTCCCAGCGGTCGGCTTGGGGGTGTAGCCGTCGAAGAAGCTCGTGATGAACGAACCCTGGTTGAACATGTAGCACTTGGGTGGGCTGCTGAACAGCCCCTGGCCGCCGTCGCCGAAGGTGGTGGCCACCATGTACTGCTTGCCGCCGTAGACATTGGCGCCATTGGATCCGAGGATCTGGCCCCAGGTCGTCCAGGCCTGCTTGATTTCAGTCGAGGTCCATTTCTGCTTGCCCTGCCACCAACTGTCATAGACCGTGGCTCCAGACTGGCTCAAGACGATTTCTTTCACCCAGTCGCTGCCCGGCCAACCGGAGGCAGCTTGACTCTCGAGGGCAACGCACCACGGCTTTCCGCCGTCGGCGGTGATCTTGGTCTGGAGCTTCATCAGCTCGTCCCAGGTCTTGGGAACCTGATAGCCCTTCGCCGAGAAGGCCTTTGGGTCGTACCAGACGAGCCCCTTCAGCGCCGCCCAGGCGTAGAGCGTAATGAGTTTGTTGTCGATCTTCCCCAGGTTGATCCAGTCCGCGCCGTAGTTCGAGTTGAGCTGAGTGGTATCGAGCTTGTCGTCGAGTTGAACAACCTTCCCGGCCCTGGCGAGCTTGATCAAGGTGCCGATGCCGGGTGCCGCGGTGACGTCCGGCGGGTTGCCGGCGGCAATTTTTGTCTGGAGGATGGCGTCGAGATCACGGGTGGCCTCGAACGAGATCTTGACGCCGGTCTGATCCGTGAATGGCTTCATGACGGCATCGAACGAATCTTTCTCGGCGCCGGTCCAGGTGCCGAGGATATGGACCGTGCCGCCGATCTTCCCCCCTGCCGAGTTGCTGGTGCCGCACGCCGTGACGCCGAGAACCACGATGGCCATCGCGGCCAGAATTCGGGTTAGCCTTCCCATTGATTCCTTCCTCCCAAATGACCGGACGGCGGCCCGGCGCGATCACGCAGAGGTCCCAGGGGACCCCATGGCAGCGAGTCTATGACCGGCGCTCCCGCTTTGTCAATGAATTCGCGCATCGTCTGCGTGGGCATTAGGAAGTATTAGCGCCACGCGCGGTCTGGGTGACAGGAAGTGTTAGCGCCGTTTTAGGGTTTGCGTGATGGGGCGCAGGATCGCCGCGTCGGCTTTGGGGCGGCGATCGAAGGTCAGCAGGCCATTGCATTCCTGCTCGATGTCAGTCAGCTGCGTGTAGCAGAATCCTTCCACTGGACCCGGCGCCATCAGGGCGACGACCAGCTCCCGGAATCGGTCGACGAGATCTTGAACGCCGGCGGTCGTCTCATATCCCCAGCCACCCGAGCCCTGGAGCGCAAGGCCACCGTACTCGCTGACCAGCAGCGGTTCGCCCTGGTGGCCGTAACCAGGCAGGTAGGGCGGCCGCGGCCGCCCGGACGGCTCGAGCGCCGACGCGAGCGTGGCATATCGACCCCGCAGCTCGGCCGGGGTCCCGTAGTCGTGCAGCGTGCAGAGATCGGTGCGCGCGTGTTCCCATCCATCGTTCGATGAGACGGGCCTCGTCCCATCCCGGCGATGAGCCAGGTCGTGAAGCCGGTTGATCACGCCTGCGGCGACCCGTTCCTGCAATGGCCGCGCGAGACCGAAGCTCTCGTTCATCGGGACCCAGGCGACAATGCAGGGGTGATCTTTATCACGCTCGATGGCGGCAGCGAGCTCATCCATCAGCCGCTGCTCCGCCTGCGCGGTGTGCTCGTGAAAGTTGGGCATCTCGGCCCAGACCAGGAAGCCAAGACGATCCGCCCAGTAGAGCCAGCGGGGGTCTTCAACTTTCTGGTGCTTGCGCGCCCCGTTGAAGCCCAGCGCCTTCGCGAGCTCGATGTCATGACGAAGATCGGCGTCGGAAGGGGCGGTGTACCAACCGCCCGGAAAGTATCCCTGGTCCAGCACCAGTCGTTGAATGTAGGGCTCGCCATTCAACAGGAAACGCCCGTCGCGCGTTCCGACGCTGCGCATCCCGAAATAACTCTCGACCCGGTCGAGGTCGCGGCCGCGATCGTCGACGCGCCTGACCGTGAGCTCGTACAGCGCTGGATTCTCCGGACTCCAGGCGTCGACTCGGGCAATGGCCAATCGACCGCGCCCGCTACGTCCCACAAACGCGCCGACGGAACGTCCCTGCCGCGTGACGTTGAGCTCGACGTTGGCGTCTGGATCTGACGTTCCCACCTCGAACTCCAGCGCGCCCTCGTCGAGCCTGGGCCACAGGCGGAGTGAGGTGAGGTGACGCTCTGGTACCGGCTCGAGCCATACCGTTTGCCAGATGCCGGTGGTGGCGGTGTAGAAGATCCCCTCGGGTTTCTCCTTCCATGTCTGTTTGCCACGGGGCAGGCTGCGATCGGTGGCCGGGTCATCGGCCCGTATGACCAGCTCGTTGTCGCCGCCTCGCGCCACGGCGGTGATGTCGATGCTGAACGGAGTGTGGCCACCCTCGTGGCGGGCCACCTCGACGTCATTGACCCAGACGGTCGCTGCGTAGTCGACCGCACCAAAATGGAGGATCAGCCGATCCGCCTCCGGCCGGGTAAAGCGACGCCGGTACCAGACCGTGTCGTGGAGCGCGTGCTCGCCGATGCCCGAGAGCACGGATTGATAGGCGAAGGGCACGATGATCGACCGATCGAAGTCGGGTGCGTCGAAGCCGAACTGCCAGGTGCCGTTGAGGCTCGCCCAGTCCCGCCGGCGCAGCCGCGGGCGTGGATACTCGGGACGCGGAGTCGTCGACAACGCCTCCGCCGGAGTGATGGACAACGCCTTAATCTACGGCGGATGGGCGCCTTCCCCGAGGGCTTTCTGTTCGGCACCGCGCAATCGGCTCACCAGGTCGAGGGGGGCAATGTCAACAGCGACTGGTGGGCCTGGGAACACGCGGCCGGCACACCCTGCGTCGAGCCCTCCGGTGACGCCTGCGATTTCTACCACCGCTATGGCGACGACATCGCCTTGATGGCGGACCTCGGCCTCAACGCCTTGCGCCTGGGCATCGAGTGGGCGCGCATCGAGCCCGAAGAGGGCGAGTTCTCGAGGGCGGCGTTCGACCACTACCGCCGGGTGTTGGTGAGCTGCCGCGAGCATGGGCTGGCGCCGATCGTGACCTTCCACCACTTCACGCTGCCTCGCTGGTTGCAGGCGAAGGGCGGCTTCCTCTTCGATCGATTTGCGGCCCTGTTCGAGCGCTACTGCCGGCGCACTGCCGCCGCGCTGGGCGACCTGATCGCCTATGCCTGCACCATCAACGAACCGGAGGGGCTCGGCGAGGGTGGCTTCGTCCTCGGGGTCAACCCGCCCGGGCGCAAGGGGGACATCGATGGCATGTGGCGGGTTGCGGCTAACCTGCTCGAGGCGCACCGGCGAGGCGCGGCCGCCATCCGCGCGGAGGCCCCTGTCCCGACCGGCGTGACGCTGGCCCTGCCGGACTTGCAGTACGAGGACGGGGCGACGCCGGGGGAGCATCCCGTCGAGCTCAACGCGCGCGTCAGCGATCAGTTCTTCGAGCTGGCGCGCGACGACGACTTCGTCGGCGTCCAGACGTATACCCGCAACCGGTTCGGACCGGAAGGCGCGCGCGGACCGCACGTCGACTGGGGCCAGGGCCTTCCGCAGGAAACGGCGGAGACGACCCAGCTGGGCCAGGAGGTCTACCCGCAGGCGCTGGGCAACACGATCCGGCGGGCCTGGCAGCGTACCGGCGGGACGCCGATCCTCGTAACGGAGAGCGGAATCGCCACGGCGTTCGACGAGAAGCGGATCAGCTATGTCGACGCCGCCATGCGCGAGGTGCTCGCCTCTGTTGCGGCGGGGATCGAGGTGCGCGGCTACCTCTACTGGAGCCTGCTCGACAACTTCGAGTGGTCACTCGGATACGGCCCGACCTTCGGTATGGTCGCGGTCGATCGTCAGACGTTCGCGCGTCACCCCAAGCCGAGCGCCCACTGGTTCGGCGAGGTCGCTCGCGCCCGGGCTCTTCCGGCTCTATAGTCCAGGCGATGACGGCCAGGGCTCGCCGATTGATCCGGCTTTCGGTCTTCGACGCGGTGCTGGCGGTGGCCGCAGCTGCCAACCTGACGCTGATCTATCTGCTGTATCTGGCCGGACAGCCTGGGAGCAATGTCGCCGGGTTCGTGCCGATCATGGCGATCGGCGCCCTTCCGTTCCTGATCACCGCCGGTCTTCTCGCCTGGGCCATCGTGAGCGCCGGTTCGCCCGTCGGCGACGGTCAGCGGTCCCAGCAGCAGGCCATCGGCCGAGTACGTATGATCACCGGCTTTGGATTGCCCTTCATGATCCTCGGCGGGCTCTGGTCCGGCCTGGCGGCGGCATTGCTCGGACTCGAGCAGGATTCGGCGGCGGGTTTTGCCTTGACCCTCTATCAGTTCACGTTCCTGGCCGCCGTCTTCGTCGACACGGTCACCCTGGTCGTGGCGCTGCGGACGCGTCCTTCGGCGCAGGCGTAGCGAGTGTTGTGGCCTGAGGAGGATGGCCAGGTCAATTGGTCATCGTTAGCAACTCTTCTCGAAGAACGGCCCGCAATTTCAGCTCGCGCTCGACCGTACCAGGTAATTTCTGACGACTGGTGACGTTAGAGTGAGTAATGAAACACGGCACACCCTTAGTCATCGTGGTCGTCGCCGTTGCGCTCGCTGGTTGCGGCCATGCTGCCCAGGGCACGCCCGAGCATGCCGCATCGCCCACCGCGCTGGCATCGGCAACCGCCACGTCGCAGGCAACGCCACTGGCAGAAGCGACCCCTGGTTGGCATATGTACACCAACACGGCCGGCGCCTATTCGCTGAAATATCCAGCCAGCTGGTACGAGATCCCCAATCCCAATGTCCCTAACGATTACCCATCATCATTTTCCAACGAGAACGCTGGCTATTGGCCCAGAAGCACCCCGCAGATTGGTACAGCCGACAACGTCTTCTTGACCGTGGGCCGCGACCCAACTCCGGGCGGATGTGGCGCATATTCCGACCCGGTAAGGGCTTCGGATACCACGCTCGGCGATGATCCGGCCAAGAGGTACGTGACCGCATCGCCCCCAGGTTTCGGGAACCCCGACCCCAGCTACCGGATCCTGATCGAGGGAGTTCACCAGAACCACTGCTGGCTCCTCTCCTTCGACTCGCGCACGCAGCGCGCCCGTGATACCAACGCCGCCGATGACGACCAAATCGTCGCCAGCTTCAAGTTCCTGGACTGACGCCGGCGCGGCATCCTTGAAGACGATGGCTGGGTCGACTGGTCAGGTTTGGCAACTCTGCTCGCCAGCCTCCCAGATACGATCGCCAAGCCGGTCGTTTCACTGCTCGGTCACCTTCAAGCCCGGACGGCAGATATGGTATGATTTTGGTATGAAACGTGCGGTGAAAGTCGCGATTAGCCTGCCCGACGACCTGCTCCGTCGAGTCGATCGCGCTCGCCGGGAGCGCAAGGTGAGCCGCAGCGAGTACTTTCGCCAGGCCGCCACCAATTTGCTTGGTCTCGCCGGAGATCAGGACGTGGATCGCTACGTGCGTGGCTACGCCACGCACCCCGAGACACCTGACGAGGTGGAGGCGGCGCGCGCCGCGTCCGCGAGGGGTCTCGCCGGTGAACCCTGGGAGTGAAGCGGGGCGAGATCTGGTGGGCCGAGCTCCCTAAACCAGCTGGCCGTCGTCCAGTGATCCTCCTGTCTCGTGACGAAGCCTATGAGGTTCGCCGGCTCGTCACGGTCGCGCCAGTCACAACCCGTGCTAGGGGCATTCCGGTCGAGGTTGCACTTGGTCCCAAAGACGGGATGCCCCGTGAATGTGTCATCAATCTCGACACGGTGACGACGATACCGAAAGATGCACTCAGAGAGCGGCTCATAGTCCTCTCCCGCTCGAAAATGACGGCCGTCGAGGGGGCTCTCCGGTTTGCCCTCGGCCTTGAGAGATAAGTCCCGACAGCCGTCGGGCTGAAGGCGATGGCTGGGTCAACTGGTCAGGTCTGGCAACTCAGCTAGCCAGCATCGATAAGACGTTCGCCGAGAAAATGAACCGTTTCTTCCGCGACCGTCTGGATCTGGTGCTGCACGGTGCCGATCACCCGTCCGGCTGAGTCTATGATGGTCGCCAGCCTCATGTCGGACGCATTGTCGTCCGCTCATCAGGAGCAGCTAGTGCTCCGCCAAAGTAAGCCTGGCCTGGGAACAACCATCGCGGGCCTGGTGCTCACCGCTGTGTGCGCGGGCGGGATTGTCCGACACGATGCCGAGCCGGTCGCCTGGCTGGGCATGATTGCCTTCGGCGTGGCAACCGCCCTGCTCCTCATCCTACGATTCTGGCGACCGGGGATACTTGTGATCACTCCTGCCGGGTTCCGCAAGTTGGGCGTCCTCGGGACGGTAGCGCATCGATGGAGTGAAGTCAGCCACTTCACGGCGACGAGCCCAGGTTATGTTTATCCACGGCGCCTGCCGATACAGGTTATTTTCGTGTGCCCGCCCACCGCACCAAACTCCGCCGAACGGCAGTGCGTATTGGGACGGTATGGCGACCTAAAGCCCGCTCAACTGGCCGACTTGATGAACCGCTGGAGAAACCGGTTCCGGTAAGGCTGCACCATCACCTCGAGGCCTCGAGTGTCCCAATCGGACAGTGAAGGCGATGGCTGGGTCAACTGGTCAGGATTGGCAACAAGTCTCGGCCCTTTGGGTGCGGCGCTTATGGAGGCCATTAACCGTCTGCTAAGCATTCCCAAGCCGAAGCCGGTACGATTTGAGGGCCGGACGCTGGGGCTCTGAGGTACGCCCTGGGTCCGGCTATTCTCTAAGCGAACCAAGCGCCCATCTGGCACGCGTCGCGACCGCTCTGTCGTCACTCTGCATCCGGTCGGAGAGTTGGTCAACAAGATCCTGCGAACGGAGGCCGGCAACGCGAGCCAACGATTCAAAGCCTTTGGAGTCATCGGTGTCCATGGCTCGAACGAGCCTTGCACGGAGCTGTTGTAGTTCATTTGGCGTAAGCCGAGTCGTCTTAAGGAGAGCAAGTATCCGCAAGGCCGCATCTGAAGTGACAGGATCCTTCTCGCGAAAGGCGGATAAGACACGCTCCTCGAGCACGTCATCCTCGTACTTACGCACGGCTGCGCGCACCCAACCGGCAACCCGCCACCAGTCTTGGTCAAAACCCGCGTCGATGATTACCTGGCCGACCGAGTGACGGTGGCCTGGCGAAAGCTGAAGCGGCAATCCATCGACCATCCAGAAGGCACGTCGACGAACACCGGGGTCTGTTGACGCAAGCCGTTCGAGTAATGCCTGCCGCAGTTCGGGGTTATCAAGGCGACGCGCCAACCGGCAATGCCATTTGAATTCGCGCCGGTTACCTACATCCACTGCATGGACCATTACCTTCCGAAGCCGATCCTCGTGCTCCTTTGCAAGTGGAACACCTTGGAGTCGACGCAGAATGTCCTCTTTCACATAACCCGAGCGAAAGCACCATGGGTCAGCCTCCAAGAAGGTGATGGCGTCATCAACCTGCTTGGTAGCGGCCCCGCGAAGCCTGCGTACCTGCTCCAAAAATTCGAAGGGATACATGAAGTGCCAAGCGTCGTGGAACGACTCAACGGCCTGCGTCCACCGACGGTAGGCGTCGGGTGACTCATCCCGGCGCTTCGCGCTTTCATTCACGGCGCGACGGGTCGCCTCGAGTAACCTGGCTCTACTCAGCCACCATTCTCGGTCGTCTTCGTCGCGCCGGACCAGGGGAGGAGGAGTGAGGCTTCGCGCCAGCTCGAAGCGGCTAATCTCATCCGGATTAAGCTCCTGGCGAATCCCTCGGTAGAGTCGGTAGGCTTGCTCCCAATTTTCGTGCTCAAAGGCCCGTGCCGCTTGCTGTCGCTTGTCGTCGGTTTCTCTTTGATCTCGATCCTGGCGCATCCGATGTTGCGCTGCTTTGAGTGCGTCAATGTCGAGCGACCCTGGGCCGATCAAATCGCCGCAGTACTGCAATAACTCCTCCGCGGTCCGGCCCGCCGCCCGGCGCGTAGCGTCTGCAGTCTTAGGGTCAAAACAAAAGGCGTGAAACGAAATATGGGGTGCTTTACCGAAACTCCGCAGAAGATGTGATTCGAGAGGCTGCCCTCGCATGGATGGTGGCAGTTCGCCTAGGTGGACGGAGAAGCAGCGGTACTCATCGAAACGAACTCCTACATAGGCCTCAGGTGACTCGTACACAACGCAGTCCAGGCGGCGCCGGTCATCGCGATCCACCCGAGCCACCCTGAAGCCACGCGCCTCGAGAAAGGCGAATGCCTCCTTGGTTGCGGCGGAGCCCTCCAGTCCCTTATGGTCGGGTTCGGGTCGCGGATCCATCACCATTGCTTCATGAAGTAAAGGGCATCAGGCCACCGCATGTCGACGGTTACGGCGAAATCGACGCGTGGACAGGCTCAGCACGCGGCGGCTAAGGCACCAGCGGGCGCCTGGCCCGACTTCGCACGGCGAGCACGGTCCGCCGAATAGGCCGCTTTCGTTGACCGTCAGGCCCCGAGGGCTCCAACATAGACCGCGCCGTCAGCTGACGGCACCGGCCCACCACTCAAGAAGTTTGTCAGCGTCCGCGCTGGGTTGCCGGCTGTACGCCCGCTGTGGGTTTGCGGGCCGATCCGCCGCCGACAGTGCGTGAAATAAAGGTAATGGCGAGCGCGAGTGGCTGACACGTATAACAGCCTCCGCTCGTCTCCGATCGCATCCCCCGCTGCCCGACCCGGGATGTACTCGTCCTCCGCGCCGACAACGAACACCGCATCGGCGCTCAGGCCCTTCGCCTGGTGCATGGTCATGATGTTGACCGCGCCCGCTTCGACTTCCTGCTCGTTGTCTGTCAGCGAGACGTTGATGGTTCGGAGCAGGTCCTCGAGGTCGGCGGGCGGAGCCACCGCGAGAACCCGCGTGAAGAGGACAAGGAACTGGGCGCGGAGTTCGGCATCCGCGATGTATATCTCGCCCACTCCTGCGATGAACTCACCGAGGTTGGTTCGTGGTCGGCCAGAGATCTCCGCGGCCGACGCCTCGATATCGGCAGTCGCCTCGACGATTGGCCGCCCGAACCTGCCAAGGATCGACGGGTTAGCCCTCACCGCCGTCAGGGCCTGGTTAAATGTGAGGCCGCGAGCGCGGGCGAGCTCATAGAGAATGCCGAGACTCTTGTCGCCAACATTGTTGTCCCGCAACTGGAGGAGGGTCCGTAGTGCCAGATGATCGGCCCGATTGACCACCAGCCTCAGTAGGCTAAGGAGTTCTCTCCCAGCTGGAGTATTGAGGGGGGCCAGCGGATCGGCAACGGTCGCGACGGGTATCCCTAGATCCTGGAGGGCCCGGCGAATCGGCTCAGAAAAGAGCCTATTCCGGTCGCTGCGGAGGAGGATCAAAATCTCGCTCGCCGGGATCTGCTGTTGGTTCACTAGCCAGGCGCACATCCGGCCCACTCCAGCGGCCTCCTGGTTCTGATTTGGGAAATTGAGGATGCGTACCTCGCCCGTTCCGGCTCCGGCCACTGCAATCAGTCGCTTCTCGATTCGGCGGGCGTCCTGGCGGGCAACGTAGAGCGCGACATCGAGGACGCGGGAGTCGCACCTTCGACATTCCTCGAGGGCAAGGGACGTCGAGGGCGTGTACTCTCGGTCGAACCGGCGAATCCCCTCGGGGTTGGCGTAGCGGAAACCGTCGATGCTCTGGTCGTCGTCGCCAGCTACGAAGAGTTCGGCGCCCAGCGCAGTTAGTCGTTGGATGACCGCGTTAGTGGGCCTGCTGACATCGAACCGCGTATTGAAGGAGAGAACGCTGCAATTTGAATTGCGAAAGCCGTTCGACGCCCTCGTCGCAGCGGCAAATAATGAAAATGGCTGGGGCGCTAGGATTCGAACCTAGGTTTACCTGATCCAGAGTCAGGCGCCTTACCACTTGGCCACGCCCCAGCGGTACGGCTTAGGCTGGGACAGTGTAGCAGAGGTCGATCACAATTCAGCTATGCCCAAGGCCGCATCCGGTGAAGGCGTTCTCGCGCTCGACCTCGGGACGTCGTCGGTCCGCGCGGTCGTCTACAACACCCGCGGCGCGATGTTGGAGAAGACCCTAACCGACCTCCCATACAAGGTTCGCACGACGGACGCAGGCGAGGTTTCCTCCGATCCGGACGCGCTCGTCACGCTCATCGCCCAGAGCATCGACGGCGCGCTGAAAGTGGCGCGCAACGAGAAGGTTGCCATCCTGGGCGTCGGTGTCTCGTGCTACTGGCACAGCCTCATGGGTGTCGATCGCGCCGGTCGCCCGACCACCGAGCTCTTCACCTGGGCCGACACGCGCAGCGCAGCGGAAACCGGCGAGATGCGCTCGCGTTTCGATGAACGCGCCTACCATGCGCGCACGGGCTGTTTCTTCCACGCCAGCTACTGGCCGGCGAAGCTCCGCTGGCTGCGCGCCACCCGTCGCGCCGCCGTGCGCCGGACGGTGCGCTGGATCTCACTCGGCGAATACCTCTATCAGGAGCTCCACGGTGAGATCAGGGTCAGCCATTCGATCGCCTCCGGGACCGGGTTGCTCGACGTCAATCGCTGCCAGTGGGATGCTCCCGCGCTGCGGCTGGCCGGCATCACAGCGGAACAGCTCTCGCCACTCAGCGATTGGGATCAACCAGCCCGCTCCTTGCGCTCGAGCTATGTCCGCCGTTGGCCGCAACTGCGCGATGCGCCCTGGTACCTCGCGCTCGGCGACGGTGGGCTGGCCAACATTGGCGCCGGCTGCGTCAGCCCTCGCTGGGCATGCGCCACGATTGGCACCTCGAGCGCCCTTCGCGTCCTGCTCGATCGCAAACGCCTGAGTGTGCCCTGGGGGACCTTCGTCTACCGCGTCGATCGCCACCGCTACGTCCTTGGGGGCGCGCTCAGCGAGGGCGGCAACGTGGTGCGCTGGTTCACCGACACCCTGGGCCTCAAGCCCAAGAAAAAATACGAACGCGCAGCGGGCGCCCTCGCACCCGACAGCCATGGCCTGACAATCCTTCCCTTCTGGGCCGGCGAGCGGAGTCCGAACTGGCGCGGTGATGCGCGGGCGGTGATCGCGGGCCTTTCGCTGGGCACGCAGCCGGCACAGCTGTTCCGGGGGGCGATGGAGGCGATTACCTATCAAATGGTCGCCGTCGCGGCGGCGATGCAGCGCGTCGTCCCTCGGCCGGAATCGGTGATCGCCACCGGTGGCCAGTTGATCCACTCACCGGCGTGGACCCAGATGCTCGCCGATGCGCTCGATGTTCGGGTGATGACCTCGCCGGAGCGGGAGGCCTCGAGCCGCGGAGCCGCCCTGCTCGCGCTTCACGTACTGGGCAAGCTGCCGAAGCTATGGTCGAGCACGCCGGCACGCGGCCGCAGCTACCGCCCACGCCCCGCGGTGCACGCGCGCTACGAGCGCGGGCGACGTCGCCAACAACATCTATATATGCTGCTGTTTGCCCCTATCGGCGCGGCGGGATCAGGTTCCAGAACGAAGGATCTTCGAAGCCAAGGCGCCAGACGCTGATCCCCTTCAGGCCGTACTCGTACATCAGCGGCAGCTTGCGCCGCAGGGTGTCCGTGCTCTGTATCCAGAGCTCGTGGTGCACACCGTAGACGTCGTAGCCGAAGTGCATCTCCTCCTCGACTGGATCGAAGGCGGGCGTCGCGCCATAACGCTGCGCGAGGATCATCGCGTCGTCATACGAGCTCGAGGTCAAGCGTCCGACGCCCGTCCAATCGTGGTAATAGGTTGGGAGGCCGAGCGTCGCCTTCTCGGGAGGCACGCCCTGTAGCGAGAACTCCAGCGCCTGACGGATCCAGGGCGTGCCCGAGACGGCTCCCGGCGGCGTCACGCCATTGTGCTCGTCATAGGTCATGAAGGAGAGGAAATCGGCGGCCTTGGCAAGCGCGGCGAAGTCGTAGGCTCCGGACCATTGCTGGAAATAGTCGAGCAGCGTCCCGCTCGCGCTGGCATCGCCCGGTAGGCGCGGAATGACGGCAATCGATAGGTTCAAGCCGGCGGCATGAAAGGCGGTCGCGCAGTCCTGCATGAGCGCGGTCAAGAGGTTGCGGTCGGTCCAGCGGATCTGCTCGAAGTCCAGCTGAAATCCCGCGTATCCGTAGGTCTTGGCCTCATTGACCAGGTTGGCGGCAAGGGTGGCGCGCCGCGCGGGATCCGACAGGATCGCATGGGCGACGTCGGGATCGACGTCCTTGTTGACGACCAGCGGAATGATCGCGACACCGCCGGCGTGTGCCGCATCGATCACGTCGCGTCGCGCGTAACCGGTGATGCTGCCGTCGGCATTCGCGTCGTACCAGCCGGGGCTCAGCACGTCGATCTGGCGCAGGTGCGCGAGGAGGGAGGCGCGGCCCTCGTCGGTGTTGACGTAGTACATCTGCACCATCCGGCCCGGCAGGACGCCTGTCAGCGTCGAAGGGACCGTCAGCTCGGCGCTCTGGCCCTGACGGCTCCACGTCCCATCGGCGGCCTGGATCCCCGGGTCGACCGTGACGGCGGCGCGGTCCGATAACGCAAAGCCGGTCGAGACCAGCTCGACGGTGCGCGCGTCGCGCCACGTGAACGCCGGATGTCCCGTCATCCGCAGGTGGGCCTGCGCCTGGGCGCGATCCGCCACCGCCCGCGAAAAGTGGACGGTCGCCGCGATACTGGCGGGCCCCTCAACCTGCAGGTGGTAAAGGCGCATCGACACCTCCGCACTGAGCGGCGGGACGACCTGGAACCCGGCGCGGACGTGCATCGCCCCGGCCGTGAGCTGAACGGTGTGCTTACTGCCCATCGGGAGCGGACCGGGAAGCGCGACACGAAGGACCGTCGCCACCGGTGCGGCCGCCAGTGCGACCCTGCGGCCGTCCATCGACAGCTGCCAGTCGCCCGGGCGCAATGCGCGGCTCACCCTCACCACCAGCTCGGGCCTGGGCGAGACCTGGGGCGCAGGCGCGGACAGGATGGACGCGCCGTCGAGGTCCATGGCATCGACGTTGACCACCGGCACCGGGTTCAGCTCGGTCGCCGCCAGACCCCCCAACAGCAACATGCCGGTGGTGACGGCGCCGGCGCCCAGGAAGACCGGAAGGCGCATGCCGGTCGCGAGTATCGTCGCGCGCCATCAGAACCGCAAACGATCGTCATGGCAGTAACTGAGGCTCAGCCGTTAGTGCTTTACGGCGTGCCTGCGCTATCAGATTTGCTTCGTTTGTCCCCCGGGAATCAGGGGTAGGCTGATGGCGTGGACAACATGCTCGATATCCTTCGCCGCCAGGCGGGCCGGTTTCAGTGCCCCAAATGCGGGCAGAGCCTGGCCGACTGCCAGCTCGAGATGGTGGCGCATCAGGACGACCAGTCCCTGGTCAAGGTGACCTGCGCGCATTGCCAGGACGTCCGCGTGATCGCGGTCGCGATCGCCACCGAAGCCGAGACCGCGCCGGTCATCGACGACGTTCGGGACCAGCCTGTCGATGAGCTGGGAGAGCCGATCACGACCGATGACGTGCTCGATGCGCGGCTGGCGCTCGCCGGCTTCGAGGGCGACGTCGCCAGCCTGCTGCGCTGACCACTGTCACCAGGCCGTAACAATCCACTCGGCCAACCTCCCAGGGCTGTGTCAAAGCAGACACCGCCGCCGCTGGACTTAACCCAACCTCGACCTTAAGATTGGCCCGTGAAGCGGGGGTGGCGCCGTGCCCTGGGGGCGAGCTTGCTGGCGCTTGCATCATGGTCGACTGCGGGGCTGTCGGCTACCGCCGCTCCGGCCGTCCCCACCTTCAGCCAGCGCTCACACCAGTGGTCGCGCGACGCGCTCGGGAGCGATCCGATCGACACCATCGGCTCAGCCGGTTGCGCCCTGACCGCGGTCACGATGGTGACCGCGGCCTACGGCTACTCGACCAACCCGCAGCAGCTGAACCGCTGGCTCACCGACCATGGCGGCTATATCGAGAACGATCTGTTGCTCTGGCGCCAGGCGGCCGCGGCCACGCAGGGCTCGGTCCGCTGGCAGTGGCTCCACGTGCCCGGCATCGTGTCGCAGCTCAAGACCGGCGACCAGGACATCGAGGACCTTCCCCCGCAGTCACTGGTTGAGTCGCAGCTCGACGCCGGCCGGCTCGTCGTCGTCGAGGTGCGACTCGCTGGTGGCATGCACTTCGTCGTGATCACCGGCCACAGCGGCCATGTCCTTAATATCAACGACCCCTGGTACGGGGACCGCACGACGCTGCAGGCGCGCTACGGCAACTACCAGCAGGCAGTGCACTCGGCGCAGATCTACTACCGCGGCTAGGGCGCCGGCTCAGGCCGCCGTGGCCAGCTCATCGTCGTAACCGGCGGCACCCCACTGCCGAGTCCGCTGGGCGAGGGCGGCGCAGAGGTTCTCGAAGGTATCCTCACGGAAGAGCGCCCGATCCAGCTTCAGCACCCGGGTGTCCGCTGCGATCTCCAGGTGACCGCCCTTGCGGGTGATGACCTGGTTCATCCCCTGCACCCGGTCCCATGGGATCAGGCGGGGTTTCCGATTCAGCCAGGCGTGGCCGACCGGCCGGAGCGCGACCCCCTCGCCGGTGACGATCACTTCGGTCCACTCGATGAAGAAGCTGTGGAAGAGCAAACCGAGGCTGAAGGCCATGCCGCAGCCCATCGCAATCGCGAGGGCCGCGAACGATCCGCTATGGGTTTCCGAAATCTCCACGACGGCCAGCACAAAGCCCAGGGCACACGCCGCGATCGGCACGCCGGGCCAGAGGATCACGAGGCGGTTGAGCGGGCTATCTGGCCGAAAGCTCATGCGTTCTCATACCGTATCGGCGCAGATCGAAGCCAACATTTCGGCCACCGATTCGCCGCCAAGATGTTTCGCGCGCGTGACCGGGCCGGACGGGCCGCGACCCGCGTTAGACGTCCAGTTCTTTGACGTCGAGGTCGCGTAATTCGGGCGGCGCGGAGAGCCCATTGTCGACCAGGATGCGCAGCAACCGCAGCACGTAGCGGGCGCCGTTGAGGTTGACCCCGTGCTGACGGGTCAGCGTCTGGATCGCCTGCAGCTTGCGGATATCGCGCTGCGAGAAGCGTCGCCGGTTGGTCGACGTCCGCTTGGGGACGACCAGGCCGAGGTGCTCGTACATCATCAGCGTGCGGGGATGCGTTTGGAGAATCTCCGACGCGACGCTGATGGTATAGATCGGTTTATCGAGAGAGAGGCTCGTGTCGCTTGGTGCGCGGCGGGTTACTCCTTTAGCCAATCCTCGATACCCTCTGAGAGGCTGGTCGGGGTCGTGCGCGCCTTGATGAGGTACTCGTGCGCCCCCAGTCGCAGCCCTCTCGCGACCAGGTCTTCTTCATCGTAATTAGAGAGGATGATAACCGGAATCTCGCGTGTCTTATCCTGCGCCCGCAATTTCCTCAAAACTTCGAGTCCGTCCATCTTTGGGAGGCGGATATCGAGAAAGATGATGTCCGGCCTGAGATCGCTGGCTTTCTTGAGGCCTTCCTCGCCGTCGAGCGCGGTATTGACACGGTAGCCGTCGAGCTCCAGTTTGAGACGGTACATCTCCAGGACCGAGGGATCGTCTTCCACGAGGAGAACGTCGACTAGGTCCTCGTCGGCCTGGGCCGCCTGACTGGCAGGGCTCGCGCCGGCGCTGCGGCGCGTCTTACTTTCCATAACACTCCCCTTGGCGCGAAGCAGTATAGACGAACCTCGCGCATTTCGCGACGTTTACGGGAAGCAATACGTCGGACTCCTTACAGGGCATACGCTCCCGCCGCCAACAGTCCCCGGAAAAGTTAAGGCCCTCCGAAGGGAGGGCCCGAAGAGGGGGGCAAAGGAACTAATCGGATTATAGGCAGGGCCTGATGCCCTGTCAACACCGAGACAGTAAGGAAGTATCCTGCCCTCACTGTCGATAACGTGCTACCGCGTTGCAACACGCGGCGCAAAAATTCTAGACGTCCAACTGCGAAACGTCGAGGTCGCGCAGCTCGACCGGCGAGGGAAGCTGATGCTCCTGGAGCAGCTTGAGCAGTTTCAGGATGTAGCGAACACCGGCCAGGTTGACCGAGTGGTGGCGGGTGAGCTTCTGGATGGTTTGCAGTTTCATGACGTCGCGCTGCGAGAACCGTCGGCGGTTGGTCGAGGTCCGCTTGGGGACGACGAGACCGAGGTGCTCGTACATCATGAGCGTCCGCGGATGCGTTTCGAGAATCTCGGACGCGACGCTGATGGTGTAGATCGGCTTGTCGAGGGAGATATTCGTGTCGCGCCGGGTATCACGCTTGACAACGGTTGCCATAGGAGCCTCCATGATGTGTCTGCCTCCCGGTCTTGAATACGGCGGGTGCCACGTGATATCTCCGACCGGCGAAAAATCCCCCCGAGTATAGGGACACACCCGCCCCAGCTCAACGCACGTTTCGTAAATAGATGTGAACTCACTTGACGGCCCAGCTCCATGCTCATGTAGTAGACGGAATCATAGTGCGGCGATATAATGTTTCGTAACAGGCGCCGTATCGCGCTGAAAACCGGAGGTGCAGCATGGGCGAGTTCGGTGACAAGGTCGAAGGCGAGGTCAAAGATACCGGCGGCAAGCTGACCGGCGACAAGAAAATGGAATGGGAAGGTAAGGGCCAGAAGGCGAAAGGCAAGGTCGAGGAGGTCGGTCGCGAGATGACCCAGGACGATCCAACCACGCCAGAGCCAGCCGGCGACAAGGGCCCGTAGACGAAGTTTGACCGGGCCGGTCTCTTTTCGGGCCGGCCTTTCTTATCGAGGGGCGGGGGGAGGCTGGCCGGGTGGCGAGGACTCGGCGGTGGCCGCCTCCGCCGGGCCGGCGGCCGCGGCCGGACGCCGGCCGGCGTGATAGCGGGTGACACCTTCGGACGAAGGCGGCGATCCACCATTGCGCACCCGAATGTGGCTCAAGGTCGATTCGCGCAGGATGAGGAAGAGCAGCAGCGCGATCGAGCCGAGGAGGAAATTGGTTCCGAGCCAGCTGTAGTTGAAGAAGAAGCCAACCACGAATCCGATCAGCGCCATGAGGAAGGCCGCGATCGTGCCCACGTGGGTGAACTCGTCCTGGAGGTGATGCCGCGGGAAGATCTGGCGAAGCCGGTGCTCGAGACCGGCGCCGGCGGGTTGGGGGGCCGGCGCGGATGACGACGCAGACGAAACCGAGCCGGCGGCCGGGTCGGCCTGCGACTTGCCACAGAACCGGCAGAACCGGGCGCCCGCCTCGATCGCCTTGCCACAGGAGCGGCAGAATACAGTCCCCGCTTTCGCCACCGGTTCCGAACTCGCCAAGGCGGCCCCATTATACGGGCGTCGATCGCGATCCGGATGGGCTGCCGGGCGCCGTAACCAAACCGCGGCGCCCGCCGTTGGACAGGCAGCAACGGGAACATTTCAGGCGCCACTTGGTGCGAGGGCGCTCCGCTTAGGTTATAATGGCGAAGTCAACTTTTCGGAAGCAGGATAGTACGATTTAAGGGGCCTGATTTGATAAGCATCCGGCATGCGACTCACCCAGCGACGGCCAGCGGCCTCTCATCACTCGCGGCTCGGCGACGCCAGATTCGGCGGCAGCGCCGGTCGGCCCTCCGAACCCTCGTCAGCGGTGCGGGGTGGGGAGCGGTTATCCTTGTCTCTCTTTGGCTCCTGTTTTCCGGGATTTTCGGGTTTCTGAGCGCCTAGCCGCCCGCCGGCGAAGCCAGCGTCATCTCGCCCGCTGGCGCAAGCGGAGCCGCCGCGATTTTCGGCGCGTGGTCGTCCTCGGCCTCATCGTCGTCTTCCTCCTGCCGCTCATGGGCATCCCGGCGATCACGGCGCAGGCGGTTGGTCCCCTCCCGGCGGTCAGCGGGCTTGCCTCGAACAAGATGGATCAGGACACCCTCATCTACGACCGCCATGGCACCTTGCTCGCCGACATCGGCAAGGCGGGTGACCATCGCATCGTGGTGCCGCTCAACTACATGTCGCCCTGGGTGGTCAAAGCCACCCTCGCGACCGAGGACCGAACCTTCTACTCCAACAGCGGGATTGACCTCGGCGGTATCGTCCGCGCAGCGATCGCGAACTACCAGCATCACACGATCAAGCAGGGTGGGAGCACCATCAGCCAGCAGCTGGTGAAGCAGGTCTATATCGGCTCGAATGCTCCCGCGGATATCCAGCGCAAGCTCAAGGAAGCGATCCTCGCCATCGAGCTCAACCGTGAGTACAGCAAGAACCAGATCCTCGAGATGTACCTCAACACCATCTTCTATGGAAGTCAGACCTATGGCATCGAAGCCGCCGCCCGCAGCTACTTCCAGACCAACGCCCACGACCTCAGCCTGGCACAGGCCGCGATGCTCGCTGGCTTGCCGCAGGCGCCGACGCAATACAACCCGGTCGTGAACTTTCAGTCGGCCAAGCAACGACAGGCGCAGGTGTTGGCCGCCATGGTCGGGGAGAAGTTCATCACCGCTGCACAGGCCGAAGCCGCCCATGCCGTCAAGCTCCAGGTCTCACCCCCGATCACGAAGTTCGAGGCACCCTATTTCGTCGACTATGTCCTGAAGACCCTCGCCAAGCCCCCCTACAACATCAACAACTCCGATAACAACCGCAAGGGGTATCGCGTCTACACGAGCCTCGACCTCAACCTCCAGCACATGGCGGAGCAGGTGGTGCGCGAGCAGATCGCGCAGAAGGGGAATTACTACAACTTCCACGATGCCGCCCTCGTCAGCATGAACCCCAAGACGGGTGAGGTCCTCGCGATGGTCGGCGGGGATGACTACACGCGGCCGGGCGGTCAGTTCAACCTTGCCTACGACGTGCCGCGTCCTCCGGGATCCAGCTTCAAGATCTTCACCTACACCGCCGCGATCGAGAGTCGCAAGGTGAACATGCTGAGCCCGGTCCAGGACGCGCCGATGGTCTTTCCCATCGGTGGCGATGGTCCGGGGTTTGTGAGCGGCTTCGCCAAATACGTTCCGCTCAACTACGACCGCCGCTTCCACGGCACCCTCCCGCTGAAGATGGTGATGGGCAACTCGCTCAACATTCCCGCGCTCAAGGTCGAGCTGCTCACGGGCATCCCGGCCGTCGTCGACATGGCATCACGCCTTGGGCTGACCTGCCTCGGCGAACCCTGCGGCTCGAAGAAACCGGAAGACTATGGCATGAGCCTGACCCTGGGTGCCTATCCCGTGCGCCTCGCGGACATGGCGACCGCCGCCTCTACCCTCGCCACGCTTGGCGTCCGTCACCGTGAGGCCCCCATCCTCAACATCAAGGACGGGCTCGGGAAAGACGTCTTCACCTATGACCCGGCCAAGAACGAGTACCGGGCCGTCGATCCCGGTGTCGCCTTCATCATCGCCTCGATCATGTCGGACGACCGCAACCGCTGCATGTCGTTCGGCTGCCACGGCGACCTGACCCTCGCCGGCCGCCACGTCGCCGCCAAGACCGGCACGACCAACGACTTCAAAGACAACTGGACGGTGGGCTTCACCCCCAGCCTGGCGACGGCGGTCTGGGTCGGCAACCCCGATAACAAGCCGCTGAGCCACAACTCCACCGGTATCGTCGGGGCCGCCCCCATCTGGCACAAGTTCATGACCCAGGCGCTCGCCGGCACACCCGATGAGTGGTACCCGGTGCCGGCCGGCCTCCACCAGATCGGTCAGGACTTCTTCCTGCCGGGTACCGAAAACCTGCCGAAGACGCTCGCGCAGCCATGGCCACAGTGCAAGCTTCCGGCGAAGTACAACCCCTACGCCCTGACCTACAGCCAGATTACGGTCGACGGGGTGTACTGCATCGTCAACCCGCCGCCGCCACCGCCCGCTCCGGCGCCGACGCCGGCGCCGTCACCAACGGCCTGCCCGTTCCCCCCGGGGCAATGCAAGCCGCAGGACTGACCGCGAAAAGCGCCGAGCGAGCTCGCGCCTAGGCCATCCCCGTCTGATCGCTCGGGGCCTTTTCGGTACGGCCCTGTTCCCCGTCACCGAAGGGACGACGGGTCGCCAGCTCACCGGCGCGATCACGCAGCTCGATGCCGCGCTGCATCAGGTCGTCGCGCAGCTCTTCGCCCGACTTGGGCGCGAGCAGCAACGCGAGCCCGAAGCCGACGGCGACTCCGATCAGCAGCCCCGTGACAAACCGTTCCACGCCGCTGTCGTCCTCCTGGGTGATCCGGGTTCGCCGCAGCGCCGCGACCGCGTCTGAGAGGCGGTCCTTCACCTCGAAATCCTGCGCGGCCTTGTTGGCCCGATCCAGCAACTCGCTCAACCGATCGACCGTCTTCTCTACCGTCTGATCCATCGCCGTCCTCCCTAAGGCCGCCTGACCTTGCTTTCTGTGCCGCCTGCTGTTCGCCGCCGGGGTGTCGCCGTCGAGGTGGTGGCCTCGCTGCTGTCGGAGGACAAGATCGCCTCCGCCTGGCCCAGGAGCCGTGAGACCCGGCGCCGTGTATTCGCGCCCGAATCGGGTGCGTAGAGAAACGCGAGGATCGCCCCGCCGATCACGCCATGCGTGACTCCTCGCAAATATCCCATGCGAAATCGCACTCCTCCCAGGAATCGACGGCCGTGCCGCCGAAAGGGTACCAGCCATCGTATCACGTGTCTCGGATCTCCCCCGATCCCCCCGTACTCCGCAAATTCAGGTTTTTGAAGGACGGTGCGATATACTAACGACCGGTAGAAAGGGGGGAAAGGTGACAGGCGTGATGTCCATTTTGCTATCTGGTGTATTTAAGCCCGCTCTGGCGTGGAAAAGCGGGCGGTTCGTTGAGGAGCCCGCTCCGGCGTGGAGAAGCGGGCGGTTCTTGTAAGGAGGGGACATGAGTGAGGTAGTCGACGAGGACGTAAACGTCCTGTTCATCGAGGATGATCCGGCGGTGGCCGAGATGTACAAGCTCAAGCTAGAGCTGGACGGCTACCGCGTCACCGTGGCGAAATCGGGCGAGGAAGGCCTCGACCACGCCAAGAGCCAGGTGCCCGACATCGTCTTCCTCGACATCCGGCTCCCCAAGATGGACGGATTCGCGGTGCTCGAGAACCTCCGCTCCGACGGCGTGACACGGAATATCCCGGTCATCATCCTCTCGAACTACGGCGAAAAAGAGCTGGTCGACCGCGGCTTGAAGCTCGGGGCGCTCGATTACCTGATCAAGTCGGAGACGACCCCGGCCAGTCTGAGTCGGGGCGTTCAGGATTGGGTCAAGGAATAAATCGCTTGGTCCCCAATCGCGATCCCCGGATCGGCGGAGCCTTCGACCTGGACAAGCCCCTTTACACCATCAGCGTGGCTTCCGAGATCCTGGAGACCCATCCGCGAACCCTGATGATGTACGAGGACCTTGGCCTGATCGAGCCCTACCGCACCGCCACCAACCGCCGGCGCTACTCACAACGCAACGTACGCAAGCTGCAGGTGATCCAGCAACTCACGCGCGAGAAGGGCGTCAACCTGGCGGGCGTCAAGTACATCCTGATGCTGCTCGAGTCGCTCAAGAATGGCGGCGTGAAACCTCCGGATGACCTCAAGCAGGTCTACGACCTCTACGAGGAGATCATCTAGGTCGCGGCGACCGGCGGTATTCCCTCGCGCTCCTGAAGCGCGCCGCTCGAGGTTTCCTCCCAGTCATCGGCCTGCGCCGCGGCAATCCGCGCTGCCACCGCCGACTTGACCTCGGGCGACACCACGACGGGCGGTGGCACGGTCTCCCCCAGAAGCAAGCGGTCGAGCTCCGGGCCGTCGATGGTCTCCACGATCTGCAGGTGCTCGGCGATCCGCACCAGGATGGCGCGGCGGGTTTGGCAGATGTCGTACGCCTGCTGATAGGCCGCATCGGTCAGGGCCTTCACCTCGGCATCGACATCGGCCGCGGTCAGCTCGGAGAAGAACTGGCTGTCGCCATCGCCTTTCCGGTGCAGCGTGACCAGGCCGAGTCGCTCGCTCATCCCGAACTCGCACACCATCTGGCGCGCGATGCTCGTGGCTTGTTCGATGTCCTGCTTGGCGCCGGTGGTGACGTCGCCGAAAATGATCTCCTCGGCGGCGCGCCCGCCCATCGCGGCAGCCATGCGCGCGTTGAGCTCGGACTTCGACGTCAGGTAACGGTCCTTGAGCGGCAGCTGGATCGTGACGCCCAGGGCCTGCCCACGCGAGACCACCGACACTTTGTGCACGGGATCGCTCTTGGCGATCGACTTCATCACCAGGGCATGTCCGACCTCGTGATAGGCGATGATCGCCTTCTCTTCCGGCGTGATCATCCGGCTACGCTTTTCCGGCCCCGCCATCACGCGAAGGCTGGCCTCCTCCAGCTCGAGAGTGCCGATCGCCACTTTCTTGTTGCGCGCCGCCAGGATGGCGGCCTCGTTCAGGAGATTGGCGAGGTCGGCGCCCGTGAAACCGGGCGTCTGCCGCGCCACGACGTCGAGGTCGATGTCCTCGGCGAGTGGCTTGTGCGCGGCGTAGAGGCTCAAGATGGCGCGCCGGCCGTTCAGGTCGGGCGCGTCGATTGCGACCCGCCGATCGAAGCGGCCGGAGCGGAGAAGCGCCGGGTCGAGTACGTCCGGGCGGTTGGTGGCCGCAATCACGACAACAGCACAATCGGTATTGAAGCCGTCCATCTCGACCAGCAGCTGGTTGAGGGTCTGTTCGCGTTCCTCGTTGGTACGGATCTGGGCGCCGCCGCGCCTGCGGCCAAGCGCGTCGATCTCGTCGAGGAAGACGATGCACGGCGCATTCTTCTTCGCGTGCTTGAAGAGGTCACGCACGCGCGCCGCGCCAACCCCCACGAACATCTCGACGAAGTCCGAGCCGCTCAGCGAGTAATAGGGAACCTTGGCCTCGCCCGCCACTGCGCGTGAGAGGAGCGTCTTGCCGGTGCCGGGGGGGCCGACCAGCAGGATGCCCCGCGGCATGCGTGCCCCCAGCTGACCGAAACTGCCGGGCGCCTTGAGGAACTCGACGACTTCCTCGAGTTCGTGCTTCGCCTCGTCGACGCCGACCACCTGCGCAAACGTGACCGACTCGCCTTCACCGGCGCGAGATTCCGCAAGATGCTTGGTCATCGCCCCCATCGGATTGCCAAGGAGGTTTGAACGCCGGAGCAACATGAAGAGGAGCGCCAGGAGGAGTAGCAGGCCCAAGAGGTTGGGGAGCATGGTCGCGACCGACGTCTCGTCGGTGGACTGAACCGCGACCTTCACGTTGTGACTGCGCAGGTATTGCTCGGTCGCGCCCATGGACGATTCCTTCTCGATGGTCCACGACTGCCGGGCCGCGCTGTCCGTCAGCAGGATGCGCTGGCCGCTGATACTGGCCGTGGCGATCTGGCCGCGGTCGACACGATCGAGCACGTCGCTGATCGGCACACTCGGCTGGTTCCAAACCGTATTGGCGCCGGCGTGCCCGAGGAACCATAGGCCGCCGATGATGGCCAGGACCAGGACCCCGAGCGCGGGCATGACGACCCACTTGCGGCGGAGGGCCGCCGGGAGCGTGAGACGGCGAAAGAAAGTTTTCATGTGGTTCCTCAACCCCTCTCCTTAGTACGCGACTGGCTGGTCGGGTAGCGCGATCAACGCTTTCGCCGCGATGCCCCCCGGGCTGTATCGCTGCCAGAACGGGAAGGCCGTGATCGCTTGCTGCTCTTCGTCCGTGACCCCGTTGTCCGCATTCGCCAGCCGGTAATACGACCAGCTGATGCCGCCTTCGGCGCGGGTCTCATTCATCGAGGTCACGATCTCATCGCCCGGCGGCGCCCCCGGCGTGCCGTATTCGGGGGCGGCATCGTAGGCCTGCGCGGTGATCGTCAACGGACGCTTGTATGGGTTGACGCCCGGGTCGCGGAACTGCTGGAAGACCTGGGCGACGTACGCCCGTGTCCCATCGGCGCCGCTGTACTGCGGCAGCCCGGTCGCGCGCCAGTACACCATTGGGGCGAAGACCTGGCAGTAACGGGACATCGTGGCGTAGGCGTAGCCGGGATGATCGTAGGGGGTGGGCAGCGTGCTGGCAATCAACAGGTAACGCTCGCCGAGCCCATTCATACCGGGAATCCCACCACGAATGCCCGATAGGTACTGGCCGACGTTTGGATCCGACGTGCTATCCCCCTCGATGGTCAGCGCCAGCCCGTCCAGGCGCTGGCCCTGCTCTTCGAACTGCGCCGCCGCCAGTGCATCGGCCGTATCGGATGTCGGATCGTCGAGCATCGGCTCGATCCAGCCGAGGATGCTCAGGCCGTGCGCGTGGGCAATCGGCAGCAGGTCCATCAGCGCCGATGTACCGTAAAAGTGGTGTCGGGAGTCGGCAATCCGGATGTACAGATGGCTGAGGTCGGCGCGGACCGCGGCATCTACGATCGACGCGGCGCGGTCGGCATCGGGATCATTCCAATCGCCGTCGAAGATCATCAGCCAGGCTCCCTTGCCCTTGACGCCGTCGAGCGGTGAGCGAGGCATCTGCACAAACGGCCGGGCGGTGACAGGGGTCTTGACCATGGCGGCCACCGGGCGGCCGAAGCTGTGCGTCACCTGGGCGGCCTGGGCTTGCTCCTGCGCGCGCGCTTCCAGGTACGCCCGCAGGCCAAAGGGGGGCGTGAGCAGCGCGAGAAGCATCACGCCCAGCACCACCTTGCCTCCAAACGCCGTGACTTGACGTAAGATGCCCGACATGCTCGAGGGAACGGCTCCCGCGCCGTTCGGGCGTGACACTATCGACAACTTCGGGCGCGTTCAAGCGCGGGGTCCCACGGCTAAGGTGATATGCCCCCGCACAGTCATTGGGTGACCTTTACCGTTTCGTCACGTGGCTCGGGCGTCCCGCCACAATTTGTGCAAACGTCGCCGACGTTGGATGTTTATCACTAATGTTGATATGTTGGGTATAATGGTTTACAGTATTGCGTTCTGGAGGGACACACTTGGCCTTGCCCCATAAGTCCAGCGAAGTCTCCGACATGTTCGACATCGAGCCGCGCACGCTCTTTGTCTATGAGAGCGAAAACCTGATCGCGCCCGAACGGACCCCCACCCAGCGTCGCCGCTATTCGCGCCGCGACATCGAACGCATCCGGCTGATCCGGGAGCTGACCACCGTCCATGGCATCAACCTCGCCGGCGTCAAGGTCATCTTCTCCTTGATGGAAGCGGCGGTGCAGAGCCGGCTCCAGATCCCGGAGACGGAGTTTCCCGAGCTCGCCGGCGCCCGTCATCTCTGGGCCTGAGCCCGCTTCGCGAGCGCCTTTCACGGATCAGCGGTTCGGGCTAGATCGAGCCCTCGCGCCCAACGACGATCGGGTCTTCTCTGGCCAGCTCGGGCTGCCGCGCCGCCTGCGGCTCGACCAGATCGCGGATGTCCTGCAACTGCGCGGAGATCCAGCGCGCGACGTCGTTCTGCTGCACCACCGTCCTCATCTTCTCGGCGCGCGCGTGCCGTTCGACCGGATCCATTAGCAGCGCTCGGTGAAGGGCCTGCGCGGTGGAATCGACATCGAAAGGATTGATGGTGATCGCCCACTCGCCAAGCTCTTCGTGCGTGCCGGCGTTCTCTGAGAGGACCAACGCACCCCCGCGGCGGTTGACCGTGATCCCCTCTTTGGCGACCAGGTTCATGCCGTCGTAGATGGGGTTGACGAGCAAGACGTCGAACTGTTTGTAGCCGGCCACCGCCCGGTTCATGTCGTCACGTAGCTCGAGGCGGATCGGCTGCCAGTCACCAGCGCCGAAACGGCCGTTGATGAGGCGCGCAGTCTGCACCACCTGGCGGGCGTATTCGCGATACTCCGGTACGTCCTGGCGTGTTTTCTGCAGCATCGCCCAGAACACCACGCGCCGGTGCCACTCCGGATGGGCCTGCAGCAGTCGCTCGTAGGCGATGAACCCGCGGATGATGTTCTTGGAGAGGTCCATACGGTCGACGCGATAGACGAGTTGCTCGGGACGCCAGCGCAGCACCTCGCGCTCGGCCCGTTCTACCGCCGGGCTGGCGGCGCTGCGCTCGAATTCGCGAACATCGATCGAGATCGGATACCGACGCACCCACACGGTGCGGCCTCGATAGAACGCGGTCTGCTGGCGGAGATCCACCGGCAACCCCATGTTTTCCTCGCATGTCAGCAGGAAATTGCGGACGTCTGAGTGGGTCTGCAGGCCGATGATGTCCGCCGCCAGCAAGCCGTCCATGATCTCATCGCGCATGTAGTGTGGAAGAACCTTCCAGTACTGCGGCGTCGGCCAGGGGATGTGGACGAAGTGCTGGATGACCGCGTCCGGTAGCTCGCGTCGAACCAGCCGCGGCACCAGGTAGAGGTGATAGTCGTGGGAAAGGACGAGCGGCCGCTTCCGGCCGCGTCGCGCCTCGCGGACGATCTGCTGGGCGAACAGCTGGTTGACCAGGCGGTAGCCCTCGGTCCAGGCTCGGTGCGTGCTGTCGTCCAGGACCGGCGCTTCCGCCAGGTTCCAGAGGTAGTGCTGCACGAACCAGAGCAGTGGATTGGCGATCGTGTTGTAGTACATGTCGTAGACCAGCCGCGGCGGATTGACCCAGCTCAACTGGAACCGCGAGCCGTCGGTGGTCTCCACCATCATCGGCTCGCCGCCGTTTCCCAGCTCGAGCTCGCCTTCGAACCCGTCGCGCACGGAGGCGACCCACACCGCCCCCGTCGCCCGGGCCAGTCCCGAGAGCCCGGTGACGAGCCCGCCCGAGCCGCGCACGAAGCGCTCGCGGTCGGCCGGATCCGGCGCCAGGTCGACCGGAGGCCGGTTGGCGGCCACGATGGGGTAGAAGTCCTTGAGAAGGCGCCGGGTGTACTGCTCGATCGCCAGCATAGCTCGGGTCTAACTCTACGCGCGCCACCTCCAAATCGGTCCCAGGGAGAGCGCGCCACTTGCACGCCTCGCGAATATGTGATATCGTGAATATAAAGTTAGGCCCCAAGCAGCTCTGGCATGGGGGCCCCAAGGGGTTAAGGCGTGGGAAAACGGAAGCGGACAGGGGCGATCGCTCCCGGGCGAGCGGTCTTCACCCCCAGCATCGCGAGCGAGATCCTCAATCTCCATCCACGCACGCTGATGATCTACGAGAGCGAGAACCTCATCAAACCGCAACGGACAGCCACCAACCGGCGGCGCTATTCGGAGGACGACATCCGTCGGGTGCGCGTGATCCAGTTCCTGACCCGACAAAAGGGCGTCAACCTGGCGGGGGTCAAATACGTGCTCCGCCTGCTTCAGTCGCTGGGCAATCAGGGACTCGACCTGAACCAGGTCCGCGAACTGGACACGCTGCAGGAAGTGTCCGGAAACGGCCTCACCGCCTGATCTCAGCACTGTGCGCCGCCTTTCCGCAGCGACGGCGGCTCTTTGCGAAAACCCTTGACAGCCCTTCCTAACTATGTAACAGTAGGCATATCAGCTTTCGTACGTAAATGAATCAAGGTTATTCGGGGTCAGTGAAGGGAGCGATTTAGATGTTGAGCGATGCGATCGAGGAAATCCACCGCGAGTTCGAGGCCGCGGCCGATCGGCGAAACCAGGAGCTGAGGCGGCGCGCCGATGTGCGCCGGGTCGACGACTTTCTCCTGTCAATTGAGGACATCATCGAGAACCGCCGGGGCGCAGTCCCGGCACCGCTGATGGACGACATCACCCGCTTCGTGCGCCCGCTCAGCCGCAAGCTGCTGCGAGCACTCAACCGCAACGTCACGCGTGACCCGGTGCGCGTGCTGGACGTGCTCTTCGATTGCCAGCAACTGCTCTTGCCGCGGATGATGGTGGCGTAGTCCTGGCGTAAGGGGGGTCTCCGGCAAGAAAACCGTCAGCCAGCACGCTCAATAAGCCGGATAGCCGTTGCAGTTGATTCCGGATTGTGCGTGAAATAGCCTGTGTGGCCGGTCGGAGTACCCTGCTGAGGATTCCTTGATGCGCCAGACGATGACCCGTACGCGCGGGTTAGCCGCGATGCTGAAGCATCGCTGGTGGATTTTCCCCATCGTCTTGCTGCTGGTGGCGGCCGCGCTCGTGCTCCGCGCGCTCGCCGCACCGCTATCGGTCAGTGCCAGCGTCAGCGACGGCGACCATGCGGTGGTTCGGAGTTCGTCCGTCGCGCTGAACTTCAACCAGGACATGGATGCGGCGTCGGTCACCAAGGGCTTTCGCATCATTCCCTCCGTGCCGTACACGGTGGTCGTCAAGAGCCAGCGGACCTTCGAATTCCATCCGCAACTCGAGCCCGATACGGCATATCGGATCCAGGTGATGGGGGCCCGCAAAGGAGTCGGCTTCGGGAGTGAGAATTATTCGGTCGCCTTTCGCACGGAACCCGCTCCCAAGGTCACCGGCGCGACCTTCAACGACACGCCCCTCGCCGACGGTCAGCAAGCGGTCGCCCTGCGAGGCAACCTGAAGGTCGCTTTCTCGCAGCCGATGGACCCCGCCCGGACACCCATCCTGCTCGACGGAGCCGCCGTCGATGCCAAGAGCATCACCTGGGACGCGACGGGCCAGAGCGCCACGCTCGCCGTGACCCTCAGCCATAGTCGTGCCCATACGCTCCTGGTCCCCAAGACGGCGACGAACCGCAAGCGGGATCTCGCTGTCACCAACTGGACCCTCGGCTTCACCACGGTAGTCCAGGTGCCGTCCGCCGGGTCGACGACACGGATCGGGACGTCGAATGCGCCCATCATCATCCAGATCGAGAACAGCTCACAGGCGACAGTCCGCCCGCAGACCGGCATGCAGCAGGCCGACATGATCTACGAATACATCAGCGAGTTCGGCATCCCTCGGCTCACCGCCATCTACTGGCACGTCCCGACCAGCGTGATCGGTCCGGTACGAAGCTGCCGCCTCATCACCGTGCAGCTCGAGCAGATGTATCGCGGCATGATCTACTGCTCCGGAGCAAACGACTATGTGCTCGGCCTGGTCTGGAAGTGGCCCAACGTCGTCTATGACTACGCCTACATGTACGCCTTCATGTACCGTGCGTCAGATCGGTATGCCCCCCACAACGTGATCGCCCGCCCGGACCAGATAACCATGCACACGGCCCAGGCGGCCCTGCCAGCGCTCAACTACGATATCGCGCCGGCCCACCCGGACGTGCCGCTCCCAGGTGCCACGCCGGCGACCAGCGTTTCGATCGCGCAGCACGGGGCCGTCTGGCGGTATGATGCCAACTCGCATGAGTACCTCAAATGGCAGGATGGTGCCCCCTTCACGAATGTCGGCACCGGCCAGGTCCACGCCAAAAACCTGATCATCGAGCACGTCCAGTCACGCCTCGACCTAAACCCGGCCAACACCGGCGTGCACCATACCTACAACACCGAGTACTACGAACTGGCCGGCGAGGGAACGGCCGACATCTATTCCGACGGCGGGATGATCCACGCGACGTGGAAACATCCCAATCGCGACTTACCGGTTGTTTACTACGATGCCAGCGGCAACCCGGTGGACCTCAACACCGGATTGACCTGGGTTCACGTGATAGGGAGTGATCAATGACCTGGACGCAAACACTTCGACAGCGCTGGTGGCTGCTACCGATCGCCATCCTGGTGGTCGCGGCTGCCATCGTGATTCGCATCATCACCACCCCGCTCGAGGTGAGCGCCAACGTCAACAATGGCGACCAGGCCGTCCCACGAACGGCGACCATCGATCTCCATTTCAACCAGGAGATGAAACCCGCCTCCGTCCAGCGGGCCTTCAGCATCACGCCGTCCGTACCGGTCTCATTCAAAGCCATCAGCTCGAAGGAGTTCCAGTTCCGGCCGACGATGAAACCAAGCATCGCGTATCACGTCAGCCTCAAGGACGCGCAGAACACCTCGGGGCGTGGGGTCAGCAGCGGTTTCAGCTTCAAGACGGAAGCCGCACCGGCCGTTGCGACCGTCGTCGTCGACAAGAGCGCGGTCACCGACGGTCAGCAAGCGGTGAAGCCGACGGGCGACGTCAAAATCAATTTCTCCCAGCCCATGGACGGCGCCAGGACGCCGATCTCATTGAACGGCAAGCCCTATGACAAACCGATCAGCTGGACGAGCGACGGGAAGAGCGCCACGCTCGGCCTCAAGCTGGGGCACAGCCACCAGTACCAGCTCTCGATTCCGCAAACCGCCGTCAATCGCAAGCAGGACCCGCTGGCGGCCGACTGGAAGTTCTCGTTCACCACGCTGATCGAGGTCCCATCGCAAGGCGACCCCGCCCGCATCGGGGCCGGCGTTCCGGTCATCGTCCAGATCGAAAACAGCGTTGACGCCCGCCCACAAGCGGGGATGCAGCAGGCCGACGTGGTCTATGAGTACATCAGCGAGGGCTCGATCCCGCGACTCAGTGCCGTCTACTGGCACCCGTTACCGGACCTGGTCGGGCCCGTGCGCAGCTGCCGCCTGATCACCATCCGGTTGGAGCTGATGTACAAGGGCATGATCTACTGTTCCGGCGCAAACGACTACGTCCTCGGCATGGTCTGGAAGCACCCCAACCTCGTCAACGACTATGCTCGCGGAGCGGGGAACGTCTTCTATCGCGACAATGCAACCCGTTTTGCACCGCATAACGTGATGATGCACGGCAACAACGTCGCGCCCTTTACCGCCTTACATGGCATTGCGGCCCCGGCTTACGATGTTGCCGCCAAACACCCCGATGCCAGCTTCGCCGGTGATGCCGCGCCGGTGATCAACGTTCCCGATCACGGCGCGGTCTGGTACTACGACCCTGCCTCCAAGCAGTACCTCAAGTCGCAGGACGGCGCGAACTTCATGAATGTCGGAACCGGCCGCCTGCACGCGAAGACCGTCATCGTCGAGTACGTCAACTCGTACCTCGACACCAATCCGGCGAATAGCTTCCACGGCTACTTCACGGAGGCGTACGAGCTCACCGGCGACGGCAAGGCCGACATCTTTGTGGATGGTGTCGTGATCCACGCCACCTGGCATCATCCGGACCCGAACGTTCCGGCAGTTTATCTCGATGCCAATGGGAACCCGATCGAACTGGACAATGGTCTGACCTGGGTCCACGTGATCGGCTCCCAAAAGTGGCACGGAGTCGGCTGATCGATTAGCACGACGACCGTCTACATCGTTCCCCATACTCACTGGGACCGCGAGTGGTATGCGACCTTTGAGACCTTCCGCGCCCAGCTCGTCGAGCTCTGGGACGAGCTCCTCACGTTGACCGAGGCCGATCCCGACTTCCGCTTCCTGATGGACGGGCAGACGGTCGTCATCGACGATTACCTGGAGGTCCGGCCCCAGGAGCGAGGACGGCTCGAGCGCGCCGTTCGCAGCGGGCAGATCCAGGTCGGCCCCTGGTACACGCTCCCCGATGAGTTCCTCGTGAGCGGTGAGACGCTGGTCCGTGACTTGCAACGCGGGCTCGCGTCGGCCGACCTCCACGGCGGCTCGATGCGAGCCGGCTACTTGCCGGACTCGTTCGGCCATGCCGCCCAGATGCCCCAGATCTACCGCCTGCTCGGCTTCCGCTATGCCGCGGTCTGGCGAGGCGTGCCGCTCGCGATCGATCGTGTCGCCTTCGACTGGGAAGCGCCGGACGGCAGCCGGATCCTCACCGCCTACATGGGCAATTCCTACTCGCAGGGGGTCGATCTGCCGACCGAGCGCGACGCGCTCGCGGCGCGCATCGCGAGTGCGCTGCAGGCGATCGCCCCTTTCCACCCGACCGCCGACGTCCTGTTGATGAATGGCAATGATCACGTCCTCCCGCAGGCGAAACTGAGCGCGGCGGTGCGAGAGGCAAGCGGATGGCTCGACGGCACCCTGATCCGGCTCGCCCGCCTCGACGACTATCTCGTACGCCTGCCCGAGCATGGCTGGCCACGCTGGCGCGGCGAATTGCGCTCCTCGGCACGTGCCAACGTCCTGATGGGGACCCTATCGGTTCGCGTTCCCGACAAGCAGCGATACTTCGAGGCCACCCGCGTGCTCGAGCGGATGGCCGAGCCGTTGGCCGCGATTTCCGGGATCGATGCTGCGGAGGCCCTTGACCAGGCCTGGACGCTGATTCTGCAAAACGCCGCGCACGACACCGCGTGCGGCTCCGGCATCGACGCCGTGGCCGAGGCGTCGAGGCGACGTAGTGTGGAGGTGGTCGAGATCGCCGAGCGAATCATCGATCAGGCTCTCCCGCGCCTGGCCGGGGCGGGTCAGGTCTGGAACCCGAGCCCATTTCCGCGACAGGGTCTGGTCGAGGCCGAGGGCGCGCTAATTCTCACCCCAATTATTCCCGGGGGCTCCGTGGTTTCCTTGGCGACCGCGACTCCCGCGGCGCCCGTTACCGGGCGCGGAACTCGGCTCGAGAATGCCCACCTCACGTGCGATCTTGGTGCCGACGGCACGCTCGCGATTCTCGACCGGCGAACCGGGGTGCGCTACCGGGGGCTGCACCGGCTGGTCGACGAAGGGGACGCGGGCGATGAATACAACTTCTCGCCGCCGGCTGTAAACTCGCAGCCGGCCGATCCGGTTCGCAACCTCCGGAGCACGCGGCTGGAAGAGGGTCCTCTTCGGGCTCGCCTCGAGGCACGCTACGATTTCGCGGTCTTCAGCGGACTCAGCCATGATCGTCAACGCCGCAATGCGACGGAGACGGTACTACCCATTCGAGTCACGCTCTCGCTCGAGGCGGACCAACCGCGGCTCGACATCGAGCTCGAAGTCATCAACCGTGCGGAGGATCACCGACTCCGGGTCCATTTCCCATTACCCTTTCAGGCTGGTCAATCCGTGGCGGACACCCCGTTTCACGCCACGGCACGCGCGGTCGCCGCGGCTCATCGCGATCCCGGCGCCGCCGAACTGGAGCTGCCCACCTACCCGATGTGGTCGTTCGTCGATGTGAGCGATCGCCACGCGGGCCTGGCGCTGATCGCTCACGGCCTGCATGAGTACGAAGTGCTCCCGGGCCCTCCGCAGGAACTCGCGCTGACCCTGCTGCGCTCGGTGGGCTGGCTGTCGCGGGATGACCTCGTTACTCGCGCCGGACACGCCGGTCCCGAGATGGAGACGCCGGGCGCCCAGGTCCCGGGTGGACACCGGTTTCGCTACAGCCTTTTCTTCCACGCCGGCGACTGGCAAGCGGGGGGCGTGTGGCGCGCCGCCGACTCGGTGCTGCTACCCATTGTGGCGGGACGGGGCACAGCTGTCACGACCGCGCCCCCCGTGATCGAGCTCGAACCCGACTGCATCCAGATGACGGCTCTGCAGCCAGGACCCGGGGGGTACGATCTCCGCTTCCTCAACGCCTCATACGAGTCACAGGAGGCCCGCGTTCGACTGCAACCACAACCCGCGGACGTGAGGGTCGTCACGCTTGGCGACGCCGAGCGCGAGCGGCTTGCGCCCAAGGGCGGCATGCTCCATTTTCCCGTCAAGCCCTGGGAAATTGTGACCCTGCGCGCGACCCGCTAGCGAAAAAGGACCACGTGATTAGGCGGCGGCGAACGCCTTCTCGTGGTTCATCCAGCGCGGCAAGGCACTGAGGAGGGCCGGACCCTCGACCTGCGTTTTGATGACGTACTCCAGGGCACCAAGCTGAATGGCACGCTTGATCAGGGTGGGCTCGCTGAAGTTCGACATCACGACCACCGGGGTGTTCTTCGTCTCGTCGGAGGCGCGCAGGGTCTGCAGCACCAGGATGCCGTTCTGCCGCGGCATCATGACGTCGAGCAGAATCACCTGTGGTTGGACGCGGGCGCAGAGGTCGACGCCCGATACGCCGTCGTTGGCAACCTCGACCTGGTAACTGTTGCCGCGGAAGAGCGTCGCGTAGTAATTGGCGGCCACGGGATCATCCTCGATGATCACCACGGTCCCCGCGCTCGGCCCATCGCTGGCCGGGGTTGTCTGCGGGACGTCGGCCGCCGGCCCTTCGTCGGGCGCCGCCGTGGCGACTACCTCTGGTTGCGGCTCGGGCTCGGGCGCATTCCAGGGGCGCCACGAATCGGAATCGGTCGACGCCGCGACGGGCTCGGGAGTCGGCGCCTCTTCCTCCCACGGGTGGCTGGCGGTGACTGGCTCCGGTTCGGCCTGGGGCTCGGACTCCGGTTCCGGCTCCGCGGCGACCGGCGCGGGGGCGGGCTCAGGTTCTGGCGCAGAAACCGCTTCTTCGCCAAAGAGCATGTCTCGCATCGAGCGTCGCGCTTCGCGCTTCGGCTCGGGCTCGGGCTGCGTTTCCGGTTCGACCTCCGGAGCCTCGGCCTCGGTGACCGGCTCCTCCGCCTCGACCGTTGCCTCGGCGACCGCGGCCTCGGGTTCTTCGGCTTTGGCCTCGGCCGGCGGGCCGAAGGCCAGGGGAAGTGACTCGGCCTCCGCCGGGCTCTCTTCCTCGGCCGGGGTCGCCGCGACGGGTGGCGCCGGCTGCGCGCTGGAGCTCAGCGCAGGCGTCGGTGACGGAGCGGGAGCGGGTGCGGGCGTGGCTGCTGCTGCCGCCGGCGGGGTCCAGGTCGCCGGCGTTCCCGGCACCGGCGGTGTCCAGCCGGTGGTGGGTGCTGGCTCCGCGGTCTTCTGCTGCACCATCTTCTCGAGGCTCTCGAGCACGTTGAAGTTGAAGCGGCGGCGCTTGGGCTTTCCGCGGCGACCCGCATCTCCGCCGGACGGCTCTGCCGCGGGCGGTTCGGCGGCCGGCGCATTGCCGGCGAAGCTCGGCGGGGCAGGCGGCGCACCTGGTGTCGTCGGCGGTGCAAAACTTGGCGGTGCGGGAGGGCCGCTCGCTACCGGTGCGAAGCTGGGTGGCGCGAACGGCGAGCCCACGGGCGGTCCGTAAGGCCCAGGGACGCCGGGTGGCGGGGCAATCGGCTGGGACATGGGCGCTTGCGGTGCGGGCTGAGGTTGATAGAAGGGGACTGGAGTCGGTGACGGACCGGGCATCCCACGTCCGGGGCCAGCCGGATAGCCGCCCCAAGGCGATCCCTGTGGCGCGGCCGGGGCAGCCCAGGGGACGTTTTGAGGAGGAGCGTACGGCGGCTGGCCCGCGTTTGGCTGCGTTGGACCTGCGTTTGGCGCCCAGCCGGGAGGGGACGGCGGCGAGTAAATCTGTGGGGCCATGCCGGCTTTCTGCAGCGCGGTGCCGAGGTTGCGGGCGTAGGTGCGGCCGCCCTTGACGGGCGGGAGTGCTCCTCCGCTCTCGACGGGAGCCTCTTCGACAACCGGGGCGTTGGTGACATAGCGCCGGCCGCCGCCGCTGCTGGGGCTGGCCGACTTCGCCGACGCCAGGTCACGGTGGAGGCGTTCGTTCCGCCAGCGCGTGACCAATAACCACACGGTGAACCAGGCCAGTAGCAGCCCGAGGAGAAGAATGACCTTGTCGCGGTTGGCAAAGACGAGGTGGCTGAAGGGGGTCAGGAAGTTTTGTAGTCCACTCATTGGCCGTTTCCGCCTGCAGAAAGATGGCCTTCGACCACGGGACTGGGGCGCTGGCTGGGCGCAGGCACGTTAATAGAACGCTGAGTGGCAGAAAGGCTGTCACTCAGGAGAAGCGGACGTTACCGGACCGTCACCTCCGTCCAGCTAGGCGCGCTCGGCGATGCGGCTGTAGCCCTCCCGCAGGCGTGGAATCAGCCGGGCGAAGTTGATGGCCCACCCGATGCCGACCACGCGATCGGTGAAAATCCGAGGGTCGTTGGGGTTCCAGTAGGCGTCGCGAAACCGCCTCGGCGTGGGGACGCGAAAGTCGTAGGGCACGCCGGCGACCTTCCCATGCCAGGTGCGCTGATCGTCCGGCTTGCCCAGTTCCTGGGCCACGGCGGCCAGGGTCAGGAAGAAAAGCGCGGCCCGCAGAAGACGACCGATCTTCATCAGCCGACCTTTCGGCCCTGGAAGCCGAGGTTGGGCAGATCGTCCTGGAGGTTTTCCATCGACTTCGCATAAATCCAGTAGTCGAGCGCAGCCTTGGAAAAAACGACGCGGTCGCCCACCTTGGTGAAAGGGATGTTGCGTTTGGCGACCAGGTCGTCGATCAAATCCTTGGGCACTCCGAGGTAGCTCGCGGCCTGCAGCGTGTTCATCACGTAATTGACGGCGGTCGGATCGTAGATCACGATCAAATCCTCCGGGTGATCTGGATGAGCCTACCTATAATATGGGTTCGCCGCGGAGGCCCAAGGCCCGTTCGTCTAGCTGGTCCAGGACGCTGCCCTCTCAAGGCAGAAATCAGCGGTTCGAATCCGCTACGGGCTAC
>WNGO01001112.1_pt1 | contig 37365 bp, 27 predicted proteins | sample 5400511 | NCBI WGS metagenome assembly WNGO01 (sample SAMN13153380, study PRJNA577476) | soil metagenome | isolation source: 20 cm soil or saprolite under Garry oak tree replicate 2 | place: USA:California | collected 2016-06-15 | reverse complement strand
CGGCGGCGCCAGCTTTCCGGCAATAGATTCAGTTTAATTGAGGCGGGTGGCAGTTCGACGCTGACTATCTCAGTAGGGCTGGCCAGGATTCCCTGCACAGTGTCCCGCATCTGGTAGTAGCTTTCATCCAACAAGACATTTGGAGAGGAAGCATTGATGCCTTGTAGCTCGGCGCTCATTCGCAACTGAGGCAATTCAAGTTGGAGTTGTTCCCCGTTGCCATTTTCGAACACTCGCGCAAGACTCAATTTGCCGTTTTCTGTCATGACGTAAACCAGCGTCTCGCCCTCAGGATAAATGAGCAGCGCATTTCCCTTGGGTGCATGAGTACTGGCGCGCTGCGCTGCATAAACGGTGACCTGCCGCGGGATAAAACCGCGGTCGAGCAGCGGAGCCACAAGCTCGGCAAGCTGTTCATTTCTGATCGCCACGGCGGAGACCACACTTTCGTTTTCGTCTTGCTCGATCACTTCAAAATCCGTGGTCACATCTTCGGCCGAGAACGGCAACACCTTCTCGATCTGAATCCGAATCATTTCCGGAAACTCTGCCGGATCGACACTTGGCAGGCGAAATCGTTGGGCGAGCACGGCAGCGACAGGCAGGCCGAGCACAAAATCGTCGGTCGCTGAAAGCAGCGGCACAGCTTCCCCCAGGTTCTGCAGCTTACGCACATTCCACGAGCCATTCTGGCTTGCGCTGCCCGCAGCCGCTTCGCGCGGCGATGCGGCAGTGGATGAACGCAGAAAATTCCATCCGTGCGCGGTGGGAATTATGAAAATGGATGGCATCCCTGTCTCGATATCAAAGCTCCTTCCAACTCATCACCTGGGGATGGACGCGCAGGCCAGTGCCTCCTGATACTATCATCTGAACAGGGCGCGTAACGTCGCCTGATTTTCCTATGCTTGTAATACGAAAGACCGTGGTGGTTTTGGGTGGTGCAGGGGTTAGCCCTAGATTCTGTGGAAGTTTCCCTCCTGGGAAGCCAAGTGTAGTAAGGGCCGTTGGAAGATCAAGTTGCGGGTCATCGATTGTTCCATCGATTCCGTCTGAGCCACGCCGCAGTTGAAGGAACGCATCGACCCGATCATCTCCCACGCCTCCGAGAGCACCTAACAACGCGCGCAAGACGTCGCGCGAAGCCCAGCCAATGTCGATTATCGCTCCTCCGCAATTAATAAGGGTGAAGTCTTCATCCCAACCTGGCTTTGAAGTAAATTCAGTCCATCCACAGATCTTCTTTAGGTCGTCCACAGAAGTTAGTGCCGCATGCGCCGGCCGATAATCATCGGTTTCTGGGCAAGCGCTCAGGCGGTGGAGTCCCGGTGGCGACATCCAGTCGAGCAAAGAATCTACCATCATATCAACGTTATTCGGCTCCACTCCTTTAAGATTGAGATACTGGCGCAGAATTTCCACAAGCGGTCTGTTCTCTACACCACCGGGCGCGAGCAAGTTCAAATTCAATCGACCACACTCGCCAATCATTTGAACATCGTAACCTTCCTGATTGCCCAGTTGTCCGTGCAAGTTTGGCGAGTTCGGCGCGTCCTTTGGGCGCAGCGCAACTTCTGCCAGCGCAACATCACCGCCTGACGACGCCATCGCTTCAGCGTCCAAAACGCGGCTTGCATTGCCTGAAACCACAAGGCGCGAATTAATGTCCAACGCCCATGAAATGACCATTGCGCTGAGCAAGAACAGCGCCCAAAGCGCAAGCATTAACGCCGCGCCGCTGCGCAATTTCGAATTTGAAACCTTCATTCTCAATATCGATCCGGCGTCCGCCTCAGCGGAATAATCGCTTCCCATGGCACTGGTGAATCCACGCGTCCCACAGTCACCTTTATAAGTGCGGGCAACGGGGGCGAGTTTGGCCATCGATCGACCCAAGGATTCACGCCTAAGTTCGAATTGAAGTAACTGATCTGGAGACTGCTCACGTTCTTAACTAATGGCACCCACGTCTCGTGTCGTTCCCCGATATCAGAAGCGTCCTTCGGTTTTCGTAACAAGCCGAGGTCGAGCCGGTCACTCTTTTCGTTTTCGGGTTGCAACCGCAACGCTACAATAAACTCACCTGGCGCATAGCGAGTAAGGAGCCCAGGCCCGGCGCTGCAAATCCACGTTATCACATCGCGCTCGCGATCGTTTAGTTTAAACGGTTCCCCTATCATCCTTGCGCGCGTCGGACTCAAGCTTTGCCATTCCGACGTTAGAAGATCGCGCAGCCCGTCGTACTGCGAATCCCTCGCGGCTGTATCGGATGACAGACGCAGCGCCGTCATATTCGCTTGCACAAAACGAAAAATCGCCAGCGACATCAGCCCGAGGATCCCCACCGCAAGCATGATTTCGAGCAACGTGAACCCACCAATGCGAAGAGATTCCCTCTTACCCCGGACGGTAAACATAAAACCTGACCTGTTTTGACTGAGGAACACCGCCCTGTCGCCACTGAGCCGTTAACGTGACGAGGTAGATTCCGCTGAGAAGGGTATTATCGGTTTCCGTCAATTCGGCTGCCGCGGTTTTTTGGACAACTTTTATGCCTCCGTAATTGCTGTCTACCCTGAATTCCTTGGAATCATCGGGAACCCCTCGCGCAGTCTGAATTTCTGCCATACGATTCGATAAAATCTGCCGCACGACGCCTTCTTCGGCGTTAATCGTGCTCGCGTTGAGGCAATTCTCGACCGCGCGTCCAAGCGCGATGACGCCGAGCGCGAAAATCGTAATGCCAAGGAGAACCTCGTAGAGGGCAAAGGCGCGACGAAACTTTTGACCTGCGCTTGCGTTAGCGGACCGCATAACTCGTAATCTCTGGCCGTCCCGTTAGCGGCGAGTAATTCGCCGTCCATGAACCGGCGGGACCTTGAAAGCGGATGGTTGCCGGTTCGCAGGTCCCCGACGGCCAGAAAATCCATTCAGCCGGATATTTTTCCATCAATGCCACCGGCAACGAGAGCCTTAGCGTGCTTCCCCTGCTGGGACGAAACTCAGCTTTTGCCTTAGCGTCCTCATCCTCTGCAAAAGCTTCCGGGCGAACTACGACATTGTTGTTGCCCCATACAATCAGGTAAGGACGACGCTCGATGACGCTTCGCTCCTGCGCCTGGCGCACAAGATTGTTGAACCCATCCAGCGATTCCTTCAGCCGCCTGTTGGCGATCACGCCAGTGAAGCTCGGTACAGCCAGCATGAGCAACAGCATCAGTATGAAGATCGAGAGAGCAATCTCGATCAGCGTAAAACCCCGGGCTCGTTGCACCGCGGGAAATTACTCGTTTCACCGCAAATCACAACAGCGCCCGCAGGAGGCATTTTCGATGTGCCCGACCATATGAGCCAGCCACGCGGCAGGTGAAGAATCAATTTACTCCCGGCCAGGGGCGTAGCCGTGAACTGCAGTAAAGGCGATCGTTTGCGTCCACCAAGCAGGATCGGCGCAGCAGCCAAGTAAAGTGTCAATCAGTGCGTTGTTAAGCTTGCCAGAACTCGTCAAATCCTGGCGAAGTTCTTTGACAGTCTGTGTCCAATAATCTGCCCACAAACTCGTCCCGTTATAGATTGCAGTTTCTGCGGTGCCACCGATTTTCTCGACACCCAGGGCCGCCAATCTCGGTGCCAGAGTACGACCGATCTGATAATCTATTCCTCGGTCGCGCGACCATGCAAGCCAACCACTCCAGAACGCACGCACTTCCGGCGGCTCGGCGATCGTAACCGGAAGGAAATCCGGTTCAATCAAGAGGATGGCGCCTCCAGGCCGCAAGCTTGCAATGAGATTCGCGATTGCCTTGTCAGCGTCGGCCACATGGTGAAGCACCGCACGGGCAGTTACGAGATCGAAGCTGCCAGGCTCCACCGGCCCGATCACAATATCCTCCTTCCGAAACTCCAGATTAGGCACATGCACCTCGACGAGCGAAAGATCGAGATCGACGGCTATGGCTCGTCCATCGGGAGCGACTTGCCGGGCGAGCCACGCAGAAATTGATCCAGTGCCGCAGCCGACCTCCAGTGTTCTTGCTCCTGACTTAATGACATCAAGCGACTGAAGATAATGCCGGTGCATGGGATCGAGTAATTCCGACATCAACGCGAGCCGCTTCTCCTCGCCTTTCAAATGGTGGCCCAAAACATATTCCGGCATACGGGTTCACCGTAAGTTGCCGGGGTATTAACGGCAAATGATTGGCTCCACCGGATTGCGCGCTGCAATCAGCCGCTAAAAAAAAGCAATCAATCGGCAGCAGGCGCATTGGTATGTGATAAACTTTGAGGCGAAATGAAGCCTGCTTTGCGCATCGGCATCGTCGTAGCTGCGCTTTGCGTGGTGGCGATGCTTGTGTGGCAGGGAGTTACGGCACACGGAGCGCCTGATCCAACGCGCCCCGATACCAGCCCGACGGTGGCGTTTCTGGACATTGGCATTCTTGTGTTTCGCGAGGGCTTGGAATGTATTCTTGTTCTGGCAGCGATTACAGCCAGCATGACAGGTCCCAAACGCGCCCATCGCCGGCCAGTCGCCCTCGGCGCGGCCTTTGCCTTTATCGCCACTCTGATCACGTGGTTGATCGCGGTGCGGATCGTCGGTTCGCTCGGCGACAATATGTCGGCACTCGATTTGCAAGCCGCTACCGGCTTGCTGGCAGTCATCGTGTTACTCGTCATCATGAACTGGTTCTTTCACAAAATTTATTGGGGAGGCTGGATTCGCGCCCACAATCGCCGTCGCAAGGCATTACTCGAGAACGCGCGCACTGCCGAAATTTCCCAGGGGCGTCTCTGGTTTGGATTAGTCCTGCTCGGATTCACCTCCCTGTATCGCGAAGGATTTGAAGTCGTGCTTTTTTTGCAAAGCTATCATCTGCGACTCGGCGGCGCCGTGGTGATGAAAGGCGCGCTGTTGGGCATTGTTCTGACGGGGATGGTGGCGGTATTGACCTTCGTTCTTCAGCAGCGGCTACCTTATCGGAAAATGCTAATCACTACGGGCATTCTCCTCGGAGTGGTCTTGCTTGTAATGGTCGGCGAGCAAACGCAGGAAATGCAGCTGGCCCATTGGATTTCCACGACTGAAATCACGTCGCTAAAAAACTATATGCCGCCTTGGATGGGACTCTGGTTCGCCGTGTTCCCTACGGTTGAGACTCTTGTTGCTCAGTTTATTGCGGCCGTTTTGGTAGTAGGCTCGTATTACGCCGCGCGGCATTTTGGCGGCGGCGAACCGGGTGGAACCGCGTTGGAAACTCCCGCTCCTAGAATGGCAGCGATCAACGCTTAACTAAGATTCCGCAGGACGTTGCGAAAAGTCAGTGTCGACGCTTCTGGCGTGCAATTCCAGTTGAACGAAGTCGCAGGCTTTCCACCTTAGGCGGATGATCTCGCCTGGTTGCCGTTTTCTTCGGTTGGTTCAAACCATTTTCGCCACTTCTGTCTTCGCCTTTTCGTCTTTTGCTCAACCTGCTTCATCTCCTACTCCTGTTGCGCCTGGAAGCATTGATGAAAAATTGTTCAGCGGAATGCAGTGGCGACAGATTGGACCGTTTCGCGGCGGGCGCGCCTTAACAATCGAAGGCGTGCCGGGCGAGCCGGACACTTATTATTTTGGCGCCGTTGCAGGGGGAGTTTGGAAAACGATTGATGGCGGCGCGAACTGGACTCCCCTCTTCGATAAGCAACCAATTTCATCGATCGGAGCGATTGCTATTGCGCCGTCAGATCACAACGTGATTTACGCAGGGACGGGCGAAGCGGCCATACGCGGTAATACCACCTATGGCACGGGAATTTTCAAATCCATCGATGGCGGCAAGACATGGCAGAATGTCGGTTTAAAAGACAGCCGTCAAATCGGCGCACTAATTGTCGATCCAAGAGATGAGAACGTCGTTCTCGTGGCGGCTCTTGGTCACGCGTTTGGTCCAAACGCTGAGCGCGGAATATTCCGCACTGCCGACGGCGGGAAAACGTGGACAAAAGTTTTGTCTAAAGATGAAAACACCGGCGGGATCGATGTGGTTTTTGATCCGCACAATCCGAACATTGTTTTCGCTTCACTGTGGCAGGCTCGACGGCAGCCCTGGTTTTTTTCCAGCGGCGGTGCAGGAAGTGGCCTCTACCGATCTGAAGATAATGGCGCTACCTGGAAACGTCTCGAGGGGAATGGCCTGCCCGAAGGAATCCTCGGTAAGATCGGCATCGCGATTTCCGGTGCCGATTCGAACCGCGTTTATGCGATCATCGAGGCGAAAGAGGGCGGACTTTATCGTTCCGATGACGCCGGACAACATTGGACCCGTATAAATGATGACGGCCGCTTTCGGCAGCGCGCCTGGTATTTCAGCAAAGTTTATGCTGATCCAAAGTCCGCTGACACAGTTTATCTCTTGAACACCGGGCTGTTTCGTTCGGTTGATGGCGGAAAAACTTTTAATTTGTTGCCAGCGCGTCACGGCGATCACCACGGACTTTGGATCGATCCGCAAAATCCTAATCGGATCGCGAACGCCAATGACGGTGGCGTGAGTATCTCACTCGACGGCGGAAAAACGTGGACGACACAAAACAACCAGCCAACCGCGCAGTTTTACCACGTTTCCGTGGACAACGCTTTCCCGTACCACATTTACGGCGCGCAACAGGACAATTCGAGTGTTGGTATTGCAAGCCGGACAGATTGGGGTGCAATCGGCGCAGCAGATTGGTTTGTAGTGGGCGGGGGCGAATGCGGCTTCGTTCTGGCCGACCCGCGCGACTGGCACATCATCTATTCAAACTACGAAAACTCAATCGATCGTTACGACAAGACCAAGGAAGAAATCCAGGACGTTAGCGTCTTGCCTGTTGATAATTCTGGTCACGGCGCGGCTGATCTTATTCATCGTTTTCAGTGGGTAACGCCACTGACTCTTTCTCCACATGATCCCGAGGTTTTATATACGGGAGCGGAGTGCGTTTTTAAATCGACCGATCACGGACAGAGCTGGGCACAGATCAGCGGTGATCTGACGCGCAACGATAAATCGAAACAACAGCCAAGCGGTGGCCCGCTGACTAATGACATTACTTCGGTTGAATATTACGACACTGTCTTTACCCTCGCTGAGTCGCCGGTGAAAAAAGGAACCCTGTGGGCGGGCACAGATGATGGACTTGTTCATGTCACGACGGATGACGGACAACATTGGGCGAATGTCACGCCGAAGATGCCCGAGTGGAGCACTGTCAGCCTCATCGATCCGTCTCCTCACGATGCCAACACTGCATATGTTGCTGTGGATCGGCATAAACTCGACGACTTCAAGCCGTACATTTTCAAAACGACCGATCTGGGAAAAAGCTGGAGCGCAATTGTGTCCGGAATTCCCGACAGCGCGTACGTCCATGCGGTGCGCGAAGATCCTAAAAAACGCGGACTGCTTTACGCGGGCACAGAACTCGGAGTTTTCGTTTCATTTGATGACGGCGCGCATTGGCAGCCGCTCCAGTTGAACCTGCCCGTGTCACCGATTCACGATCTGGTTGTAAAGGACGACGATCTGGTCGTGGCGACTCATGGCCGTTCCTTCTGGGTGTTGGACGACACAACGCCGCTGCGCCAGTTGAGCGCGCAATCCACGCAAGGAGATGTGATGCTTTATCAACCGCAAAACGCGGTGCGTTTGCATTATCCGGAGGAATTCGACAAGCGCCAGCCAGTCGGCGATAACCCGCCGTCGGGCGCGATCGTTAATTATTATTTCAAGGCTTCGCCGAAAGACGAAGTCTCACTCGATATTCTGGATGCTTCAGGCAAAGTCGTCAGGCATCTTTCCAGCAAAGAAAAAAAAGAAGGCGAACAGCCGCCGGAATGGCCGGACCGCGTCGAGCGACCAAAAACAATTCCCGCAAATCAAGGGATGAACCGCTTCGCATGGGACCTGCGCTATGAGGATCCCGTTCAGGTACCCGGTGCCTTCTACTCCGGCGTCGGACCGAGAGGACCGCTCGCTCCGCCTGGTGATTATCAGGTGAAACTGACTGTTGGTGGCAAGTCGCAAACCGCGCCGTTGCATCTGGCGATTGATCCAAGGACCAAGGGCGCAGAGGCCGCCGTGCAAAAGCAATTTGCCCTGGCGACACAGGTAAATGCGTCCGTGTCCCGATTGCATCAGGCCGTCAACGAAATCCGCGACCTCAAGTCGCAGATTCAAACCTTGCACAAACGTTTCGGTGACGATCCCAAATTAAAACCAGGACTCGCAGCAGCAGACGATCTTGATCACAAAATGTCGGAGATCGAACAGAAACTTATTCAAGTGAACATGAAAGGCTCCGAAGGAAACCTCGCCTTCCCCGATATGCTGAACGAACGCTTTGAAAAGTCCGGTGACAAAGAGCCGACTCAGGGACAACTGAACGTTTTCCAAATGTTGAGCAACCAATTGGAAGAGCAGTTAAAGAAATGGGCGGAGCTAAAAGCCGAAGTTGTGCCGAAAGTGAGCGAACTAATCAACCAAGCTAGCTTACCCGCGCTGATTATTAGCCCTCCGAAGAAAAGTGAATAACTGATTGGAGGGCGGAGTTCCCACGACGCCGGGCTCGCAGAAGCTCGCCCCTCCATCTTGATCGCGGACGAAACGCGCGGGAAGCATAGACGAAATGACTAAAACAGACAGGGCAGTCGTACTCGCAGCCGGGCGCGGCACCCGTATGCGCGAGCTGACTAATGATGTTCCAAAGCCGATGATCGAAGTGCGGGGCAAGCCGGTTTTGCAGCATATTGTGGAAGGATTGCGTGATGCCGGCGTGCGCAAATTTCTGATTATCGTCGGCTATCATGCAGAAACGGTGCGAAACTTTTTCGAGGATGGCAGGCGTCACGACGTCACCATCCAATACGCAACACAAACCGTGCAGGATGGCACGGGCCGCGTTGTCAATCTTGCCCGCGACTTCACGGACGCGTCGCCGTTCGTCTTGAGCTACGGCGACATTTTGATCGGCCAGGAAAATTACAAACGGGTAGTCGATCTTCCGGATGATGTGGAAGCGGTAATCACGGTTACGCGCGGCGAAGACGTCAGTAAAGGCGGCGCGGTTTTTGTGAACGAGCAAATGGAGCTTGTCGATCTTCGCGAAAAACCAAAGCCAGGCGAACCGAGTAGCCCGTGGTATAACGCGGGTCTCTACGCATTTCGGCCGAGCATTTTCGAATTCATCGAAAAGTTGAAGCCGTCAGCGCGTGGCGAGTACGAACTTACGGATGCGATCCGCGACCTTGCGCATTCGGGAAAGAAAGTAAGAGCGCTTGAGCTGACCGGCGAATGGGCCGACGTCCGTGATCCGGAAATTCTAGCAAAACTCAATCAGTCATCGTAGGGCAGACGTTCCGTCTAGCACGCGCGCGGCTGGGCAACTGAAGCGCTTGCCCTACAGTTTATTTTCAGCGCGACTGGTTTCTTCGACTTTTCTACAAGTTTTTCAAAATGCGTCGAAGATTTCTCAGAACCTCTTCTTTAGCTGGACGTACCAGAACCGACCTTTGATCGTGGCAGGCGCGGATGTCACGGATCCGGGAGACTGTCAAAACAAAGGGGTAAGGGGAGAAAACGAGGATTCTTAAGAAAATCGTCGTCTCGTTAGCACCGAAATAAATTTAACCGCGAATTGCTCGAGTAACACAAATGAAGGCATGACTCATAAGAATTCGTGGGGCGCGCGAATTGTACACGCCTAGAATTTGTTATTTACATGCGCTGTGTCTCCCCGCATAAAGGCATGTTAAACGATCACGATTGGCGGAAATACACAAGAAGGAGCGATCGGATTTGCCGCCACCCATCTGAGCGTGGGTGTGAAATGAACTCCCAAGTTAAACCTGGCTCCATTGGTGTCGCTTTTGCAGCGGGCGTTGGGGTTGCGCTTTTGTCCGTGTCGATCGCATCTGGCCAGAATCCTTCGCCAGCACCGGCATCCACTGCGGCAGAAGTCGAGCGCGTGATTGTGACTGGTTCAAACATTCCGACAGCGGAAGAGGTCGGCCCGAATCCGGTGGACACCTATCGCCCGGCTGATCTCGAAAAATTAGGCATTCGCAACTCCACGGATCTGCTCATCAATCTGCCACAGGAGATGGGCACGACTGTCAACCAGAACATGTCCGGTCTCGGCGATGGCAGCGTCGTACCGAATCTGCGTGGATTGCTGCCCAAGGAAACTCTGGTTCTGATCGATGGGAAACGCGCCGCGATAGTGGGGGCCGGCGGTGTTTTTAGTAGCGGCCCCACCAGCGCCGGAGTGGACATCAACCTCATTCCATTTCCTATGATTGATCACATCGACATCCTGAAAGATGGCGCCTCGGCCGTTTATGGCAGCGACGCAGTCGCTGGTGTGATCAACATCTTTTTGCTACACAAGTTCCGTGGCCTTGAGATCGGAGGCAGCTATGGGAACACAAACATGGGTGCCTCCAACGATGCAGGCGAGCGGGAGGGTTGGCTCAAAGCCGGCGTGGGAAATGACAAGACCGATATTGTGGTCATTGCCGATTTTTACGATCGTGCCGCCATCTACAACCGCGACCGTTTCCTTAGCAGTGACGCGGACGCAATTCGCTGGGGTGGATTTGATTTCCGCAGTGCAAATTTCCCCGGCCGCATCGGACCGTTCCGCTTAATTCCGCGCTTGTTTTTCAGCGCGAACTCTCCACCGCCACACTCAGCTCCGAATGTCGCAACTTCTCCATCCTATATCAGTGTTTCTAGTCCCGCATTCAATAACGGTAACGGTTTTTTAAATGGGACCCTGGCAGGCTTGGATGGGGACTATGTCTTATATAACTATCAAGCTTTGATGCCCGCGATTCCGCCCGCGGATCGCCAGAGCTTTTATGGCTCTTTCGTGCGCGACATTTGCGACAAATACTTAACGGTGTTTGCCGACTTTAAATATACCCGCTCCTTTTTTGACGGAGCGGATGCGGCTACTCCATTCAATCCCGATGCATTCACGCTCCCGAGCGGTGCTCCCTTTAGCCCCATTGGGCTCAGTGTGCCAATTCAGAACCCATTTAATCCGTTCACTACGGGCGACGCGACTTTAATCCACAACGGTGTTCCTGTCCCAGTAACTACCGGTGTCAGCTATCGCGCCATCAACGATGAGCCGCTCAGAACGAACAAGACCACTTTTCAAGACGTTTTGTTCGACATCGGACTTCGCGGTCAGATGAGCGAATTTGGGGATTATTTCAATAGTTGGAATTGGGAATTAGGCTTTCGTTATTCGCGGAACGAGCAGGAAAATCTCCTTAGTGGCATTGTTAGTAAGTCCGGGTTGCGTGAAGCGCTGCTGGACACCGATCCGGCGACGGCGTTTAATCCGTTCCTGGGATTCTTCGGCCGCAACAGCCCTGCCACGATAAGCCGAGTCTATGTAACTCTGCACCGGTCCGGAGCCTTTGAGTTGCCTTTGGGCTATTTTCATCTTGACGGCGATCTGTTCAAACTTCCCGCGGGGCCGGTCTCCTTCGCGGCCGGGGCCGAGTACCGTGGAGAGCGGTGGAGAAACAACCCTAGCTCTGAGAACACCACGTTTGACACGATCGGTGCCATCGATTTCCAAGCCGCGCGGGTTAACCGCGATGTTTGGGCAACCTACCAGGAAGTACGATTTCCGGTGACCAGCCCATCGTGGAAGTTTCCCGGCGCGCATATGCTTGAGTTCGATATTGCCGAACGCGAAGAGTGGTACAGCCAAAACACTTCTGCAACTTCAGTGCAAAAGGCGCAACATTCACAGTATGATGCGCAGAAGCCGAAATTTTCTGTGCGCTGGCAGCCACTTGACCCGAAATGGATTGGTGCGCTGACCCTGCGCGGCAGTTACAGCGAAGCGTTCCATGCGCCGACACTACCTGACCTTACTCCCGGAGGGATCGAATTCTTTCTCGCGTTTCCCGACCAGCTTCACGATCCCAAGGGATTGACTCCTCCGGGAACTAGCGTTCCGGTCATCGCAAGTGGAAACCCCAATCTGAAGCCCGAAGTTGCCTATGAGTGGACTTATGGAGCGGTTTACAGCCCGAAATGGATCAAAGGTCTTACGCTGAGCGCTGACTTTTGGCATATCGACGTGCGATCGATCGCGTCATTTGTCGGTCCGCAATTCATCATTGGCTTCGAGAATAGCTTCCCAGGCTTAGTTATTCGTAATCCTACAACTGGCGCAATAGCCGAGGTCATCACCCAAACCTTAAACGTTACTCGTGCTGTCGTGGAAGGTATCGATTACGAGGGTATCTATATTCTGGATACTTCGATACTTGGTAATGGCGACTTTGGTAGGTTCACCTTCACGCTTAACGGAACCTACCTCTCCAGATTTGAGTTTCAGGCGACTCCCTTTAGCAAACGAATTGGGCTTTCGGGCGAATTTGTGACGAGCGCCACGTTTACTGGCTCGTTGCCGCACAATCGCGCTTATGTTAGCGCGTTTTACGACGGACCGCTTGGCACGTGGGTAGCCGGTTTCGATATCGGCGCAACCGTCCACTACACCGGCCAGTATGAGGATGACAATATTGATCTGACAGGATCTTCGAAACCGCAAGAACCGAGAAGTGGCCCTTTTCCCCAGCGCGCACGGAAAGTAAGCGAGTGGGTTACACTCGACCTGACCACATCGTACACCTTTGAATTGCCGGCCTCGGCGTTAACCCAGGTGCCAGGCTTGGCTAAGGAGGGCGGAAAAAAGGTCGAGCTGCGCGATGGTAAGGAAAAGAATGTCCTGCCGGTTTCCACTGCCGAGTACAATCCTTGTGGATGGCGCGTCTGGCTCAATGGCACGACGCTCACGGTCGGAATGCAAAACGTTTTTGATTCTGATCCGCCGTTCGGGGCCGGTGTCTTCGAGAACAACTACGACGAATCGCTTGCCAGCATCAAAGGCCGGTTCTGGTACGTGCAGTTAAAGAAAAGATTTTAGCGGGGTTTCAGCTCGGTGAGAAAGCTCTGCAGCTTCACGGCCGCTTTTCCTGGCAGAGTTTTTGGAAAGCGGGATCGGTGCGCAAAGGATCCCAGAACGGGTCAAGCCTAAGAAGCGCCACCGTAATGGGCGTTGGGTAGTAAATCCCCCCATCATATGGCGTTTGTAACAACCGCGCGAGAGTTGAGATCGCCAGCCTGTTCTCGTCAAGGATCGTCTGAATTAACGCCAAGTGTTCTTTGCGGGTAGATGCGCCCACCGCATCTCTAACGCCCAGCGAAAGCATGATTGCACGCTCTGCTTCCTTTAGAGCCGAGTCCCTCTCCCTGAGCACGGCGTTTGCCAGAGACAGCACTTCGTTCACCGCAATGTTATCTGGCTGATTCTTGTAGAGCGTCTGAAGTGTGTTGCGCGCCTGTTCAGCGGTGGCCTTTGCGTCAGCGCTATCGCCAGCGAGGCGTTGCATGCAAGCAAGCAGCACCTGATTAATGGTCTTTTCGAACTGAGACGCATAATGGAATTGAGCCAGTCGGGATTGCAGCAATCGAATGGCCTCACCGTAATTTCGTTCAAGTCTTAACTGAGTGATCTTGATTTGGAGAGCTTCGTAGTTGGGAGTCTGCGCGTTTATTTCTGTTAGAAACTTGGCGGCTTCTTTCAGGTTACCCTGGGCCTGATACATGCTGGCCTTCTCCGCCATCGCCTCCGGATCGTTTGGCATAATATCCAACGCTCGATCATAAAGCTTTAGCGCCGCCGGGAATTGTCGAACCCAGGCGTACGTTAATGCCGCGTCCGTGAGTAAATCCTCATTACGTGGATCCAGGGCGAGGGCTTTCTCGAAGTAGGCCATGCTTTGCTCCCATTGTCCCTCCCATCGGGTAACTGTCCCGAGGGCCCGTGGTACCTCGCTGCTACTTGGTAACATCTTGCCGACGCGCTCGAACGTTGTTTTGGCAGCCCCGTTATCACCCAGCACCCGGTATTGGTAGTAACCCAGGGCGAGCAGGGTTTCAGCCGAGTCAGGCTCCAGTCTCTGCGCATTCTCTAAAGCACGTTTCGCTGCGCCCCGCTGAGCGGGAGTAGTATGCGTCTGGACTGAGTAGAGATGCGCGTCCGCGCGAGAAAGCCGTGCCCACGCAACTGCAAAATTGGGGTCAAGTTTCACCGCCCACTCATAAAAACTGGTAGCTTCCAAAGATGGGTTGGAGCGTGCTTCAATAGACAGGCCGCGTAGATAGGCGTCGTAAGCCTCCCGATTGTTTGTCGGTTTAACGGCCAAGGCTTGCTTCTCGCCAGTGGTCAGTTTCACTTGCAACGCATCTGCGATGTCCTTGGCAATTTCGCTCTGAATCGCAAAGACGTCGTCCAGCGGTCGATCGTAACTGTTGACCCACAGATGCGTGTCGGTTTTCGCGTCGATTAACCGCGCGCTGACCCGAGCACGATTTGCGGCGCGTTGCACACTTCCCTCGACCATATGCGAGACCCCGAGTTCATTCCCGATCTGGCGCAGGTTTCGCTTTCCACCACTCTTGTATTGCATCACCGATGTCCGGCTGATGACCTTCAAGTCCGCAATTTTTGCTAGGTCGTTCAGGATTTCGTTTTGGACACCATCAGTAAAAAAGGCGTTCTCGGGATCAGCGCTCAGATTTTCAAACGGCAGCACCGCAATTCCACCCGGCAGCGGGCGCGGTGATTCCAACAGCTGCTTTTCTTCGCAGAGTTTTTGGAAAGCGGGATCGGTGCGTAAACGATCCCAGGTCGGATCGAGTCGTAAAAATGCTGGGGTAAGAGGCCAAAGACTTGGCGTTTGTAACAACCGCGCGAGAGTAGAGATCGGGCGGCTAGTCTCGCCGAGAATTGTCTGAATTATCGGTAGGGCTCCTTCGAGGGCAGGTCCGAGCATCGGATCCTTAGCACTCGGCAAAAGGGTCATTGACCGTGTCATTTGCGTTAGGGCTAAGTCCCTTTCTCCGATCAAAGCACTAGCAGTAGCCAGCGCCCCCCAAACACCTGGGTTATCTGGTTGATTTTTGCAGATCGACTCAAGCGTGGTGCGCGCCTGGTCAGCCGTCGCCTTTGCGCCAGCCGTATCGCCAGCAAGGCGCTGCATGAAAGCAAGCGTCACCTGTTCACGGACCTTGGCGAACTGAGAAGAAAAATGGAATTGAGCCAGTCGGGTTTGCAGCAAGGCGATGGCCTCACCGTAATTTCGCTCGAGTCTCAACTGAACGAGCTTGATTTTGAGCGTATCCTCATGAGCAGTCGGCCAGTTTATTTCTGATAGGAACTTGGCGGCCTCTTGCAGGTTACCCTGGAGCTGATAAATCCTGGCCTTTGACGCCATCAGCTCTGGATCGTTTGGCATAATGTCCAGCGCTCGATCATAAAGCTTTAGCGCAGCCGGAAATTGTCGAACTATATAGTAAGTCAATGCCGCTTCCCGAAGTAACTCGACATTACGTGGGTCCAGGACGAGGGCTTGCTCGTAGTAGGCAATGCTTTGATCCCAACGTCCCTCGCGCCGAGCCACTTCGGCGAGGGCATATGGCACTTCGGTGCTAGCGGGTAACAGCTTACTGACGCGACCGAACGTGATTTTGGCAGCCCCGTAATCACGCAACACGCGATATTGATAATAACCCAGGGCGAGCAGGGTTTCAGGAGAGTTAGGCTGCAGTTTTTGCGCATTCTCCAAAGCATGTTTCGCTGCTTCGCGCCGACTAGGAGCAGTGTCTCTCTGGTCTGAGTAGATATCCGCGTCCGCGCGAGAAAGCCGCGCCCAGGCGATCGCAAAATTTGGGTCGAGCTTCACCGCCTCCTCATAAAAATCCACGGCTTGCCAAGCTGAGGAGAAGCGTGTTTCAAAAGACAGACCGCGTAGATAGAGATCGTAAGCCTCCGGATTGTTTGTCAATTTAACGGCCAAGGCTTGCTTCTCGCCAGTGGTCAGTTTCACTTGCAACGCATCCGCGATGTCCTTGGCGATGTCGCTCTCGATGCCGAAGATCTCAGTCAACTTCCGGTCGTAGGTCTCAGCCCAAAGGTGAGAATCGCTTTGCGCGTTAATTAACTGAACATTGACCCGCACCTGATCGGTTGCTTTTTGCACGCTCCCTTCAACAATGTTCGCCACACCAAGCTGCTTCGCGATCTCACGCAGATTCCTCGGTTTGCTCTGATACTGCTGCGTGGAAGTGCGCGAAATTACTTTTAAGCCTGCGATGCTAGCCAACCGCGTCAGGATCTCCTCTTGAATCCCGTTGGCGAAATAGGCGTTATCTGGATCGTGGCTCAGATTTTCAAACGGAAGGACAGCAATGCTCTTGTAAGGAATCGATCCGTTACTTGTGGGCACCGGGTGGGTTGACTCTCTTTCCCAGAACATCATACCAATCACCGCTGCGAGCGCGATCAATGATCCCACGAGCGCCGTACTAGTTGGATTCCGACGCACCCATTTTCGGCCGTGAGTGAAAACTCCACTGCGTCGTGCCCGAATTGGCTCGTGCCGCAGCCAAAGTTCGAGGTCCTCGGCCAGCGCTTCGGCAGATTTATAGCGCGCGTTAGGATCACTCTCCAGACAACGAGCAACGATTGTCTCCAGGTCGCGGTCGAGCGACGGTGCAAGTGAACACAAACGTGGTGCCGGAGTCGCAGCGGCTTGATGAATGACAGAAAGAACATTCGGACCCACGAACGGGGGACGGCCAGTAAGCAGGTAAAACAAAATCGCGCCCAGGCTGTAAATGTCGGCGGCGCAGGTGAGCTCAGCGGCTGGGCATTCGGTCTGCTCGGGTGCGATGTAGCCCGGCGTTCCAAGTGTCTCCAGCGTTCTTGTTAGGTCACTAGTTTGATCAAGCCATTTTGCGAGGCCAAAGTCGCTCACCATTGGTTCGCCGTTTTCATCAAGAAGAATGTTTCCCGGCTGAAGATCACGATGAAGAACTCCCTTGCCATGGGCGTAAGAAATCCCGCGAGCGACCTTCGCCATCAATCGCACGCAGTCCCGAGACTTGGTCCGTAACGCAGACGCCGCGATACGAAGGCTTCCGCCCTCTGCGTACTTCATGCTGAAAAACGGAAGACCCTCTTCGCTTTCGCTGACCTCGTGAATGGGAAGAATGTTTGGGTGATCGAGGCTGGCGACCGCTTCCGCTTCGCGCCGAAAGCGCACTAATGCCTCGTGTGAGTTAGCCTCATGAGCGAGGATGCGTTTCACCGCGACGATCCGACGGGAGTGCTGTTGCCGCGCGCGATAAATGACTCCCATCCCGCCGCGCCCGATTTCCTCCAGAATTTCGTAATGACCAAGGCGCCACTGCACGTCGGCCACGTCCGCTTCTACGAGGATACTTTCGAACGCTTCGCGCGATCCTTCGCCTTTGGCTTCAAGTCCCTCGCGCAGGAAACAGTTGATACAGGTTCCGTGATCAACCCGGGTTATCGCGCCGCACTGTGGGCATTCCGTCGGACTCTCGGTTAAATCCGCGACGGAATCCGACGGCTCGGTAACTTTGTTCATCAGGCTGCAACGGCTAGCGCGGCGCACAAGTGCCGAATCTCGTCATCCACATCGGCCGGGTTCTCGACCGTTTGAGCAACCTCCTCGCGCAGCAGCCAACGATAACGCTGGCGCAAGTTGTGTAGTTGTTTTTTCACGACCGCCTCTGCAACGCCTAAGGCGATACCGAGATCGGCATATGAGATGTCTGCCCGTTCCGCCGTAAGATGATCGCGCAATCCCTCAAAAAGCCGCAGACGTCCTTTACCTTCACACTCTTCACGCAAACGACGGAGCGCCTGGTCTACGACTGTCGCAGCCCAGCGAAGATCGAAAAGCCGCTCGGGCGCCAGCGCGTCGAGCGCGCGATCCGAGATCGATAGTTGCGATGGCGCTTCCGCCATCCATGCATCCCAGGAAACAAATTGAACGCTGCCCCCTCGCTTTAGCGTTCGATTCTTATCGGAAACGTTGTGAAGAAAATTCTGAAGCGACTTGAGCAGGAGCGAGCGGAAACGGCCGCGACCTTGGTCGGCCTGCCGTAGCCAGTTCGTTTCCAAAATCATCAGGAAGAAATCCTGCGTGAGGTCCTGCGCGTCTACAGTCGAATAGCCGCGGCGGCATACGTAGGAAAAAATGGGTCGCCAATAAGTTCGGCAAAGTTCCGCCAGCGCTTCAGCACCCTTCTGCTGGTCACCCTCGGAGTTCGCCCCAGCAAGGACGAGGCTCCAACGGGTGGTGGCAAACACCCGCGGTTCGGCTTCCAGATTCAACGCCTGGCAGCGTGATCGGTTTTTCCGTCTTCTACAAGCTTAAAAAAACGGGTCGCAAACGCGCCGCTTGTGACAGGAAGTAAAACGCCGCTGCGCACTTCCATAAACTTATCCGGAACTTTGGCTGCCACTTCCTTTAGAGGTTTGTATGAAAGGAAAATAAAGTATGAAAAATCAAAACCCACTAACCAAACTCGCGCTGCTACTCGCAGTGTTACTGACTCTTGGCGCAGCTCGGGCGCAAGCCGACATCCTTCCTGGTGTCAGCATCGGCTTCGCTCCGGTCGGCATAACCATGGATCAGACTGCCCGGCTCAACTTAGTCAACATTGACGTACCAAATGGTATGTTCATTAACTGGCGCTTTATCGACGCCAGCGGCCTTACCCTCGCTCAAGCCGCGGTTATGCTACCAATGGGCAAGATCGTTTCGGTCGATTTCAGACGACCCGGAGGTCCGCTGCCACCCAACACTCCTGACTTGATCCGAGCCGAGGTGCGAGCCCAAGTCCAGGTCGTTAACCCTGGAATCCCGAGCGAAAGCCTTCGCCGAAGTCTGGAGGTATTCAACAATAATACCGGCGCGACCACTGTGTGCATGGGCGGTGCTGCCCTGTAACAAGCCGAAGCTTGGAGCTAGGCAGTGCATCTCTAACTAGAAGTAAAAAAACAAAACAATGAAAGCAGGAATTATGAAAAATAAACTAACGAACAAAAACGAAAGAAGGATTCTCACTCTGACAGCAACCGTCCTGGCTCTGCTCGTGGCAGCGTCGCCCGCTCAAGGGCGTAATCCCAACCCGGGCATCATTCCACGCGGCAGCACGTATCGCGGCCAAAGTTATGGCGAGTGGGCAGCACAGTGGTGGAAAACCATCTTCTCCATTCCAGTCGTGAATGGCGATCACCCGTTATTTAGCGGAGGAGCCTTTGAAGGAGAAAAAAGAGTAGTCTTCCTCGCGGCCGCGGGAGGCGGAGTTACCATCGATGTGACGATTCCCGCCGGGGCGTCACTCTTCTTCCCGGTTCTCAACTCGGAGTGCTCGGTCCTCGAGCCGGACCCGTTCCACGGGGATGACGAAGCCGAATTGCGAGCCTGTGCAAATGGTCACATCGATCACACGTCAGGGCTGATTGCCGTGATTGACGGCGTGCCCGTGCAAGACTTGGCCGCCTATCGCGTCGAGTCGCCACTGTTTGAGTTCGGCCCCCTGCCGGCGGACAATGTACTCGGCGCGCCCGCCGGCACGACGTCACTCGCCGTCGATGCCGGGGTCTATCTGATGCTGGCACCGCTCAGGCCCGGAAGCCATACGATCCATGTTGGCGGCACATTCGACGAGTTCAACTTCACCATCGACACCACATTCAACATCACCGTCGAGTAACCGAAGCGCGGCGTGCGCGCGTCCGGCAAAGCCCCGCCTGAGTTTCTTGAACTTCAAAGAGTTATGCGCTCGGCGCTGTCACAGGGACGGAAGAGCGGCGGGAGCTCCCAACCCGCCGCTCATTAGTCCAAGGCACAACCATAAAGCGCCTTGGCATTCCTATGGAGTGTGCGCCGGAATCTGGTTTGATCGATTAAAACAAACAATCGGGCTGGCGGACTATTGTCTGATCAGACAAAATCCGATGGTTACACTTTTTTTGATTCGCTGGTTGGCCCTGATCGGATGGCCGTCAACATGCTGCCACGCCACCCTGCCGTGGTTTATCTCTGTCTCGTTAGGCGGAAGAGAGCACCGAAGAAGCGTTGTGAACCAGAAGGAAGCGCTCGCATTTGTTGAACGTCGCGGAATCGTCCTTCAAGCCGCACGAGGCCCTGTTCCAAATCTCGCAGAGGCGATTGCCGGTGGTCCCATTCGAGGCAGCTGGTGGGGCCACCCAAAAGGGAAAGAGATTTTTCGCGCTGCCGAGGCGATTTGCAAGAGTCCCAATGTTCTCGTTTGTAAACTGATTGGAGGCAAGATTACGTACGTGCATCGCCGTCTCTGGCCAGCATTAGTCAAGCTCGCCTCCCGACTCCGTGAGGAACAGCTCGCCAAGGTATGGAACGAGCACACTGCCAGCGGGGCGCACCAGTAGAAGCAAGCGCGTTTTCCAACTTGGGTACCGTCTGAAGTCATGAAAGAGGCTAAGGCAATGTCTGTTACGGAGGCAGAGAGCATTCTCTCGCAATGGCTAGAATGCCTTCAGAGAAAATGAAAACAAGGCAACGCAACCAACATCCTAAGTCGGCCAAGTAAAAGGCGCAGGTAGCAATCAGCCGTCACGCTTCAGTGCGTGGCGGCTTTTGTTTGCGCCAAAAAATATTCCGGAACTTTCGCTGCCAGTTCCTTTAGTGATGTGTATGAAAACTTATTATTCGTTTAATCGAGATCGTCTCCTATCACATCTGCTCACAAGTTTTTGTGCGCTGGCAGCTGCCGGCGCGCTATTAACATTGCCGAGCGCTGAAGCTGTAGGACCCAGAGCCAGACCAGAGCCCGCAAGCGGAGAGTTTTTTCCCTGCTTCAATTACGCTGGTCCTCCTCGCCAAGTCGGCGAAAACTTGATTATCACGTTCAACATTAGTAACTGGAGAACATCTACTGGCAGCTTCAACGGATCTGTCGTCGATGGCATTGAGCTGGATGTAGTTCATCGCGACGGTTCCATAACACTCCATGGCACTGGCCTCTTCACCGGGTCGGTCAATGGCAGGTCCGGTACGTTCCTCTTGAGTTATGAAGGCATAGGCAACGCTGTCACCGGCCACGAAACTTTGCATTTTACAGTCGGCCATGGGACTGGTGATCTCGCTGGTCTGCATGCGGAGTTAACGGCTGAGGGCGACATAGGCGCTGCCAATCCCGGATGCGACCTGTCCGGGGCAGGAACTTATAATGGGTGGATTCTCTTTGCCCCATAAGTCAGCCAAGTAAAAGGCGAGCTAGCACTCAGCCGTCACGCTTCACCGCGTGACGGCTTTGCTTTAGGAACCGTCCGCAGAAACAAGCACCACAGTCCTACCCGTCGTTAGCTACGACTTCGCAATAACCTCCTAAGAAATTCCGGAACTTTGTCTGCCAGTTCCTTTAGTGATGAGTATGAAAGATCGAAATCCACTAACCAAACTCACGGGCGATGCAGCCCTGAGCAGGCCGAAGCTTGGTAAGCTAGAGAGTATACCGAACGTTAGGCAATCCGCCTTCTTTAATCTCAGGGTTGCGGTTTGTCTGGTTGTCTTCCTAGGCGGCATCGTTCTTCCGCCGCTTGGCTATGGAGCGTTCTCGAACACGTTCGCCGCCGCGCCACTCAGCGGCCCGGACCCGGTGATAGTGAAGGTTACACAAATTAGGGGCGCTGAGGGAACGGGTAGTTGTGCAGGGGGATACGGGCTGGGCGCCGGTCTCGTCGACCTCGACCACGGCCTCGCGGCTGGCTCGACGACCTACGACCATGGAGGCTTCCTTTGGTGCGAGACGTACGCACCTTATCTATGGTTAGAACAAGATGGAGCCTCGACGCTGTTCGAGCTGCAAGGCGATTTCAACTGGAAGAGGAGCACCTATATCCCGAGCGCGATGACCCCGGATGGGAGCAAGGCCGTCGGCGGCGTAATCTTCTTTGACCGGGGCACCAACGCGCCTTGGATGTGGACGGCCAATGGAGGGCCCGTCGAGTTTCTCAAGTTGGCCGAGGGCTACAGCGGAGGCAACGCGGTCGCCGTCTCCAATGATGGACGGCTTATCGTTGGCAACTTGCGCGGCCCCTGTCGCGTCGGTGTCAGCCAGGCAGCAGTGTGGCGCGATAATAGCCCGCAAATTCTGCCGAGTAACCAGCCTTGGTCGGCAGTTGGTGGTAATCCATTTGAAGCAAACGTTGCATATACTGCGCGACGCACACACCCAATGACCGACGATGGTTCGGTCATCGTCGGGTCCGCTGGTGCGGCTTTCCTCCTCGGATGCAAGGCTACGAAGTGGGTGAATGGGCTCGAGCAACAACTATCCACCGGCGGGGTTGCGGCACAGTCCAGCGTAGCCGTATTCGTTGCTGACAATGGAGTGATTTTCGGTTACGCGGTCCTCAACAACGGGCGCGTAGTCCTGGTGCGCTGGGACGCCGATGGGAATCCCGAGATCTTCGAACCGCCAAACGGTCTTAGCGTCGTCAACCTTAGCTCGGTTGACTCCCAAGGCAACGCAGCCGGCGGTTCACTGGCCCAGCAATTCAGTTGCATACAACAATGTAACGACCCGCTCTGCGACCGAAAACCTTTTGTGTGGACTCGCCGCGGCGGCTTCACGATCCTCCCCGAAAACGGCCACGAGGACACCTACAACAACAGCGCTGTCCTGGACGTGTCCGACGACGGGCGCGTAGCTGTGGGACAGCTCGCAACATGCGAGGTAACACCGGACAGCCCGCCCCAGCTCGCGTTTCTATGGAACGCTAACTCAGGGCTCGTACTCGTTAACGATCTCATGGCAGCGCACGGGCAGCCCGACCCCCACTATTACCTAGCCACCGATGTGAGCCGCAACGGAAACCGCGTTCTCGCCGTGGGCAACCCTCCACTGCACGATGCACAGGACACCCCTGATCTGACTCTCGATCTAGCATGGCCTAAGCCAATTCCAACACTTAGACGGACTCGACAGCCTTAGCGGACTCCATCGCCTTATCCTAGCCCACCATAGTTATACGCTCCAGAACCTGCATCAAAGCATGTGAGCTAAAGAGACCTAACAAGCCGATTCGGTGGATCAAGCCGATGGACCACGCAGCCAAAAACAACAGCGATAGCTAGCAATCAGCCATCACGCTTCAGCGCGTGGCGGCTTTTTGTTTGCTCCAAAAGAAATTCCGGAACTTTGGTTTCCAGTTCCTTTTAGAGATGAGTATGAAAACTTATCTGAAAACTAATTGTTCGTTTACTCGAAATTGTCTCCTATCAGGTCTGCGTTTTGTAACCGCACCGCTCTTCACCTGCTTAGCGGCACTGTTTATCTCAGTAACCACTCCGGCAGTAGCCAGCGGCCCTTCCGCGAATCCTGACGCACCGACGAGCACCTTCGTCACGTCCACGCCCCAAGCGCCACCGCAGGTGCGATACATGCTGATCGAGCTCGGAGGGAGAACGGCGTTCGACATAAGTCAGTCCGGTCAAATCGTCGGCAACAAGGAGTTCGCACCCGGGCTCAGACGCGCCGCATTTTGGCCCAGCAGCCGGAGCGCGGCGATTGATCTCGGCACATTGCCTGGTCTCAACAGCGTCGCCAAGAGCATTAATTCTCGGCGCGAGATCGTGGGAGTTGCGTTTAACGAAGACTTCTCTGTTGAGCGGCCCTTGTTTTGGGCAAGCCCTAACAGTACCCCGGTCGAACTCCCCGGTCTGCCGGCCGGCCTTGCGGGTGAAGTGTACGACATCAATCCATCAGGCCAGATCGTCGGCCAGTTCTTTAACGCGGACTTTTCAGTGAACCCGGCGGTCTTTTGGCCGAACAGCAACGCAGCGCCCATTTATCTTCACGTGTTGAGCAATAAGCTTTTTACCAGCGTGGCCACCAGCATCAATGCTTCCGGCAACATCCTCGGCGATGCGTGCGACCAAGCCGAGTTTGAATGTCATGCCGTGTTCTGGGCGAACAGCACGAGCACTCCGGTGGCGCTGGCTTCACCAGGAGGCGGATTCATTTACAGCTTTGTCGTTTTCTACAGTCACGGCATCAATGGTGCGGGAAACATGGTTGGTTACGCATATACACCCGGCTTCGCCGCCGTGCGCGCGGTATTCTGGGCCAGCAGCTCGAGCCCCGCGGTGGTTCTGAGCACAGTTGGCGAGTTTACCAACACTGTTGCGGCAGGCATCAGTGACAACGGCCAGATCGTGGGCTATGGATTCAATGACGATTTTTCGAGAAGTCGTGCCTATATCTGGCCCAGTGCGACCAGCCAGGCTGTCGATCTAACTACATTCTTTCCGGCTGGCTCCAACTGGGACTTGGATTCCACATACGCCATCGCCGTTAACAATCGTGGCGAGATTATCGGCGGCGGGTTGTTCAAGGACGGAACAGAACACAACTTTGTGCTGATCCCGGTGCATGGCCATTGAGCGAACGACATGAGATAGTTGATCAAGATACAACAGGCCGTACTCCCGCCGACGGCCGCATCTCCAAAACAGCCGTCACCTGTTACCGAGTGGCGGCTTTTTGGTTCTCAAAAAAATTTCGGAACTTTGGCTCCCAGTTCCTTTAGTGATGGGAAAGGAATCCTCAGTTAAACCCAAAGACAATAAACCAACCAAACTATGAAAAATAAAAATATTCAGTTTAGAGCAACAACGGGAGTTGTAATCCCACTGCTAGTCGCCTGCCTTGGCATATTTGTCTCGGCAGCCACTCCTGCGTCAGCCCGCGACCAGGTGCCGTTCAACGGGATTGTCTCGGGTACAATCATTTCGACTGTGCCTCTGGACGAGTGCCACGTGCTTTCTGAAGCCGTCAACGGGGGAAATGCGATGCAGTTGGGCCGCTTCAGCGGAACGGCGGAATTCGTCCTCAATGTCTGCGACCTGACCTATGTCGGCAGCTACGTATTTACAGGGGCCAACGGCGACAGTATTTCCGGCCCGTTCACCGGGACCCTGACCCCGACACCAATCCCAGGCGTATTCGACAACAACGAACTCGCCTTTATAACCGCCGGCACGGGCCGTTTTGCCAACGCGACTGGCACATTCAACCTGGGCGGACAAATAGATAATAACGCGGGAACTTTTTCCCTTCCCTGGCACGGGACAATCTCCACCGTCGGCTCGGGCAGAAGGCCGTAGAGATTGTGCGCCTGATCTGCGAATCGCAACTAGCGTTCGTCTAGTTGCCACGCGCTAGACAAATCTACTATCTCGCGCATTTCGGAAATTCTATCGAAGCTGAATCAGGCGCTCTAGGGCAGGCGCACCGCCTGCTGCCCGCGCGCCTGGCAACCGGAGCGTTTGCCCTACAATCAAATTGTGAAAATGAGAACAAGAATGATGATAAGAAAGCGTGGGATCGATTTCTTCGTCTTCCAATTCACCGCCTTAAAGCTCGGATATTGAAACCGGCTGAACATCATGAAGGAAAGAAAAAGCAGTAACGGCGGCAGAACGAAGCGCCAATTGCCGAGGTGATGTTCGCCCTCGGCGAGCCAAAGGAGGAACAGCGTGATCGACGCAATCAGACCGGCTGCGGCGGGAATGGGAAAACCCGTGAAAGTATCTTGGTGATCAGCTCCATCATTTTTCACCGTTGCAGAGTTGAAACGGGCCAACCGCAGTGCTCCGCACATCAGATAAATGAACGCAATGATCCAGCACGCACGGGGGAACTCCTGCAACACGACACGGTAAACCATCAACGCGGGGGCAAGCCCGAATGACACAATATCCGCCAGAGAATCGAACTCGCGTCCAAACGAAGTCTCGTGACCACCCAAACGTGCAATCCGTCCGTCCAAAAAATCAAAAACGAACGCGCCGAGAACAAACCAAATGGCAGTGTGAAAAGCGTCACTGGCTGCATCGGGATTAGACGCCTGCAGCAGAGCGCCCTCAAGAATTTTCAGTGTGGCCGTAAACCCGCAAAACAGGTTTCCCGCCGTCATCAAATTGGGCAGGAGATAAATTTTAGATGGTTGTTCGTTCATCAGTCGGGCAGACGGGCGATGATTGTCGATCCTCCGGAAACGTGGTCGCCTGTTTTCACTAGGACTTCAGCTTCGAGCGGCAAATATAATTCCGTCCGCGAACCGAAGCGAATCATCCCGAAGCGTTCTCCCTTTTTCAATTCATCTCCAACATTTGACCAGGCCACGATGCGCCTGGCAATCGCGCCGGTCAGCTGTCTAACGACAATCGTTCCTCGCAAATTTTCGAACGCCCATGTCATCGCTTCATTTTTCTCAGGGCAACGTGGATCGCGAGCATCGAGGCAGAGACCCTCGTGATGCTTACGATAAACGATGCGTCCAGCGATCGGAGCTCGATTCGTGTGAACGTCGAAAATTGACAGGAAAATTCCTACGCGCCGCGTTTTTGTTTTTAGAACTTCCTTCTCATCCAGTTCAACGATGTCGCTCACCTTGCCATCGGCTGGAGCCACAATCAGATTCCGATCTGGCGGCACGGAACGATCCGGGTCCCGGAAAAAGGCGACGGTAAAAAGAAAAAACGCCAGAAAAATGAGCGACAACCACGCCGAAATAAACCACGTCGCTATTGCGGCTAGAGCCAAAATCAGAAGAATCCAGCGTGCTTCCAAGAGGGTTTGCGCGCGCATCACAGGCCACATCTTCCGGGTTCAAAATCGCATGGTCAAGCAGCGAGAAAAAGGGCTCAGGAACCAGTCCTCCCGGCAGCTCTCGGCGAATACAATATCTTGAGTTTAGGCTTAGTCTTTGGCCCAATCCCTAGCGCAAGCAATCCAGAATTACCCACCAGATATTAGTTGTTCATCGGGACATTTTGGATATCATCTTACGAGGCTCTTTCCGGCCTTAATCTATGCTAAAAACCCAAGAAGAAATTCCAGTCGAAAAATCGGCTGGCGGGGGATCGACTGGAATTGACGCGGCACAAAAGTACGACGCCGCGCAAATCGATAAATTGGAAGGCCTCGAAGCGGTCCGAAAGCGGCCTGGAATGTTCATTGGCGACCCTGATGAGAGGGGTCTGCACCATTTGGTTTTCGAGGTGCTGGACAATTCCATCGACGAACATCTCGCCGGATTTTGCACAAAAATAGAAGTGACCGTCCACGTCGATGGATCGCTGTCTGTGCGCGACAATGGCCGTGGAATTCCCGTAGATATTCACCCCAAATGGAAAATGCCGGCGATCGAGTTGGTGCTAACAAATCTGCACGCCGGCGGAAAATTCGGACAAGGCGCCTACAAATATTCGGGCGGCTTGCACGGCGTAGGCGCGAAATGCACGAACGCGCTTTCGGAATGGTTCAAGGTCGAAGTGTCGCGCGACGGCAAGGTCTACCACATGGCTTTCGCCAAGGGCAAGACGACAGACAAATTGACTGTCATCGGCGAAGTCAAAAACAAAAAGACCACCGGCACACTGATCACGTTTCTTCCGGACCCGACGATTTTCACCATCACGACGGAGTTCAAATTCGAGCGTCTCGCAACGCGGTTGCGCGAACTGGCGTTTCTCAATCCCGGTCTGGAAATCACGCTTACGGATGAGCGTATCGACCCGGCCAAGATAGAAAAGTTTTTCTACAAACACGGCATCGAAGAATTTGTTAAGCAGCTCGGCGAGAACAAACAGGTCCTGCATCCGAAGCCGATCGTCATCTCGCGACAGCGCGATGAAGTGTTTCTCGACGTGGTGCTCCAATACAACGACAGCTACAACGACCAGATTTTACCTTTTGCCAACTCAATCCCGAATCCGGATGGTGGCACGCATCTGACTGGCTTCCGCACAGCGCTCACCAAGGCCGTCAATCAGTACGCGAAATCAAGCAATTTTCTCAAAGAGAAGGACCCTTCGATTTCCGGAGACGATGTGCGCGAAGGATTGATTTGTGTGCTCAGCATTAAGTTGCCCAATCCGCGCTTTGAATCGCAGACCAAGGTGAAGCTCGTCAACACGGAGATCGACGGGATCGTAAACTCAGTCGTCTACGACGGGTTGATGACTTTTTTTGATAAGAATCCGCCGGTCGCGCGGCGCATTTTCGACAAGGTGCTCACGGCAGCGCGCGCGCGTGAAGCGGCTCGAAAAGCCAGGGAAACAATTCGTAAGGGCGCTCTCACTGGTGGCGGATTGCCAGGGAAATTAGCTGATTGCTCCGAGCGCGATCCGGAACTGACTGAGCTTTACATCGTCGAAGGCGATTCAGCGGGTGGCTCCGCCAAACAGGGACGCGACCGGCGTTACCAAGCCATTCTGCCGATTCGCGGAAAATTGATAAATGTGGAAAAGGCGCGCGAGGATCAGTTCCTAAAGAACAATGAGATCCAGTCGATGATTACGGCGATCGGCGCCGGGATCGGCAAATCCAAAGAGGATGGCAACGGCAAGGACGAAGGGCGTTTCGATATCACCAAGTTGCGCTACGGCCGGATTATTATCATGACAGACGCGGACGTCGATGGATCGCACATTCGCACCCTGTTGCTTACCTTCTTCTTCCGGCAAATGACCGAGCTGGTGCGTGCGGGGAGGATTTACATCGCACAGCCACCCCTGTACCAAATCAAACGGAAGAAACGCGAAGAATATGTCGATGACGATGCCCGGCTAAACAAAATCCTGATTTCTCTCGGCGCAGAGGACGTGCGATTGAGAAATCTGGCCGACGATAAGGAAATCCCGGCCGCACAACTGAAGGACATTCTCGAATCTCTCGAGAAACTTGCGAAGTTAAGCGAAGCCGTGCGCCGCCATGGCGGCGACTTCGAAACTTATCTTGCTGAACGAAACGCGAAGTCGGGCAAGCTTCCAACGTATCTGGTAAAAGTGCGCGAGGGAAACGAAGAGACCGTGCACTATTTTCACGACGAAAACGCGGTGCGCAGATTTCATCAAGAGAATCGGGACCTGAATCTGTTCGACACCGAGCCTGGCCAGGAATTGCTTCCGCTGAGCGAAGCGCCAGTGCGGACAGACGGGAGTCGCAGACGCGGCAGACTGGTAGAGCTGCACGAATCGGCTGCGATCGAAAAAATTATAGCCGAATTGGCCCGCAAAGGTTTGAAAGTCGCCCATTACGCGACCAGCGATCAGCCGATCTTTGAATTGATCGAAGGCGAAGGCGAAAAAGCGGTTTTGCATCCGCTGTTTTCAATTCCGGAAATCCTGGGGAAGATTTTGGAGATTGGCCGCCGCGGAGTGCAGATCAAGCGTTTCAAAGGTCTCGGTGAAATGAACGCCAAAGAATTGTTCGAGACCACAATGAATCCGGAGAAACGCAAACTCCTGAAGGTGGACCTGAACGACGATAACGCCGTCGATGCCGATAAAATGTTCACGATTCTGATGGGTGATGTCGTCGAGCCGCGCCGGCAATTCATTGAAGACAACGCGCTGAATGTGCGCAATCTCGACGTGTAAGTTCCAAGATGGGAGGCCTGTTTCACAAACTACGCCATCCGCGACGCTGTTACGTTGTCTGCACAATTCCGCGTTCGGGTAGCAATTTGTTGACGGATGGCTTGCGCGCCACGCGCCAGGCGGGCATGCCGAAACAATTCTTCCTCCCAAAATCCGAAGGCCGCTACGGAGCCGAGCTCGGACTGGATCCAAATGCTGATTATCCGGGTTACGTGAGCGGCATGGTCAACACGAAAACCACTCACAATGAGGTGTTCGGTTTTAAACTAATGAGCTGGTATCTGGACGATTTCCTTGCTCGACTGCGAGGTACTCATGCTTTTGGCGACGCAGCGACTGATGATCTCACAATGTTGCAAAATGCCTTCCCACGCCTTCGCTTTGTGCACATCGTCCGGCGCCACAAATTGCGGCAAGCATTGTCGACAGCTCGAGCTCTTCAGACCGGTCTTTGGAAAGTGCAGCAGGGAAAAGCCGCCGTACGAGAACCGCAATTCGATGCGCAGTTGATCGAGCAGTCTCTAAGAGAGGCCGAGCGACAGGAAAATATTTGGTACACATTTTTTCAGCGAATCGGCATTGCTCCCTTCCAGGTCGAGTACGAAGAACTATGCCGGGATTATGAGGCAACCATCCGAGGTGTGCTGGATTTTTTGAAAATCCCGCTGGCGCGCGACGCGCGGATCGGTCCTCCCGTAACAATTAGACAGGCTGACGAAATCTCCCGAATTTGGGAAGAGCGCTTCCTTACGGAGCGTCCTTCCGCGTACTTGCCAGCTCATGGATAAATCCAAACGTCATGCTTAATCCAAACGAGAAAATTGAACCGATAAATGTAGCCGAAGAAGTATCGAGGTCCTTCCTCGATTATTCGATGTCGGTCATTATCTCGCGCGCGTTGCCGGACGCACGCGACGGACTCAAGCCGTCACAGCGCAGAATTCTCTACGCGATGCACGATCTCTCTCTTTTTCCGGGACGACAGCATCGCAAATGCGCGAAGATTTGCGGTGACACAAGCGGAAATTATCACCCGCACGGCGAAGCGGTGATCTATCCCACCCTGGTCCACATGGCCCAGCCGTGGGCGATGCGTGAAACGCTCGTTAACGGTCAGGGTAACTTCGGCTCCGTCGAAGGCGATCCCCCGGCGGCGATGCGTTACACCGAAGCGCGCATGACGCATCTCGGCGCCGCGCTGATGACCGACATGGAAAAGGACACCGTCGATTTCGTCCCAAATTATGACGAAACACGCACCGAGCCGACGGTTTTCCCAGCTGCCTTTCCAAATCTGCTCGTTAATGGCGGAACCGGCATCGCCGTGGGCATGGCGACCAATATTCCGCCGCACAATCTCAGCGAAGTGATTGATGGAGTCTGTGCGCAAATCGACAATCCCGAAATCACGCTCGAGGAGCTGATGAAACATGTAAAAGGGCCGGACTTCCCGACCGGCTGCGTCATCTGCGGCGTCTCGGGAATCAAACAATATCTCGAGACCGGACGAGGCAGTATGAAGGTGCGCGGCAAGGCCGGCATCGAAGAGCTCAAAGGCGGCAAAGAACAAATCGTCATCACTGAAATTCCGTACAACGTCAATCGCGCAACCCTCGTCGAACGCATCGCATCGCTGGTAAACGGCAAAGTGCTGACAGACATTAGCGCTGTTCGCGACGAGTCAGATGAAAATACGCGGGTTGTTATCGAGCTGAAGCGCGACGGCAATCCAAAGGTCGTGATCAACAATCTCTACAAGCACACCGCGATGGAAAGCTCCTTCGCGGTCATCATGCTGGCGATTGATCACGGACGGCCCAAACTGCTTTCTCTCAAGGAAGCGAACGCCTGCTATATCGAGCATCGGCGCGATGTTGTGCTGCGCCGCACTCGCTTTGAGTTGCGTAAAGCGGAGGAGCGCGCCGAAACGCTCGAGGGTTACCTCATTGCGCTCGCTAATCTCGACGAATTTCTCCGAATTATTCGCGGATCCGCCAGTCGCGATGAAGCCCGAGTAAAATTGCTGGCCTTCGAATTCACCAAGCGTCAGGTCGAGCAGATCGGCATATTGATTCGCAGCGAGGCCCGCCTGACGAATGGCCGTTATGCCTTCAGCGAACATCAGGCTGACGAAATCCTTAATCTTCGGCTGTATCAGCTCACGGGGCTCGAGCGAGAAAAGATCGACAAGGAGTACAAGGAACTACTCGAATCGATCAAAGACCTTCGCGACATCCTGGCCAAAGAGCAGCGTGTCTTCACGATTATCAAAAAAGAGCTCCGTGAAATTCGCGACAAACACGGTTCGCCGCGCCTGACCGAGCTCGCTCCTGATCAAGCAGAGATCAACATGGAGGATCTCATCGTAAACGAGGGTTGCATCATCAGCATTACTCATGGGGGCTTTATCAAACGCACGGCTGTGAGCGCGTTTCGTGCGCAGCGGCGCGGAGGCAAGGGCGTGATCGGGATGCAAACGCGCGAAGGCGCCACCGAAGAAGAGGAAGGCGATTTCGTGGAACATCTTTTTACCGCGACCACTCACGATTACCTGATGTTTTTCACCGCGGCCGGACGCGCTTATGTGGAAAAAGTTTACGAAATCCCCGAGATGGGCCGCGCCGCCAAGGGCCGCTCCATCGTGAATATTCTCGAGCTTAAGCCCGATGAAAAAATCGCCGCGACGATCCGGATTCAATCCAAAAAATCCGGAACGGGACCAAGCGCTGTCGATCAGACCTGGGACGAAAATCTCCACATTATGTTCGCAACGCAGTCCGGCATTGTTAAGAAATCGAACCTCTCCGATTACGCGAATGTTCGCCGTGGCGGAATCATCGCCATCCAGATCGAGGAAGGCGACAGGTTGATTGACGCAAAGTTAACGAATGGCAATAACGAGATCGTGCTCATCACCAAAGATGGAATGAGCTTGCGATTTCACGAAGAAAAACTGCGCGATCAGGGCCGCAACACAGTCGGCGTCTGGGGCATTCGCCCCGGGAAAGGCGATCACGTGGTGGCCAGCGCCATTGTCGACCCAAACTCCATGCTGCTGGTCGCGGGCGAAAATGGAATTGGCAAACGCACGTCGTTCGATGATTACAGGCGGCAATCGCGCGGCGGGAAAGGCATCATTACCATGAAAACTGGTGAGAAAACCGGCGACGTCGTTGGCGCGCTCACTGTCCGCGAGACTGATGAAATCATGCTCATCACCAACAAAGGCCAGATGGTACGCACGCGGGTCAAAGAAATTCGCGAAACCGGTCGAAACACGATGGGTGTAAAACTGATGGATCTCCGCAACGCCGAAAAGCTTCAGGCGATTGCGCCAGTCGTCAGCCTGGCGGAAGAAGAAGCCCAAACCGCCGACGACCCGGCAGAAAAATCGTAAACCGATTTCGTGATTCTTGTAGCCACCGGTTCGCCGCAGGACGAATCCGTCGAGTGTGCGGCCCTGTGGTCGGTCCGCTTCGGCAATGCTTGCACATCAGGACGGAACGGCCCACCCACAGGGCCGTGGCTACAAAAGCCAGCACCCGTCACTTCTAGCTGCCGGTTTCCACCGAATCAGTAGCCGCCACCCATGCGGTGCGTAGTTGTGGTAGTTGTTTGACCGACCGGCTGCGGGGGCGCCGTTGTGACAGTCGTTTGGCGGGTTGTGGTGCTAGTCGTCTCGGGCTCACTCGAACAAGAGACCAGCATCAAAGCGAGAACGGAAAACGCCGAACCAAGTATAATTGCTTTTTTCATAGCGTGAATTGTTTCTTCAACAAACGATTCGTCGCAGGTCGCATCGCCAGACGTATTTAGAACGAAGAATTCTTCCTTTTTGCAACGTGTAGAATCAGTTACTATTCGCAACGTGCCTCATACGGGCCGAGCTTTGATTCTCGTTATCGCGCCAGCCCTCAACTTCTGTGCGTTGGGAATCGCAGCTCCCGGTGATTGGCCCAAAGATTACGTCGTCAAGGAAAATTCGGAATCTCCCGATGGTCACTACGCCGTGCTAGTCCAATCGATGGACGCCGCAACCGGCCAGGAAGAAAACGAGAGCGGCGTGTACCTCGCCGACGTAAAGAGCAACACAACGATGGGAAACATCGACAAAGTCGATTATTTCGAACATCAAAACCATCGCGGTTTGGAAGTCTTTTGGGCACCGGATTCCAGCTATTGCGTCGTCGAGAACGACGGACGCTACGGCGCCGATACGATCTCAATCCTCGAAATAAAAGACTCGACCTTCGTTCAAACCGAGATCGGCGAACGGATCCAAAAATCACTCGATGGCGCGATGAAGAAACAAGTGCACGATTCTGAGATGTCGGGATATGTCTCCCCGTTTTTTCGATTGGGGACCGATCGGAAGGTTCGTGTGCGCGCGCTGTCTGAAAATAATCCGAAGCAATTCGACAATGTGAAGACTTACTACGCGCTGTTTCAAGGGACATATGATCTTGCTGCCAAAAAATGGACGGTGATAGACGCGCATTCGATTACCGCCGAACAGAGTGCCGCGTTGGACTGGGGATATCAAAAACCGGACTTCGAGAACACGACCTTCGCTAACCAGGATGAAAGAGCCAAATCGTTGGACGAACAAATGAACCAGGTCTATCAAGCCGCTAAGTTCATCTTACCGCCTGTGCGTTTTGCCAAAGTAAAGCAGGAGCAAACCGAGTGGCTAAAAAAGCGCGATGCCGCTGGCTCAATCGGCGAAAAATGCAAGTTGATGGAAGCGAGAATCAGAGCGTTACAAGATCTGCTTTGGTGATGTTAGAACTCATTTCGTAAATGGCGCTGTCATGTTGAGCGAAGCGAAACATCTCTGTGTAGCTTCGTTGTTGGATCGATGCAGATTTGATCCGAGATTCTTCGCTCCGCTCAGAATGACATTTTGAAGTGATTTTTAGTCCAACTTGACCTTTGCGCGTCGTTTCTTTAGCTCGCCGCGCTTGCGTTTTGATTCCAGAATCTTCCGTTTCAGCGCGCCTGGCCGCGGCGATTTTCTTCGCCGCTCCTTTTCGCGCTTCGCGATCTCGGCCATACGGCATTCTTCTCGAGCGCTCTCAATCGCATCCAGTATTCGTTCGCGGGCCAGCTTGCGGTTGACTGCTTGCGAGCGCGAATTCTGCACTGTCACGCTCATGCCACTTGGCCTGTGACGGAGCGTTACAGCGGTTGCTACTTTGTTTACGTTTTGACCTCCCGGCCCACTTGATCGCGCAAAGGTTTCCTCAAAGTCGGACGCCCGAATGCCCAGGCGTTCCATTCGCTCGGCTAGCGCGTCTTTCGACATTACTCCGCTACTCCGCCTTAACTTCTGGAATGTTCTCTCGTCCGTAGCGAAGAACGCGTGCCATCCAGATCAATTCATTCAGGAATTTGTCGAGGCGCCGCACATAACTTTGATCGAGCAAATTTCCCTGCTCATCGAAAAGATTTTGCACGTTTCCAAAATTCACGTCCCAAAAGATCGTTACCAGGCCAAGCTCGCGCATGACCGGCAGCAGACCCTCAATCACACGCGCGCCGCCAAACAGACCCACCGAGACTCCGCAGATCCCCACGGCTTTGTGAATGTACTCCTCGAGATTCATGTCGAGGGCGTGCTTCAGAAGGCCGGGGTAACCATGATTATATTCCGGAGTTACTATAATGAGTGCGTCGCAACGCTGGATGGTCGCTGAGAATTTTGGGTCTTTCATTTGCTCGCCTGCGTCATCGAGTTTCATAGGAAGCTTGCATACGTCGATCAGCTCGGTCTCTATATCCGCACGTCTCTTTGTTTGCTCAAAAACGAAGCGCGCGACGCTCTCGCTTTGCCTCCCACGACGAGCGGTTCCCAAAATAATCGGCATAAAAAGCGGGCGCGCGGTCGTAGTTGGCATGTGAATCTTACTTAGCCTCGATCTTCAGTTTGCACTCCGCAATCGCCGATCCGCAATCCGCAACTCCGATAAATCCCGAGCACGCGACAAGGGTCGGTGTTGAAGCTGCCGATGGCCGGACTCGAACCGGCACGGGCCTTTTACGGCCCAACGGATTTTAAGTCCGTTGCGTCTGCCATTTCGCCACATCGGCGTCAACCTCATAAGACTCTAAGCTTGTTAATTGACCGGTGAAAACGAATTTCGGTTCCGAATGTTTTCTGATTGCTCTGGTGTGCAACCCAATCGGCGGGCATCACGGCGATCGACGCTTGGGCTTGCCCCTGAGTATGTGCTCATGAGATTCTTGTGAAACTCCTATGCCGTTCCGGCAAACCATCGCAGCAAAGATTTTCGGGCTAGCCATAATCTTGTTGCTGCTCACCATTGGGCTTGCCGGTTTTTTGCTGTTTGAGGTAACGCGCACCAAGCAGGATCTAACGGTCGTGGCAAATTTCGATGTACCACTGACTCAGTCTGTGGCACGGCTGCATGAGTTCGGGCTTCGACGGCGCCTTGCCTTTGAACGCTGGTTCGGCGCCTTGAACGCTGCTCAGCCAAATCCGGAAATTGTGGCCGAGGCGACCGAGAACTACGCGCTTTTTACTCGCAAACTTACAGACGAATTTTCCGCCGCCCGGCGCATCATTGGCGCCTATCCGAAGAACGCAACCAGTAGCCAGACTCTCGCTGAGGTAGAAACGCTCCTGGATCAAATTGAACCTGCTTATCAGATCATCAACAACCGCCAGCGCGAGGTGCTCGACATGCAACGCGTCGGTAAACATGACCAGGCCAATCAGCAGTTAAACCTGCTTAATGATCTTCAGCGCACCGTCCAAAATCAACGCGAGTCGGTGAATTTGAAAATGGCAGCGTGGAGTCACTCTGCTGCCAAGGCAACCGAGCAACGCGAGCGGACTGTATTCTGGCTAACGATTGCTGCAACAACCTCCACTGTGTTATTAGGCATGGCAGTGGCGGCCCTTATCACAAACAGGCTTAGCAGACCCGTGCGGTCGTTGGCCGTCGCTATGCGCGATGTTCAACAAGGCAATCTCAACATACAATTGCCCGTCGGTTCTACTGATGAAGTAGGGCGACTGACAGACGCCTTCAATTTTTTCGTAAGGGAATTGCGCTCCAAGGAGCGCATGAAGCAGACCTTTGGCAAGTATATCGACCCACGAATATTGGAGCACGTGCTTGCTCAACCAGGTGCGGAGGCAGTGGCCGGGGGCCGGCGCGATATGACAGTGCTGTTCGCGGACCTAATCGGGTTCACGAGCTTATCGGAACGGCTGACTCCTTTACTCATGGTAACACTGCTCAACCGGCACTTTGGCCTGCAAGCTCTCGCGGTTCAGGAGCACCACGGCGTCGTGGACAAGTTCGTCGGCGATTCGGTCATGGCGTTCTGGGGTCCTCCCTTCGTAAAGCCGGAAGAACACGCGGTGCTGGCATGTCGCGCCGCGCAAGCGCAATTGGCCGCGCTCGACGCTCTGCGTCGGGAACTGCCAGACATCACAGGGTTGCGCCGAGACTTACCCGCCATTGACTTGTGCATTGGCATTTGCACCGGCGAAGTCGTAGTAGGCAACATCGGTTCGGACAACACACGCAGCTACACCGTAATCGGCGATACGGTGAACCTCACCGCGCGACTCGAAAGGGCCAACCGTGTCTATGGCACGCAAATTCTGGTTGGCGAAACGACCGCTCAGCTGATCGGCTCGCAGTTCGAAACGCGGGAAATCGACACCATCTCCGTCAAAGGCAAGACCGAAACCACGCGAGTCTTTGAATTGATGTCTGCGGCCGGGCAACTGTCAGAAGAATTGACACGCTTGCGACAACGCTACGAGCAAGCTCGGCGAACGTACCTCGCACAGGAGTGGGACCTGGCTGAGGCGACTTTCCGCGAATGTCTCCAAATTCGTTCCAATGACGGCCCGTCCCACGTCTTCCTTGAGCGCATTCAAGTCCTACGCCGAAATCCACCCGGAAAAGATTGGAATGGCGTATGGCAACTCGTAGAAAAATAAAGAGGCCTCGTAC
>WNGO01000562.1_pt1 | contig 37525 bp, 40 predicted proteins | sample 5400511 | NCBI WGS metagenome assembly WNGO01 (sample SAMN13153380, study PRJNA577476) | soil metagenome | isolation source: 20 cm soil or saprolite under Garry oak tree replicate 2 | place: USA:California | collected 2016-06-15 | reverse complement strand
CGTTGCGCTGCGCTTAAAAAGTTTCCAGTCGCCCTGTGGCAAGTCTAACCGAAAGGGTTCCTGTGTCAGATTAGGGGACTGGAAGTTGGAGTGATCATCTTACCCCGTCGGGGGTGAAGAGAAGACTAATTCCCGTGGTTTACTGAGAAGCTTGACTTCTTTCAGAGAAGACTTGCCTAACTCTACAAGTCAGAAGGGGTCAAGTCCGCTGTTAGCTGGAAGCGGCGATGAGAGACCTCCATCATCCAGGCTATTTTTCTTGCGTAGGCCGACCCGATCGGCAGCATCGGCGCTCACCTTGCCAGCGGCCTTTGTCAATATTAGTATCGCGAATGACCGACCTCAACATTTTCTCCAGTAGGATGAGCGTGATCAAAACAAAACGCCTGAGCATGATCGTCGGCGTATTGTTTTTTCTTGTAATAGGTCTAACGCCTGTGGCTCAGATATTCGTTTATGCCGGCGAAACTTTCTATAACGGTGGCGCGGGCGCAACCGGGGTTCGGGAATTGCCGCTGTTCGTTGCAAAGGATTTTAAGATCTTCGAAAAATACGGCCTCGATGTGGAGTTGATTTCCACAAACGGAGGTTCACCTTTGGTGCAGGCCCTGGTGGGGGGCAGTATGCAATCGGCAAGTCTTGCTGCCATGGCCCCGATAAGAGCGGTTCAAGCCGGCGCCAATTTGGCGATCGTCGCCGGGTTCCTGAATAAAAATATGTACTCCTTTGTCACCCGGCAAAACATTCAAAAGATCTCAGATCTCAAAGGCAAAACCATAGGAATTGCCAGCTTCGGCGCAGCCAATGAGTTTAGTGTATTACTGGCATTGAAGGCGCTTGGCATTGCGTCCAATGAGGTAAATCTCAGGGTTGCGGGAGGAAGCTTGGCGCGATTGACCGGTATCGAACACGGCGGTATTGATGCCACAGTTGTTCCGCACAGCAATAATTCGGTCGTGATCGGGAGAGGAATGCGCGTTTTCGCCGACCTTGCGAAGCTCGTCAAGGAATTTCCTGACGGAACCGTGGTGATGAAACGCAATCTGTCCCAGCGCGAAAGGGCTGCGTCAAAACGATTCCTACAGGCTTTGAGTGAAGCTATCTACCGGTTGAAAACTGAGCCGGCCATGCGGGAGACCATCGTTGCGAGTATGCAGAAGCGCATGAGAGTCAATCGCAAGTATGCCGAGGACGTTTACGAAGAATACAATGAAGTATTTTCCTATCCGCCTCGGTTGGGGCGCGATGGACTGCAAGACGTTTTGGAAATCATGGCAAGGCAAGCGAATAAGCCTCAGGCAGAGTTCAAAATAGAGCGGTTTGTTGACGAGAGCATTATGGATGAGCTAGCCGCCGAAGGCTTTTTCAAGAAATTGGAAGGTCGCAGCAATTAGAATTCTCACAGCGGAAAAGGAGAGCCGTCATGACAACGAGAATCAAACATATCGGGATAATGAGCCAGACTCCGCCACGTCTTTTTAAGTTTTACGAATGTCTATTCGATTTCCGGACAACTGCACGCGATCCAGCCGCGGAGCGCGACCGCGCCAAAGCAATGGGTCATCGGATCCTGGCATCGGGACGCGTTGCCAGTGCCTTCGCTCGAACTGTTATAGCAAGCGATGGCAACATCGGTGTTGCTTTCAACCAGCGCCGTCCCGGGTACCCGGGCGGACTTGATCACTTCGGCATGATGGTCGATGACATCGGGGAAGCGCTCAAGAGAATCAAAGAAAAGTACCCAACCGTTGGGGCTGTGAAACGACCTCCTGGTCGGCCCTTCGTTGACTACAGCAGCCACGACCCTGAGGGAAACATATTCGATATTGTCGAGCCCGGAAAAAAACAATTAGTCGGTGTATGGACAGAGGCGGAAAACACAAGACCACGCCGCATCAAACATTTCACCATCCGCGCAATGAATCCCGCAGCCTTGGCGCAATTTTACGTCGACGTCTTTGAGTTCAAGCAGGAAGAAAAAGCGCTGGAAGATCCGAACTTTTATCTTACGGATGGTACAGTGACGATGATTCTAGCTCCCTATAAGATCGAGGACTACCTCGGCACGGAACATAAGCGACCGGGATTTGATCATATAGGGTTTGAGGTGGAAAACTTGGAAGCCTTCAAAAACGATGTTGAAGCTCTGGCCCAGACCGATCCTGAATATCTGGCGCCAAAGGCTCCAAACGTCGAGTCCGAATATCAAGTCATCATGGATCTCCTCCGGGGCTGCCGGCATGGACAACACCAAATGTGTGACCCAGAGGGAAACCTGATGGATATTTCAAACAGCTAAGGCAGAGTCTACCGATTCTTACAGTCGGCTCCTGCCGCTTCAGTCACGCCCGGCCGCTACGGTTAGAGACGACACTGACCGGTGAAGCTTGGCTTTATCGCAGAGTACATTTTCGCTCATCCCTGGTTAGGGTTGCTCCTTTGAAATCCTGAAATTATCCAAGGTTTCGTTATGTACGAATGAATTAGCTCGCGGTATGCGCCTTGCTTGATTTTCGAAGGACCGAGTAAGAAAGGAAATGCGCATATGAGCCGTATCATCGCTCTTGCGATTTTTTTGACGGGTGCTTCGACTTTTCTCGTCCAGGCCCAGATGGAGCCGGGGCCGGGTAGGGATGGGCAGACTCAGGAGTTGGTGGATCAATTGAAGGAAGTGATCCGAGGAGTGGAACAAGACCGGCGATCAAATCCTTCGATGACTAAGCAGCTCCGCGATTTGGTGCGCCGGTACGATTGGCCATGGAGAGTTGCGCTTCTTCATGATGATTTTCGTGACGGGGATTATACCTATGATCCTCGATGGATTGTAAAACAAGGTGAGTTTCGGGTCGTGAGAAGCGCGGGGCTCAGATCTTTTTTCGATCCGTCTGCGTCCGGAGTGTACCGCACATCCGACCGCGGGAGCGACAGCCCGGCATTGGAGCTATTGGGTGAGTTATTGTTGGGCAGCCGAGAACGGGCAGTCGGCGAGATACAGAGCAGGTTGAAATCCGAAGCTGAGATATTTACACGGGTCGGGATCACCAAAGGGTTTGCGCTCAAGCTTCAGCTGAGCATAAAGAATTATGTAGACCGGAATACGCGACTGGAATTCGGTCCGTTCCAAGACGAAGAGCGCAGCTCAGGTTATCGACTCGCCTATGAGTCTGGAAGGACTCCGTCCTTATCGTTGTTACGCTTCGAGTCAAACCGTTCGGCGGTCATCGAGATGGTGGATCAAGGAATAGTCCTGGAAGACGGAAAGCCGCACACCATCGAGTGGCGCAGAGGCAATGACGGCGAAATGGTGGTGCTGATAGATAACAAGGAAGTCATGCGGACTGTTGACCGCGCTTACGACGATCCCTTTGATGGTTTCGCACTTATCAACAAAGGCGGAGAATTCGAGTTAAAGCAAGTTTCCATCTTCGGCACACAGTAAGAACAAAAACGTCGCTGGGATTGTCTCTACCACGTCTTGTGAAGCCGACCGCACTTGGGTGTTGCTCAGAATTCCTCGTAATCCCCCGGCGGCTAGGAAAGGGAAAATCGATGTTTCAGCAATACCGTAGCTTGCGGCCGTATCGGAGCCTTCTGGCTCTTATAATCCTAACCGGTTGCGCACCCGAAATTAGCACTCCAAAATACACGGCAGAGCCGAAGTGGACGGCCGAAAATCCACTTGCGTCGACAGGCGCCGCACAAGGGTCGTCCCGAATCGTATCGCGAGCTCCCACCTCTTCCAGTCTCGACGCTCTGCAAAGAGGAGAAAGCACGGCGACACCGGCATCGAGCCCCCTTAAAGACATTCATTTTGAATTTGACCGATACGAGCTACGGGCGGATGCTCGCGACGCTCTCGACGCGAACGCGAAGTGGCTTAAGGAACATCCGTCGGTCCGGGTGGAGATCGAGGGACACTGCGATGAACGCGGCAGTAACGAGTACAATATGGGATTGGGCGCGAAGCGAGCAAAGACGGCCAGGGATTATCTAGTGTCACTAGGAATTTCCGCTCAGCGATTGTCCACGGTCAGTTACGGCGAGGAAATTCCCGCGTGCACGGAACACGCGGAACCCTGCTGGGAGAAAAATCGCCGGGACCGCTTTGTCATTGCCGCTGCGGCACCGACGTCGTAATTCACTCACCGATACCAACTACGGAGGAAAGGCGACAGACTTTTCCAGAGACAAGGCGATAAACTAGTGTGTCCCCCGATTTCGTGAGGCCTAATGGCTCTCTGAGTGACCAATCGATCAATTGAATTTTGACGATTGGCTGGGAAGAGTTAAATAGACCCACAGGTTCGCCGCTCATTCGAGTGATTAAAAGATTTCAAAATAACCCGTGGCTGCTTTTTTGGCGTTGATGTAAACGTCTACCTCATAATTGCCAACCGTCCATTTTCCCGGGTCAAAATTTCCAGCGCTTACCAAGTGATCAGACGAAGTCCAGTCCGATCGAATCGAACTTTGGACTTCCTCTATGCGCAGCGTTCTTCCGTTCTGGCGAAAATACAAAGTAATAGGAAAAGTGACATTGCTTTCGGGTCGGGCATAGTCAAGGTTAATTTCAGTGTAAACGGTTCTAGTTAGCGTCTTTGCAAACCTAGTGTCATATGTCCTATCCGAAGTAAGTGCTAGCTTAGAACGTTCACCTTCGAAAAATCGGACTTTCGTAACACGCGCGTTAAGTGATGAACCCAGGGCAATCGGCTCCTCGGTCATCTTAGGCTCGACCGCCGCGGGGACGGTGGGAGTTTGCAACATAGGGCTGCATCCCAGGGTTGACGGAAGAAAGAGTCCAACGAATAGCAGCTTCCACGATCGTTTCAGGCCGAAGAACATCACTTCATCCTCCTTTTGAACTTGTTGTTCTTGACCCAAGGAGCAATCAGAATGCCAAAATGGAATTTGCTAGAAACGGGGCTGTTCTACAGGGATTGTATCGAAGATAACGTAACTCTGTTTACATAAGTGGCCAGATACAACCAAACTTGAAATGGCGGGTCAACCGGCGGGATGATTTGCTCGACGGCGCCAGCGCTGGTCGTTCGACATGCGATTTATGGAGAATCTCTTTTCGCCCAATCAGTGTCCTGTAAAAAAATGAAGCCTGGATCGGCACCTGCCGTTCGTTGGCCTCGGGCGGCAACTTCAGATATCCTGGCTCAGGAAAAGGTGGTCGCTGGACCGTAGCCATTTCCCGTGCAGGCAGAGCTGCTGCAATTCTTCAGCGATAAATATTCTACGGTTCCGCCGCCCATCAGCCGGTTGGTAATCAAGAAGAACAGAATCAGGGGTCCAGACAATTTGAAAAGCCCTTACCTCGATCCTGTCAAGGTGATCGCCTAAAGTCCGTAGCTGGTGAGACAGCATCTTTGACAATCGTGCAGCTGAAGAAGACTGATTTCGTCGTCTTTTTTGCGCCTGCGCATCGAGACGTGAAATGTCAGCTCGACTGAAACAGAATAGAGGATTGGCCGTGGGTTTGCGGTCGCTTTGTGGCACAGCATCTTTCTCACTGATAGAGTCTCGCAAGATCAATTCGTTCGCTTTTGCCAATGAAATAATCCATACAAGATAGTGCTGGTCATGTTTTTCCAATTCGAAAGTCGCAATCCTCGCAGCTTCCAGGGACTGGCCGATCACACGTAACGATTTCGCATGCGACATAGATCAAACCATGGGTGGCAGGTGTTTTCTTGTCCACAAACGAGCTGTGGATGCGGTTGCGGTCATTATGGAGAGAACTGGCAGAAAGCCCGTGCCACAGGGCAGCATCATCGTCGCCAGATTCACCGGGGTCAACTTCAAGCGCTTATTCATAATGACTAGGGTGGATGGAACGCAACGGCCATACCATCTCCTCTCATTCAGATCTAATCGTGATTGTGCCTGTTGATGATTCGTTCGGGTCAATCCGTTTTACTTCGGTGTGCTAGCCTGAGGTCGCGTTTACCTTAACGTGCCGCTTGAGACCAAATCCGTTAATTCACAAGATTGTACCCTGCGGCACAGTGCTGTCAGATCAAAGAAATCAGACATCGCTGTAGCTTCCAAAAAAGCTATCTGGGATTTTTTCCTTCAAAGGCGCGCAGAGCTGTGCTGCAATTTCTTTAAGCAGTTAAAAGGCCGCGCGGGTTGCCACACTCTAGAGAATCTCGAGACCAGGAAAAGAGTCAGGATGAGTTAGCCCCGGTTTGACGGACACCTTAAAGCCGGGAAACGGACCTCGAAAAATAGTTGTCGAGATGCTTTCGGACCGGGTTTCTGCGGTTTGATTCGGCGTCTCTCTTCTGGCTATGATTCCCCATCGATGGCTCAGACGTTTTTCAAGGTGCTCGCGCCGCAGGAGGCGCTGAAACTTCTTCTGGCAGTGGCGCCGGTCGGCAGAGAGCAGATTCCCTCCATCAACGCGCGCGGGCGTGTCTTGGCGGAAGATCTTCACTCCGCCGTCGACCTGCCGCATTTTCATCGCGCGGCGATGGACGGCTACGCGGTCAGAGCCAAGGATACTTTTGGCGCAAGTCAAAGTTTGCCCGCTTATCTGAAACTTGCCGGTGTTGTGGAAATGGGCAAGGAAGCGGCGCAAGCGTTGGAAACCGGGTCTGCCGTGCGCATTTCCACCGGTGGCATGATGCCGCCGGAAGCCGACGCCGTAGTCATGGTCGAGTACACCGACGAGACCGATGCCGGTTTGGTCGAGATTCATCGCGGCGTGTCGCCGTGGCAAAACGTGATCCAGATCGGCGACGATATAAAAAAAGGCGAAGCGGTTTTTCCGCGCGGACGGCGGCTGCGCGCGCACGATCTCGGCGCGCTGACCGGCGTCGGCATTTCTTCGATCGCTGTTCATAACAAGCCGCGGGTCGCGTTGATTTCGACCGGCGACGAGATCGTCGACGCCGATACCGACCCGCTGCCCGGTCAGGTGCGCAATATCAATCAACACTCTTTGGCGGGCTTGATCGATGAGTGCGGCGGCGAGCTCAAAGATTGGGGCGTCATTCGCGACGACCGCGCCGAGCTGACCCAGGCGATTGGTGCGGCGCTCGATTGGGGCGACGTCGTGCTTTTGTCCGGCGGCAGCTCCATGGGAGCCAAAGACATCGCGCTGGAAACCATTTTGTCCTTCCCCGATTCGGAATTTATTTTTCACGGCATTTCCGTCGCGCCCGGGAAGCCGACAATTTTCGCCAAGGCGTGCGGTAAGCCGATCCTTGGCTTGCCGGGCTATCCGGTGTCGGCGCTGGTGATCTTCGATCTTTTCGGCGCACCGATGATTCGCCGCTTGGGCGGTGAGAACGTCGAAACGTTGCAACGTTTTTCACGCGCGGTCCGCGCGAACTTGAAAACCAACATCGCGTCGCAAATCGGCCGCGAGGATTACGTGCGCGTCATATTAGAGCGCCAAGGCGATCGCTGGGTGGCGACGCCTTTGCCGAGCAAGTCGGGAGCGATTTTTACTTTGGTTAAAGCCGACGGCATGGTACGCATCGATATGAACCAGGACGGGTTGGAGCAGGGGGAAGAGGTGGAAGTGATTCTATTCTAGTCTAGCGTCTAGGGTTTAGCGTCTAGAGTTTTCGAACGCCAGACCCTGAACTCCAAACGCTAGACGTTCTTAAGCCATGGCGCGCAAACGTTACCTAAAGAAGACGCCATTGATCGAAGCGCGCGAGATGTTTCTCGCGACAATCGATCCGAGCAAATTGACTGTCGAGGAAATCCCGGTCGACGACGGCCTTGATCGCATCACCGCAGAGCCGGTGTTCGCGAAAATTTCATCGCCGCACTATCACGCCTCGGCCATGGATGGTATTTGCGTGCGCGCCGACGAGACTTTCGGTGTCACGGAATTCGCCGGTAAAGAATTCGCATTAGCCACTTCCGACGCGCCGGGCGCCGCCGCATTCCAATACGTCGATACGGGAAACTCCCTGCCACCGTGGGCCAATGCCGTGATCATGATCGAGAAGGTTCATCAGATCGACAATAGCACCGTAGAGATCTTCGAATCCGTTGCGCCGTGGAATCACGTGCGCCTGGTCGGTGAGGACGTCGTCGCCACGGAGTTGCTTTTGCCGCGCTCGCATCGCTTGCGTCCCTATGATTTGGGCGCGCTGCTGGCAGCCGGGCATACGACGGTGCGGGTAAAGGCGAGACCAAAGGTCGGCATCATTCCGACCGGAGACGAGCTGATTCAACCGGGTGAAGAAACCAAACCCGGCGCGGTGATCGATTTCAATTCCACGGTTCTCGCCGCTTTCGTGCGCGAATGGGGCGGCGCACCAATCAAATATCCGCGCGCGCGCGACGACATGGACGCGCTCATGCAGGCGGTGCGCCGAGCAGCTGAAGAGTGTGATATCGTCACGATCATCGCCGGCTCGTCGGCGGGAGAGCACGATCTGACGGCGGACGTCGTCGCCGAGGCGGGAGAGCTCCTGGCGCACGGTATCGACGTCATGCCGGGAAAGCCCGCTGTATTAGGCAAGACCGGCAACAAGCCTTTGCTCGGCGTGCCCGGCTATCCGGTCTCGGCGATCGTTATCGCGCGGGAAATTTTGCGCCCGGCGTTGGAAAAATTCCTTGGCTCGGCTGCGCCGATGCAACCGACCGTGCGCGCCGTGGTGCCGAAGAAAATCGCCTCGCATCTCGGCTTGGAGGAATTCATCCGTGTGACGGTAGGGCGAGTTGGCGAAAAGCTCGTCGCGGTGCCCTTGGCCCGCGGCGCCGGCGTGATTACCACGATGGTGCATGCCGACGGCTTGATGCGCATTCCCAGTCTCGTGGAAGGGCTCAACGCCGGAGATGAAGCCGACATCGAACTGCTTCGACCGCTCGATGACATCGAGAATACGATTCTCTGCACCGGCAGCCATGACCTGGCGATCGGCGTGCTCGAAGATCAGATCAAGCTGCGTCATCCGGAACTAAAGATCGCCGCGACCAATGTCGGTAGTCTTGGCGGATTGCTGGCGCTCCAGCGGGGCGAGACGCATATGGCCGGAACGCACTTGCTCGACGCCGACACCGGCACGTACAATATTCCCGACATCAAACGAATGATTCCGAAAGTTCCGGTGGTTCTCGTCCACTTAGCGCAGCGCGAACAGGGCATACTCATTGCCCGCGGTAATCCCAAGTCGATTCACAGCCTCCATGATCTCGCCAGAAAGGGTGTGCGCTTCGTGAACCGCCAGCCGGGTTCGGGGACGCGTGTGTTGCTCGATTTTGAGCTTAAGAAGCTTGGCATTGCTGCAGCGTCGATCAGCGGCTACGAGCGCGAAGAGTTTACCCACATGGCGGTGGGAGTTGCCATCGCCAGCGGTCTGGCAGACGCCGGCCTCGGCGTGCGCGCCGCAGCCCAGGCGCTGGCGCTCGATTTCATCCCGGTGGCGAGCGAAGAGTATGATTTGCTGATCGCTCGCTCGTTTTTCGAATCCGCGCGCGGCGATCAACTGCTCAAGATCATCGGTGCTGAGGGATTTAAGCGCGCCGTCGCCGCGCTTGGCGGGTACGATACCCAAAGGGCCGGCGCCGCTCTCTACCGGCAGTAAACGCACCACTCCACTCCTTCTGTTTGGGGCAAGCGCAAGATCCGTTCGTAAAACCATCCGAAGATCGAGCTTCACAGGAGCCAAGTCCGGTCTTTATGGCCGGCGCTCGAAGGCGTCGTGGTCTGTCCATTTCTGTACCGCATTTCCTTTGCCGACGTCTACATATTCCTAGCAAAAACAAGCGGTTGTTTCTGCGCGATCAGTGGCACCGGCATTGCTCGGAAAAACCAAGAGAGTTGTCAATGGAAAATCAGTTGGAAAGCCTCCGGTTGCTTACCCTCCCTGAAGCCGCGGATTTACTCCAGGTCTCCATACGCACCCTGCATCGAATGATCCGTAAGAATGACTTGCCGGCGTTCAAAGTCGGCGGCCAGTGGCGCCTGCGCGAAAGCCAACTCACACAGTGGATTCAGTGCCGCGAGGATTTATCTGCTGTCACAGGTAAACCCAGTACTGGCGTGAGATGATTAGCTGATCGCGGAAGGGCGACATCGCCGCGCTCCCCGGATAGCTGATCATGCGAAGTTTTTCTCAACGTCTGCGTCGACGACACCAAATGTCATGACGGTAATAAGAAAGAGCATACCTTTGGGCGCACATGTCAGCGCGTCAGCGAGCGTGCTCCTATCCGCGGATTCACCTTGTGGTTTAAAGAATCCGATGACTTCATTCACCCGTTCGTCAACGGTCGACGACCCGCCATTGACCGACGGATACCTTTGAGTCGACAGGATGATGAACGGTAAGCAGCGCTTAGGTATTTGCAAGTTTGATCAGATCTTACTTCAAGCCACGGGCACTTTTCTGCGCCGGCTCCGCCACCGGCTGCTGGTGATCATCCTGATCGCAGTCCTGCCGATTCTCGGCTTGATTTTTTATCAAACAAAGATCGGGCGCGACATTCAAATCGCCGAAGCCCAGGAAAACGCCTGGGAAATCGTAGAAAATGTCGCGATCCGCGAATCCCGCTTCATTGACGCGGCGCGGCAGCTGCTAACGCTCCTGGCCGAAACGCCGGAAGTGGCGGGCGGCGACCAGGCGGCATGCGGCGATTTCCTCGGGCGATTTGCCGACCATAACAAAGTCTACGTAGACATCGGGGTTGCCGACAGCAACGGCGAGGTCAGATGTCGGGCTCGAGATTCTGAAGGTGCCAATAATGTGGCCGGCACCAGTCTCTTTCAGCGCGCGATCGCGGCAAAGACTTTTGCCATCGGCGACTACCAGGCGCAAAGCAACGCGCAGCGAAAAAGCGTAAATTTCGCATACCCAATACTGACGGATCAGGGCAGGATTAGCTCGGTGATCTTCGCCGCGCTGGATGTCAATTGGCTCGGTCAGCTCGCCTCGGAGAGTAATTTGCCTCAAGGGGTCGCGTTATCCGTCGTCGACAGCAAAGGAACTCTCTTGGCGCGATTTCCCGAATCCGAAAAATGGATCGGCAAGCATATTCCCGACGCGTCTCTGTTCGAGATGCTGCAGTTGCGCAGCCAGGCCACCAAAGAGCTTGTCGGCTTGGATGGCGTGGACCGGCTTTACGCCCTCAAACCTCTTTCCTTGCACGCCGGCGCTGGACAAATTTACGTCATGGTCGGTATTCCCAAGGAGGTCGCGTTCCGCCAGGTTAATCGATCCTTGGCGCGCAACTTAATCTGGCTGGCGCTCGTCTCCATGTCGGCAACGGGGATGGCTTGGCTGGTCGGCAGCAAGTTTGTCGTCGGCTACGTGAAAATCCGCGCCGAGGCGGAAGAGGCGCGACTTCAATTGGCGGCGATCGTAGAATCCTCCGAGGACGCGATTATCGGCATGAGCTTGGACGGTACCGTGACCAGTTGGAATGAAGGCGCCGAATCGATGTATGGATTTGTGGCGCAAGAAATGATCGATCAATCGGTTTATCGTTTGATCCCCGAAACGCATCACAGCGAGGTCGCGGAGCTCCTGGAAATTGTCAAACACGGCCGGGGCATCAACCGTTACGAGAGCAGCCGCCTGCGTAAGGATGGCCAACTGTTCGACGTGTCCGCTTCCCTTTCGCCGATCCGCGACTTGCAAGGAAACGTCGTCGGCGCAGCGACGATTACTCGCGACGTGACCTTACTGCGCAAGGCGGGAGATCAGCTTCTTGCATACGCGGGTCAACTGGAGACGCTCAATCTGGTATCGCAGGAAATCGCCGGCACGCTTTCCGTCGGTGAAGTGATCGAGCGCGGCTTGAGCCACTTGGTGTCGGTGAGCGGATTTGATTTTGCATTTGCGCGTTTGTCGCAGGAAGTCGCCGGGCGGGAATTTTACGGTGTCAGCGCTGCGCCGCATTCTCTATCAGAACTCGAGGGTATTTGGGCGCAGCTCGGTCCCGAATTCGAGGCGTGTGTTTGGCAATGTCGCAACCCCTGGTTCGTCGAGGACGTCGGCGCCGCGGCGGAACTCACGCTGGCTGCCGAGAACAATCCCGTCAAGTCCTTCGCCGTGTTGCCGCTTGCGCAAGGCGGGTCGCTGCGAATCGCGATGGCTTTGATGAGCACGCGGGTGCACCCCTTTGGCGCCGATGAAAAACAATTTCTTCAAGCGCTGGCGCGCGAGATTGCTTTGGCTTTGGAGAACGCCAAGCTTTACGGCGCCACGGTGGAAGCGAACCAGGAGCTGCGCCGGGAAATCGAAGAACGCAAGCGCGCGGAGCGCACCTTGGCTGATTTCACCGCGATGGTAGCTCACGACCTGCGCTCGCCGTTATCGAATGTGGTCTCGATCACCGATTCGATCCGCGCTGGATTATTCGGCCCGGTGAACGAGCTGCAGCAGAAATGGCTGTGCAAGATGCAGGAAAACTGCCGGAGCTTGATTACCCACGTCAGCGATTTTCTCGATATCTCGAAGATCGAGGCCGGCCGGCTCCAGCTCATCCGCGAGCCAGCAGACATCGCATCGCTCCTGCGGGACACCTTGCTGGAGTATTCATTCGAAGCCGACAAGAGAAAAATCGCGCTCAGAACCGAAATCAATGACGGCTTACCGCAATTATTGCTCGACAGCCGCCGTGTCAATCAGGTCGTGGACAATCTTCTGAGCAACGCGTTGAAATTTACCGCGGCGGGCGGCGAGATCAAAGTCGCGGCGCAGGCTTGGGGCGATGGGGAAATTATTTTATCGGTTATGGATTCTGGAATCGGTATTCCGCCGGATGCGTTGGAGCTCATTTTTGAAAAGTATCGCCAGTTGGATGGCGGTGGATCCGCGACTCGGAGGGACACCGGGCTCGGATTGGCGATCTGCAAAAAAATAGTCGAAGCACACGGTGGCCGGATCTGGGTGGAAAGCGAAGTGGGTCGAGGCAGCGCGTTCTATGTTTCACTGCCGCTGCAAACCGACGACCGGAGCTCTGCTACACCGGCATGAGCCCGTGTTTTTTTCTCGGCCGCACTTCTTTCTTGTAGCGCAATACTTCCAGAGATTGAATGAGCCGCTGACGGGTTTCACGCGGCCGCAGCGCCGCCTGGGCGAACTGCTTGGACAGGGCTTCAAACGGACCGTTGAAACGTTCCTGATATTCCGCGATCTTTTCAGCGCGGGTTTTCGCCGGATCCGGTGACTGTTCGATTTCACGACGGTAAAGCACATTCACTGCGCCGCCCCCGCCCATGACGGCGAGCTCGACTCCCGGCCAAACGAAAAGCCGATCGGCGCCCATTTCCCGGGTGCACAGCGCCTGCTTGGCGCCGCCATAACCTTTTCTGAGCACGACGGTGATCTTGGGTACGGTCGCTTCCGCGTAGGCATAGAGCATCTTGGCGCCGTGGCGAATGATGCCTTTTTCTTCTTGCTGCTTGCCGGGAAAAAAACCGGGGACATCCATCAGCGTGAGAATCGGAATATTAAACGCGTCGCAAAACCGGATAAATCGCGCGGCCTTGTCCGCCGCGTCGACGTCCAAGCTGCCGGCCAGAAACATCGGCTGATTGGCGACGAAGCCGACGGAATATCCATCGAGCCGTCCGAAGCCGATCACCAGATTGCGGGCAAACTTCGCCTTCAATTCGAAAAAATCGCCGTCGTCAACCAGCGCTTTGATGACTTGAAGCATATTATAGGCGCGCTTGGTGTCTTCAGGGACGATCTTCTCCAAGCTATCCACGGAGCGTGCCGGGTCGTCATGAGTTTCACTGCGTGGTGGCGAAACTTCGAAGCTCGATGGCAGGAATCCGATAAGTTTTCTCATCGTCGCCAGGCATTCGTCATCGTTCTTGGCCACCAGGTCGGTTACGCCGGAAACTTCGGAGTGAATCTTGGCGCCACCCAGCTCTTCCATTGTCACGGTTTCACCGAGCACTTCCTTGATCACCGCCGGGCCGGTGATAAACATTTGGCTCGTGTTCTGCACCTGAATGACAAAATCGGTAAGCGCTGGCGAATAAGAGCCGACGCCGATGCAAGGCCCCATGATCGCCGAGATCTGCGGGATGCATCCTGAAGCGATGCTATTCTCGAAAAAGATCTTGCCGATGGCCGAGGTGACGGACAAGCCCTCTTGGATGCGCGCGCCCGCCGAGTCGTTGAGACCGATGACCGGTACTCCCAACTTGCGCGCGGTTTGAATCACGTAGGCGATTTTCTCCGCGTGGGCGCTGCCGACGCTGCCGGCGAGCACGGCGCGATCCTGGGAGTAAACGTAAACCGGGCGGCCATCGATTTTGCCAAAGCCGGTGACGACGCCGTCGGAAGGCAGTCGCTTTTCCGCCATGCCGAAATCCGTGCACTGGGTTTCGGCCAACATGAACTCTTCGACGAACGAACCGGGATCGAGAAGCTTATCGACTCGTTCGCGCGCGGTTAGTTTGCCCTCGGCGTGTTGCTTGGCGCTGGTTTTAGGGTCGGCGTCGAGGGCAAGATTCTCCAGCGCCGCCAGTTTTTTTTCGAGCTCTTCTCTGGTTTGCGCCATACGCTCGCTCCCTTATCCGCCGACGATACCCATGCCTTGGAGCACCGAGAGCATGACCGCCGCGGCAATGACCGAACCGATTTGGCCGCCGGCGTTGGCGCTCATGGCGTGCATCAACAGATAACTCTTTTTGTTGTATTTTTGTCCTTCCACTTGGACGACGCGCGCCGACATGGGAAATGCCGATATGCCGGCCGCGCCGATCAGCGGATTAATTTTGCCGGCGGTGAGCAGGCACATCGCTTTGCCGAAAAGAACGCCCACTGCAGTGTCGAGGCTTATCGCGATGAACCCAAGAGCTAGAACGAGCAGGGTCTGAGTCTGCAAAAACCGGTCCGCTTCCATGGTGGCGCCGATACACAGTCCGAGCAGGAGAGTTACAATATTGGTGATTTCATTTTCCGAAGCGCTTTTTAAACGGTCAACGCAACCGCTTTCGCGCATCAAGTTGCCGAGCATGACGGTGCCGATCAAGGGCGCGCCCTTGGGAGCGAGGATCGAGGCGAAGATCGTCACCACGATGGGAAAAACAATTTTGGTGGTTTTCGAGATCGCCTGTGATTTTGCCGCGCCCATGACGATCCGCCGTTCTTTTTCGGTGGTGAGGGCGCGCATGATCGGCGGTTGAATCAGTGGCACCAGCGACATGTAAGAGTAAGCTGCCACCGAAACGGCGCCGAGCATGTGGGGAGCGAACTTCGAGCTGACATAGATCGCCGTCGGTCCGTCGCAGGCGCCGATCACCGCGACCGCTACGGCGTCGAGCTTCTCCATTCCCAACGCGAGGGCGAGAAGCAGCGTGAGGAAGATGCCGAACTGTCCTGCGGCGCCGAGCAGAATGATCTTGGGATTTTGCAACAAGGGTTGGAAATCGGTCATCGCGCCGATGCCGATAAAAATGAGCAACGGAAATACTTCGGTGAGCACGCCGGCGTCATAAAAAAAACGGAGAAACCCTTCTTTGCCCATCATGTCCGCCAACGGAATATTAACCAAAATGGCGCCAAACCCAATCGGCACGAGGAGAAGAGGCTCATAACCTTTTCCGATACCGAGGTAGAGAAGCAAGCAAGCGATGATGATCATGATCACATGACCCAAACCCAGATTGGCAACGCCAAGAAAGAGTGCTTGTAGGCCGGAGACGAGCGTGGATTCCATCAGTGGCGATTACCCCTTCTTTGCCGTCGGATCGTCGGCTTGATAGGGAAAAATTTTCTTGATGATCAAGATGAGCAAGCTCAGGATCCACAGCACAAACATGGTGCCGACCATGCCGATCAACGCCAATGTCCAGCCAAATGTCCAATTATCCATCGCCACTCCTCGGTAAAAAGTGAAATTGCCCCGGCTGGATTAATCTATGATGGCCAGCGCCTGTTCCGCTTCAACCGACTGGCCGGGCGAAACTTTCACTTCTTTCAACGTTCCGCTAACCGGCGCAACGATGGGGATTTCCATTTTCATCGCTTCCATGACGAGGATGACTTCGTCCTCGTCGACGTGCGCGCCGACATTTTTTTCGATTTTCAAAATCTTACCCACCATGGGTGCTTCGACCGTTGTAGCCAAGGCGCATCTCCTTTGTGCAGATGTGGTCGGGTCAAAGTTCCGGCGCCGCGCCGAAAACTCGGGGCCAGTGTTAAGCAGCCATTTAGTAGAGTTTCGCTTGTGTTGTCAATGACATTGAGGCGAATTTACAATCCAAATCGGCACCGGAAAATGCCCTGGCGACGGCTTGCTGAGAGGGCGTTCGACCTTGCTTTCGCAGAGCGTATACGATATGAAAATTTCTAGCTCTTTTCGGAGGAAAATATGTCTAAAGCAGCGACGAAACTCGATGAAGCGATGGATAACATTCCATACTATGACAAGTGGCAACTTGGTGAAGGCATTCCCATCATCAAGACTTTTTTTGTTCAAGATCTAAAGAAGGTTGAGCTTAAACCTTGGGCGAGAACTGGGGGGAGCGGGGCGTTTATAAATATGGAAGGCGCGGAAGGCGCTACAGGCGCTTACGTGAGCGAAATTCCCGCCGGTAAAAAGCTCAATTTCGCGCGACACCTCTACGAAGATTTGCACTTTGTGCTCAAGGGACGCGGCGGGACGACGATTTGGAACGATAAAGGCGCGAAGCAGACTTTTGAATGGCAGGAAGGTAGCCTTTTCGCGTTACCGCTGAACTGTTCGTATCAGCATTTCAACGGTTCGGGCAGCGAACCGGCGCGATTCTTTTCGGTCAACAGCATGCCGATCGTTTTTAACTTGTTTCACGATGCCGATTTTGTTTTCAACACGCCGCGCGATTTCACTGATCGCTTCGACGGCGACCCGGAATACTTCAGCGGCAAAGGCAAAGCCTATCCGGGCCGGGTTTGGGATACGAATTTCATCGCCGACGCGCGCAACTTTGCGCTGGAAGATTGGCTAGAGCGCGGCGGCGGGGGGAAGAACGTGATGTTGGAGATGGCCAATGGCTCGATGGCCGCTCATATATCGGAATTTCCCGTCGGCACTTATAAGAAAGCGCATCGTCATGGTCCCGGTTTCAACGTTATCATAATCAAAGGCAAAGGCTTCTCGATGTTTTGGCGACAGGGAGAGGAACCCAAACGATATGACTGGCAGGACGGCAGCGTTTTCACTCCACCGGCGATGATGTGGCACCAGCACTTTAATACCGGGGCCACAGGGGCGCGCTATTTGCCGCCGCGTTTGGGCGGGATCAAATACAGTTTGGGCGAAGGCTTTGGAGATATCACTAAAGTAGACAAAGATGTTAAGGCGGGTGGCAATCAGATCGAGTATTTCGATGAGGATCCAAAGATCCGCAAGATGTTCGAAGAAGAGCTCGCCAAGTCCGGCACGTCGTCCCGGATGAATCCGGATTTCTATAAAAGACCGGCTTAAAGCGATTAGATTCTCTGTTATGGAAAGCCCCGCTCGGTGATGCCGCGTGGGGCTTTTTTTTGACTTTTGTAAAATTATTGAGAGTTTTCTTGACCCTGTGCTAGATTCAACCAATGTCGGTAACGCGACTGATTTCCATACCCGCCCTGGTGATCGATTTAATGATGCTGGCTCAAGTTATGGCGGCGGGAGCGGGATATCTTATCCGTGCCGCTGACGAAAGATCAGCCCGAGATGTAGTTCCTGGATCGGCCGATTCGAAAGCTAAGAGCGGGGAACTAAAGATAACCAGCGAGAAAACGGCCGCGGTTCCTCCGGCAACGCAGGAGCCCGCCACCGATAAACGGGCAGCGGGTTCCGAGGTGTCGGAATCGCGCGCGCCAAGAAAACCGAACGCGTCAACCGGCCAGTCGCAAGAGCAAAAGATCGTGGCCGAAAAGTCGCTTCTACAAATGCTAGAGGGCCGTGAAACAGAACTCACGGTGGCCGTAGCGATTGCCTTGGTGTTTTTTTTCATCGGCTGGATCTGCGGCGGCAATTACTATCTGCGCCGCGATCGGCGCCGGCGGGCGAAGCTTCAATTCTAATTTTCCCGCTTTATCTTCGCTGTATGGAAATCATCGTCGGGATAATGTCTTATGTGCTCGGCTCGATCCCGACCGGATTCATTATCGGAAAACTCTCGGGATTCGACGTCAGAAAAGCGGGGAGTGGAAACATCGGCGCGACCAACGTCGCGCGCGTGCTGGGCAAGGGACGCGGCTTGCTGACATTGTTGGCGGACGCCGCCAAGGGGTTTATCCCAGTTTTTGTCGCGCAGAAAATAGGATTGAGTGATACCTCAGTGGCTTTGATCGCCGCCGCAGCCTTTCTCGGCCATCTCTATCCGATTTTTCTAAAGTTCCAAGGGGGCAAAGGCGTTGCCACCGCATTCGGGGCTCTGCTCGGCGTGGCTCCGTTGGCCGTTTTGGTTTTGACTGTGGTATTTGGCGTGGTAGTTTTGACTAGCCGGATCGTTTCACTCAGTTCGATGGCCGCCGCGCTGGCGGCGCCGCTTTCGCTCTGGAGTTTTTCCTATTCGCCTCCGCTAGTGGGGATGGCTGTTTTCCTTGCGGCGATGATTATTCTCCGGCATCGAGCAAACATTCAGCGCCTGTTTTCCGGCACAGAGCCGCGATTTGGCGCCCGTTAGTTCTCGATAATTACTTCAACCCGGCGGTTTTGCTGGCGCCCACTCTCAGTGTCATTGGAAGCGACCGGCGCGCGGGTGCCCAGTCCTTGGGAGGAAACGTTCCTGCCATTCACGCCATCACGCTCCAACGCGTCGGCCACTGTGTTTGCGCGCCTTTCCGAAAGCCGCTGATTGTACGCCTCTTGAGCCGCGCTTTCTCGGCTTGCATGGCCCTCGATCGTGACCCGCCGATTGGGCGCGTCGCGCTTGATGATATCGGCGATCTGATTGACCTTGCTGCGGCCATCGCGCGTTAAATCAGCGCTGTCGAACTCGAAGTTTACGTTAGGCAAATTGACCGCAACGCCGCGGTTGGTCTCTCGTGCTTCGATATTTCTTTTTTTAAGTTCTTCGATCAGAGCCTGGTTCTTGTCAATATCGGCGCGCTGCTGATCGATCGACCTCTGCTGTTCTTTCTGCTTATTTTCCTGGCCTTGGAGCTGATCTCCGACGAGCGCGCCCGTGCCCAAACCCAAGGCGCCGCCGATCGCTGCTCCGGCTCCCGGATGACCGACGGCCGCGCCAATGATGCCGCCCGCAGCAGCACCGCCCAGAGCGCCGATACCGGCGCCCTTTTCACGGGTCGAGAAATCACCGCCGGCACAGCCAGCGATGACCATGGCAAGTAATAGGGCTCCCGCTGACGACTGATTCCGCCATTTCATGGTACTTCCTTCCTCGACCGGTAGATCTCCAATTATTTGCTCCAATTACGGCTCAATTCGAAATCGCGCGGCGAACATATCTAGTCTAGGAACTTAATATTCCCCCTGGCGACGCAAATTCTCAATCTCTTTGCGTTGGCGCTCAATTTCGGCTTGATTGCTATCCATTTGACGCTGCTGATCCGATTGCCGATTTTGTTGTCCCTGGAGCTGGTCGCCGACTAGAGCGCCCGATCCGAGCCCCAGCGCGCCGCCGATGGCAGCGCCTGCCCCAGGATGTCCCACCGCCGCGCCGACGATGCCGCCGACCGCAGCGCCACCGAGGGCGCCGATCCCCGCGCCTTTCTCGCGCGTGCTCAGATCGCCGCCAGCACAGCCAATCATTGTTCCGACCAACAAAATCCCAAGCAGAGTAACCACTGTATGTTTCATTGGAACCTCCTGAAGGCATCGCGGATGGAAGTATTGCGACGCACTCATAGTAGCAAAAGCGTTCTAACCCGGCAAGATACAATTAAATGCATCAACCACGATTGACCTGTTACTCTGGGAAGCTTGGACGCGTAGCCAAGTTGAATGTTAATGCGCTGCGGCACTGTTGACATCATGGACCTTATAAGTCTAAAGTTTTCATGAAGGGGATTGTCGTGGAAAATCTGACTGAAGAACGAATTCTCGAGGCGCTGAGCAAAGTTCAGGATCCCGAGCTGCATCGCGATATCGTTAGTCTTGGCATGGTAAAAAACCTGGCGGTGGCAAACGGCGACGTCAGGTTCACCGTGGAGCTCACAACGCCGGCTTGTCCGTTGCGCGAAACCATCGATGCTGATTGTAAGAAGGCTTTAAGCCAAATCGCCGGAGTCGACTCCGTGCAGATTGATTTTGGTGCCCAAGTGCGCGGCAGCAAAGCCGGTGCAGGACAAACGGATCTACTGCCGACGGTGAAGAATGTCGTGCTGGTGGCGGCAGGTAAAGGCGGAGTCGGAAAATCAACGGTCGCGGCCAACTTGGCGGTGGCGCTAAAAATGCACGGTGCTGCAACCGGGTTGCTCGATGCCGATATTTATGGTCCGTCGGTGCCCATCATTATGGGAGTTAAAGGCGAGCCGAAGCAGATTGACGTCAACGGCACTCGCAAAATCGAACCGACGGTAGCGCACGGCTTGCCGGTGATGTCGATCGGCTTTTTCCTCGACCCGGATCAGGCGGTCATCTGGCGCGGTCCGATGCTCGGTAAGGCGCTGCATCAGCTGATGGCCGATGTCCATTGGGGAGATTTGGATTACCTGGTTGTCGACATGCCGCCGGGCACCGGCGATGTGCAAATCACTTTCTCGCAGCAGCTCAAAGTGAGCGGGGCGCTCCTGGTCGCGACTCCTCAGGCGGTAGCGCTTGCCGACGTGGTGCGCGCCAAGTCGATGTTCGACAAGGTGATGATCCCGATCGTTGGTCTCATCGAAAACATGAGTTACTTCGTTTGTGATGGTTGCGGCAAGAAACACGAGATTTTTTCCCGCGGCGGCGCGCAGCGCGCGGCGGAACGGTTTAAGATTCCATATCTCGGAGAAGTTCCCATCACACCCTCGCTGCGCGAAGGCGCTGACAAAGGCGTGCCTAGTCTTATTCAGGATCCAAAGAGCGAAGTGAGCCAATGCTTTTTAGCGATCGCGGCGAAATTGGCCGGCCAATTGTCGATCGCCTCGGAACAGGCAAAGAAAGCTCAAGGACTCAAGATTGTATCGAGCTAGACAACTTCTAAGAATCGGTTGGTTTCGATCCTAAGGAGCAACTGACATGGTGACAAAAGAACAAGTCTACGAAGCGCTGCAAGAGTGTTACGATCCGGAAATTCCGGTCAACATCGTCGATCTCGGTTTGATTTACGACGTCGAGATCAACGACGACAAAATTGCGGTGAAGATGACGTTGACGGCGCCGGGCTGCGGAATGGGCACGATGATCGCGGCAGATGCGAAACAAAGAATCATGGCGCTGGAAGGCGTCGGCGACGCCACGGTCGATCTGGTTTGGGATCCGCCCTGGAATCCGAGCATGATCCGCGAAGAAGCGAAACAGCGGCTCGGCATCGTTTAGTCAGCTATCCGATCCGTCGAAACATTCACGGAGTGATCAAGATCTTTCTCCAGCGGATCATCGTTGATCCCGGTGTTCGCTCATGAGCGATAAACCCAGGCTCCGTCCGGTTGAAGCGTTCCCCGTTCAGCAAAACGACAAGACATCGGTTTACTTAAAAGATCCTTTGAATTTCGCTACGCCGCTGGGAATCTCGCCGGCGGGATATTTCGTCCTGGCACATTTCGACGGCCAACATTCCTTCACGGATATTCAAGAAGCCTATAGCAAACAGTTCGGCTCTTTGTTGATGAGCGACGACTTAAAAGGCTTTGTCGACATGCTCGATCGACATTACTATCTCGATAGCGAACGATTCCACGCTCACCGCGAAACGGTAGTCCAGGAATTTCGCCGCCAAACGACGCGGGCGCCGGCACATGTCGGCGGCGTTTACAAAGCCGATCCTGGAGAATTACAAACTCAACTCGCCGGATTTTTTAGCGCGCCGAACGGTCCGGGGTTGCCCAATGGCCAAGTTGCGGCGGCGTCGACGCCCCGGGCGATCGTCGCGCCGCATATTGACTTTCATCGTGGCGGGCCCGCGTACGCGTGGGCTTACAAACCGTTGGCTGAAAGCGACGGTGCGGATCTCTACATCTTGCTCGGCACTTCGCATTACAGCGGGCAGACACCGTACATTCTTACGCTGAAGGATTTCGAGACGCCGCTCGGCGTGGTCGAGACCGATCGCGACTTCGTCCAGTGCTTGCAGGCCAAGTGCGCCGAGGATTGTTTTACCGATGAGTATCTGCACCGCGGCGAGCATTCGCTCGAGTTTCAGGTTGTTTTTCTGAAATTTATCGCGCAACAGCGTGCGGCTTTAACCGGCCGGCCGGAGAAGCCGTTTAAGATCGTGCCGATTTTAGTTTCGTCGTTTCATGCCGCGGTGCTTCAACAAACGCTTCCCGAAAAAGATTCGGCCGTGGGAACCTTTTTGCTCGCGCTGCGCGCTTTGGCGGAATTGGAAAGCAGGCAGGTTTGTTTCGTCGCCGGAGTAGATCTCGCACACGTGGGCAGACAATTCGGCGATCGCGAGCCAATCACGGACGCCTTTCTAAAATGGGTCGAGAGCGAAGATCAAGAACTCGTTAGCCGATTAGCCGCGCTCGATGCGCCCGGTTTTTTCAAAGCGGTCGCTAAAGATCAGGACAAACGGCGGATCTGCGGGTTTTCGCCGCTCTATTCGTTGATTCATCTGCTCGACGGCGCGCAGGGCAAACACCTCAAATATAGCCAGGCGTTTACGCCGGAAGCCGACGTCAATTCGATTCTGACGCCCGGAACGCGCCATAATCAAAATCAATGCATGTTCATGCCGCCGTCAACAGCGATCGACTGGCCGGTCATGAAGTCGCTATCGTCGGACGCAAGGAAGATCACCGTGCCAACGAGATCCTGCGGGTACTGATCACGATGGAATGCGCGCCGTTTTCTTCGGTCGGCGAGCTGTTCGGCCGTCATCACGCCTTCTTGATTGGCGCTAGAAATGGTCAAGCCGGGCATGATCGAATTCACGCAAATATTGTCGTCGCCGACTTCACGCGCCAAAGCGCGAGTAAAGCCAATGACAGCCGACTTAGAGGACACGTAGTGTAAAAAATACGGCGAGCCGCCAAGCACTGTGCCCGACGAAATGTTGATGATCTTGCCTTTGCCTTGTTGCTTCATCGCTGGATACACCGCTTTGACGCAGTGCCACAATCCTTTTACGTTCACCGACATGACGCGGTCCCATTCGTCATCGTCGATTTCCATGAAGTTTTTTTTCTTCAACGCGGAGTATAGCCCGGCGTTGTTCACCAAGATGTCGATGCGCCCGTAGGCATTGAGCGTCGCCTGCGCCATCGCTTGGGTTTTATCGAGTGACGTGACGTCGACGTATATCGGCGTGGCTTGGCCCCCGGTCGCGGCGATTTCACCGGCGACCTTTCGGGCTTCGCCGTCCTGAATATCCGCGACGATCACTTTGGCTCCTTCTTTGGCCAAGCCGTGGGCGTAGGCTTTGCCGATACCCACCCCGCCACCTGTGACGATGGCAACTTTGTCTTTCAAACGCATGGTGCACCTCCGTCAAATCTTGAGCCGGTAAAAGTCAATCGGGTTATCGTGCAGAATCGCTTTCTTGATTTCGTCGCTGATATCCGTGCGCCGGAAAAATTCCGGCAGGTCGTGGCTAAACATGTCCGGCAGCCGCTCGTGCGGATAGTCGGACGGCCACATCACACATTTCGGATTGAATTGTTTGAGCACTTGCGGCAGCGCTTTTTCTTCCACTTCGCAGGTCGTCCAAACCTGACCGTTGCGAATCAGCTCGCTTGGTTTCTGTTTCAATAGCGGCGCCTGCACGCGGTATGGCTTTTCCATCTCTTCGTCCATGCGGTCCATCATGTAAGGTAACCAGCCTGAGCCCGCTTCGAGAAATGCTACTCGGAGTTTGGGGAAGCGTGTGAACACACCTTCGAAAACCATATGAGTGAACTGAATCAAGATCGCAACGGGATGCTCGAGCGTGTGGACGTGGAGAAATTTATTGAAAAAATCGAAGCCCATGCCGCGGCTCGGCGCGCCGTGCACAGCAAGCGGCATGTCTAGACGCTCGGCGGCTTCGTAGATCGGGTCGAAATCACTGTGACCGTAACCTTTATGCAACCAGGTTACCGCGGGCAGCAAGCCCGCGACCAGTCCGAGTGATTTCGCCCGCTCCAGCTCTTTGGCAGCTTCTAAAGGTTCGTGCACCGGCAGGAGCGCGACGCCTTTAAGCCGCGGACTGGCTTTGCAAAAGTGATCGGCGAGCCATGAATTGTAAGCGCGCGCGAGTACGCATGCCCACTCGGGATTTTGCACCAGCCCAAGTCCCAATCCGCCCGTTGGATAGAGCACCGTGGTGTGGACCCCGAGCTCGTCGAGAAATTCCAGCCAACGCGGCGCCGGCGTTTCGGGGTCTTTGCCGGGGACGCCCGTGCCCCGGTTCCAGCCGTCGAGGGAAGGAAAATAGGAATAGGTTTCGAAACGGGGCGCGCTCGTGTATCTGCCGCCGAGGTAATCGTGCAGCTCGCGGTCTTTCTCCAACACGTGACCGTCGGCATCGATGATCGGATAGTTGACTTTCATGGAACGACTCCTTCCAAGCTGAGGGACGATACGAATTGGAGTAATGGAGTGGTGGAGTGTTGGGTAGGAAATTGTTCGGACGCATCACTCCAATACTCCATCACTCGATTTCATAAGAACGATATTCCACCATCCACATTCACCGTCTGGCCTGTGATAAAATCGCTGAGCGGTGATGCGAGAAACATCATCGCGCCGACGACATCTTGCGGCACCTGGATTCGCTTCAGTGCTCTCAAACTTACGGACGATTCTCTGAACCGGATCATTTGTTCCGTCGGATTTTCTTCGGACAACGTGTTGCCCGGAGCCAGGCAGTTTACATTGATGTTATCGTCGCCGACCTCGCGCGCGAGCGTGCGCGTGAAACCGATGGTCGCCGCTTTCGAAGTTACATAATGAATTCGTCCCGGCGCGCCGGCGAACACTGTGCCGGAAGCGATATTGATGATCTTGCCGGATCTTTGTTTGCGCATCGCCGGTAGCACGGCGCGGCAGCAGAAAAAAAGGCCGCGCAGATTGACCGCCATGAGACGGTCCCATTCTTCGGGATCTATCGTTTCGATCCGGCCGCGGTTCATCGGCACGACGGAAAACACCGCGGCGTTATTGATCAGCACATCGACGCCGCCGAAGTGTTCGAGAGCTTGCGCCGCCATGATCTTCGTCGAGGCTTCATTCGAAACATCGACGTGAATCCCTAGTGCCGGCGCGCCGATTTCCTCGGCGGTATTAACGGCTGCCGGCTTGTCGATGTCAGCGACGATAACCCGCGCGCCGGCTTTAGCGAATCCTCGGCAATAGGCCTTGCCGATACCGTGAGCGCCGCCGGTGACGATGACGACTTTGTCTTTCAGCCCGGTGATCATCCAAATTTAGAAACATCCGTTCAAGGTTCAAAGTTTAAGGTTGAACGTGAGAAGAAAAAGTTTCTGACATTGAACCTTGAACGTGGAACTTTGAACGTGACTCGTCTGCCTATCCCAGTGCCGGGTTGATTAAAGCTTTGGTCGGGAAAGTACCAGGTACTTCGCCGCCGATGGCGCGGATACAATGCTCGATGTCTTTCAGGGGAAAAACGTGGCTGACCATTTCCTGCACGGGAAATTTTGTCTCTTCAATGATCCGCAGCGCGGCTTCCGTAGCGTCGTTATCCGCCGTAAAGCAGCCCTGAAGTTTGATCTCGTTCCACACCAGTTTGTCCATCAGCATCGGCGTGACGGTTGTATCGCCGGTCAAGCCGCCGAGCACCATCGTCGATTGGCGGTGCAGGCAGTCGACGGATTTCAAAATCGCATTGGGGTTACCCGACACGTCGACAACCACGTCGCATAACTCGCTATTGGTTTCCTTGCGGATGACCTCCACGACATCTTCTTCTTCCACGTTAATGGTTCTGGTGGCGCCGAATTTCTTGGCGAGATCGAGCCGGGGTTTGTCACGGCCGATGCCGGTGATAAAAATTTTCGCTGCACCCGCGTGTTTCGACGCGAAGGTGCAGGAGAGGCCCTGTTGTCCGGGGCCTTGGATCAAAACGTAGTCGCCCATTTTGACCCCGCCGCGCCGGATCGCCCATTGAAAACCGTTGGCCATGACCGATCCGATCAGAGCCGCGGCTTCCGCCGGAAGCGCATCGCTGACTTTGGTCGCGAGCACGTCGGGCGCAAGATAGACGTAGTCGGCAAAGCCGCCGAACAGATGGGGCGGCTGATCGCACTTGGTGCGCCCACCATAGTTGGTGCGTTGGCGGCAAAAGCGCTGATTGTTGCGCCGGCAGTCGGCGCAGCGACCGCAGCCAAGGGCGCCTTTCAGTATGACGCGGTCGCCTTCTTTGATTTTGTGAATTTGCGCGGCGTTGCGACCAAGCTTCTCGACGCGGGCGAGAATTTCATGGCCGAGAATAATCGGATAGGGAACTTGCAACTTGCCGTGCAGGTATTTTACGTCCGTGCCGCAGACGCCGCCCATCTCGACTTTCAGCAGTCCGCCATCCGGCGGAATGTCGGGCATCGGGTATTCGCGGATTTCCAGTTTGTCAGGACCTAATAGAGTTGCTCCCCGTGCGCTTGCCATTGGTCGCCCTCCTTGAAATTGTTCGATTCATTTAAAACGAGATTCTTCGCTCTGCTCAGGGTAACGCGTTACTTCACTCGGTATTCCTGCGAAACTTTGTCAATGAAACCGCTGCTCTCGATTTCCTTCACCAAGGACAGATCAGTAAAACGCTCGGCGTTGTCTTTGAGCACTTTGGGGTCTTTCTTGCCAACTTCTTGGATCGGCAGTTCAAAATACTCTCGCGTCGGTGAGGGCTTCAGCGGGAAATCATACTCTTTGAAGTTTTCTTCCAGCACTTCGCGGTCCTGGACGTGCATGTACTTTGACAGCACCTTCATGGCGAATTCTTTGTTGGACTTGTAAAGCGCCACTCCTTCGATCATCGCCTTAGTGAAGTTCACTAAGTCGGCGCGGCTTTTGGTCAGGTATGGCCTGCGCGACACGAAAAAGAGACTGGAATAGGGAATATTCAACTTGGAAGCGTCGATCAGCAGCGTCATCCCGAGTTTGCGCGCCATCAAGGTCATCGGCGGCGTGAGCATGGCGGCGTCCGCGTTGTTGGTCTCGACCGCGGTGATGCGGTTCGATTGATTGCCGACCTGCAGCAACGCTACGTCGACGTCCGGGCGCAACCCTTCGCGCTGCAGCAGATAGCGGGCGGCGAAGTCGGCGTTGCTGCCGAAGCGGCTGATGGCGACCCGTTTGACCTCTTTGATGCTTTTGATGCCTTTGCGGGCGTAGATGCGATTGTCCATGGTATTGCCCAGCCGGCCGAACATGACGAGGTCGAGCTGCGGCGTCGAGATCACCACCTGCGGCGAGAACATCCCAACTTGGGCGTCATCGGAGCTAATCGCAGCGGCGGCGGAAGAGGCGCCTTGGATAAAAATCAACTGCACGCTGTTGCCGTACTTTTCAAAGAGCTTGGCTTCCTTGGTCACCCAGAGCGGCGCGAACTGACCGACCTCGCTCGTCCATACCACGTTGATGCTCGCCGCCACGGCCGAAGTTGCGTAAACCAGAAGTAAAAACGCGGTGCAATTAAGGACGCAGCGGTCTCGTTTCATGCGTTTTCCTTTCGCAATGGCCGGTAAGACTTTCGATTGACCTCGATTCCCGCTTACCCCTATACTGCCGAACAATTGTTGAATCAAGTTTGAGGAGGCTCGATGATTCAATTCATTACCGTGCTGCTAGTGGTTTTAATCGGCCATGCGTTTGCGTCGGCCCAGACGCCCACGCGCGTGATGTCCGGCTACGCTGCGACCTCCGGACCGCATGCGGTGTTGTGGATCGCGCGCGACGCGGGGCTGTTTGAAAAAAACGGCCTGCGCACAGACGTTGCCTTTATCCGCAGCGGCTCGACGATGGCTCAAACCCTGGTGTCAGGCGAGATCCAGATGTCGCAGATGGGCGGTCCGGCGATGCTCGCCGCCGGCGTTGCCGGAATGGATCTAACTTTCATCGCCGTGGCGCTCAACACGACGCCCATCGTGATCATGGGATCGGTCACGAAAATGGAGGACCTTAAAGGAAAATCCATTGGCGTGACGCGCTACGGTTCCAATACCGACATCTCGGCGCGGTTTGCGATTCAAAAGGCCGGCTTGCAGCCGGAGAAAGATGTCGCGCTGCTCCAACTGGAAGAATACGCGAATATTCTCGGCGGCATGCAATCCGGGCGCGTCACCGCCGGCGCGCTTGCCGATCCGTTTACCGAAGCTGCGAAGAAGTTAGGCTTTAAAGAAATCGCGGACATCGCGAAGCTGGGTTTGGAGTTTCCCTTCGTTGGCATCGTTGCCAAGAAATCCTACGTTAAAGACAACATGGATACCGTACAGCGCTTCGCCCGCGCGTACGTCGAAGCCATCGCTATTTACAAAAATAATCGCGAACTGGCGATGAAGATTACGAGCAAGTACACCGGCATCAAAGATCCCGCGATACTGGCGTCGACGGTGGATTTTTACGCGCCCAAGTTGCAGCGCGTGCCATATCCGACCATTGGCGGACTGAAATTCGTGCTCGACCAAGTTGCGGTGCGCGATGCGCGCGCGAAAAACTACACGCCTGAGACGTTTATGGACACGCGCTTCGTCAAACAGCTCGAAGACAGTGGATTTATCAAAGGGCTGTATCCGAAGGGTTAGCCCATGACTTGAGATCGCTCTTAATCCGGATTTTTTTATCGCGCATATCGTGCCGCGCTCAAAACAACGCTGAGAGTATAAAGAATCACCAACGCAGTCGCCATAATCGTCGGCAACAGGTAATTCGCCGCCGGCAGGGCGGCCAGTATTGCTAAACCGATTCCGATGGGAATCGGTACGGTTTCTTTAAATCGACTGAGGAATAGCGCGCCCGGTAAGATGAGTAGAGTCAGGTCGTGGGTGAACAGATGCGGGATCACGATCAGCAGGGCGAGGATATTGACGATCCAGGTTGCCGTGAACCCGTCAGAAGCGCTGGCAAGGCGCAAATTACACGCGATCATCGACGCCATCACTAGAAGGCAACCCGCCCACCAAACTGGAGCCTGCCAATTTGCCGCCAGCCAGTAAATCGTCAGCGCGCGCAAATTATGCATGCTGCGCCACTGATTCCACCAGTCGTCATCGGCCGTGAGCATGCGCCGGGCAACCTGAAAGTATTGCCTTGACGCCTCTGCGCCGATCAGGATGAACGCGCCGACGATGAGAGTTACACTGACAAGCATACCGATGAGCAGTCCTCGCCATCGATGACGAAGAAACAGAACCAGGTGCGGAATCGGCAAATATTGTGGTTTGACGCAGAGCAGCCCGGCCCAAAGGCCCGCTTTATATTCGTTTGACTGTCGTTGCGCGAGTACGTGATGGGTCAGGAAGAAAAGAACGATCGCCGAGGTCTGACCGTAAAATACCACGGCTTGCGCGCCAAAATTACAGAGCGCAAAAAGCACCAGCCACTGGGACTGATCCCGAGTCAACGGCAAACGTCGAATCAAAAGTCGCAAGCTCGCCCACAGTAACGCAACGTTGGCGAGAGTCATCACTAAAAACGCCGCGGGAAAAGGCATCAGAGCCAATGGAGCAAACAGCGCGGCCGTGATCGGCGGGTAAACGAACGGCAAGACTCGGTCCGTCGCCGCGATTTTTTTTTGATAGGCGAGCTGCTGGTTCAGGTCATAGAGCGACTGGCGGTTTTCCCAGGCGAGCCGGCCTTCGGCATAAAAAGTGACAAAGTCAGCGACACAGTTCGGCTTGTCGCACTCGGGGACGTGATCGATAAGAATCTTAAACCAGTTTCCGCTCGTGTGAAGCACGAGACCCAATGCTAGCCCGAAAACGATGGCTTTGATTCTATTGCGCCAAGCAGGGGTCGTCGACATCACGCTACTCAATAGCAATGGATTGACACGAGACGCTTAGACCTAGACTTTTTGTTCTATCTAACTATGGACCAAGTTGAGTCCTAGCAGGACGACAATCGGGCCGAGAGCGGCGTTGATCTTGAGCAAAAGAAACCAACGGCGCCAATAGGACAGCAACGGCTCAGGCCAAGAATCCAAAGTTTGCGGAAGCTGCGCGGTCAAACTTGAGATGGCAGGCGCATATTTAAACACTTGCAAACAATGGTGCACGACCATGGCGCCAAAAAAAAACAGCTTGACCCCCAGCATGATCGCGTAAGATTCGCTGGTCGGCGTCGCCATAATCGACAAGCGCGCGAGCAAATTAAACATCCCGGTCAGAAGCAAAACCGCGATCGCGATCCAGGAAATGATTTCCAGGCCGATTCGGCCTCGATTGAGTGTCTTGATGGCGATACGGGGCTCCAGTTCGTACACCGCCGGCCCCAACACGACGAGAAAAAATACGATGACGCCGATCCAGAGTGCGACTGCGATCAGGTGAAACATCAAGCTCAGCGTTTGCCATGCGATCATCGACGGGATTTCGCTACAGGCTTCAAGATTGGCTGCATCTTGGCATAAATCGGCGGCAAATCAACGTGAATCGCCCTTGAATTGGGTTAGGGGCTGTGTTAGCTAAGGGAAAGTTTTCATCCATCCGAAAAAAAATCGCAAGGAAGGTTCACTAGATGCTGCAGTGGTTGCCGGAAGATGTGTCTACGTTCGGCCAAGAAATCGATTCGTTATTTTATCTCATCTATTACATCACTGCAGTCACTTTCATTCTGGTGACTGTCGTGATGGTGGTGTTTCTAATCAAGTATCGGGAACAAAGCGGAAGACGCGCGACGTATACTCACGGCAATACGACTCTCGAAATCATCTGGACGATCATCCCGGCCGCGATTCTGATCGTGTTAGCGCTCATGAGCGCGTCGACGTGGGCGAAAGTTAAACGCCATGTCCCCGACACGGACTTCGAAGTCGGCGTCACTGCCAAACAGTTCAATTGGGAAATCAGTTATCCCGGGCCGGATGGTAAGCTCGGCACCGATGATGACGTTAAATTTGATAACGATCTGCACGTGCCGGTGCATAAAGTAGTTCGGCTGGTGATTGCCTCAAAGGACGTGATCCACAGCTTCTTCATTCCCAATATGCGCTTTAAACAAGACGCAGTCCCGGGCCGGCAGATCATAAACTGGTTCGAAGGGACCAAGCCTGGAAAATATGAGCTGCCATGCGCGGAGCTATGCGGATTCGGCCATTCCGGCATGAAGGGTTGGCTCTTCGTCATGACGCCCGACGAATATAAAAAATGGGCGGACGAAAATCTGGCTGCTAAACCGCAATAAACACGTCTGAACTTTATTTCATCCGCAGCGATTGACGGAGGATTTTGACCGATGAGCGAGACAGCGGCGGCGCACGCGTCGCATGAGCACCACCAGGAACTTGGTTTCCTTCGAACGTACATCTTTTCACTCGACCATAAGATGATTGGCCGGCAGTTCCTGTTTATGGGTCTGCTCATGATTGTTGTCGGCGGCTTGCTTGCCATGCTGGTGCGTTGGGAATTGGCTTGGCCGGAAACGCCCGTGCCCGGACTTGGCTTTATTCCTGAGCCCTACATCTATCCCGGTGACCACGGTGGCGGCATCATTCCGCCTCCAACCTATAACGCGCTCTTCACCATGCACGCCACGATCATGATCTTCTTCGTGGTGATGCCGATCATGGTGGGGACGTTCGGCAATTTCCTGATCCCGTTAATGATCGGTACCCGGGACATGGCTTTTCCGAAACTGAACATGCTCTCTTTTTGGATCGGAGCCATCGCGACCTGCGTGATGCTCTCGAGCTTTTTCGTTCCTGGAGGCCCCGCGGCGGGCGGCTGGACCAGCTACGCTCCCTTGTCTGCAAGACCGCAATATACGGGAGTCGACTTGGGGCAAGATCTTTGGATTATCAGCTTGCTGATCCTTGGCGTGTCTTCGCTGATGGGGTCGATCAACTACATTACGACCATCATCAACATGCGAGCCCCGGGCATGACCTATTTCCGCATGCCGTTGACAGTCTGGTCGCTCTTTGTCACGGCGATTTTGCTACTGCTTGCTTTGCCGGTCCTCACCGCAGCGTTAGCCATGTTGCTCTTCGACCGGATAGCGGGCACCAGCTTTTTTCTCCCGGACGGCGGCGGGCAGCCGTTGCTCTGGCAGCACATGTTTTGGTTTTTCGGCCATCCAGAAGTCTACATATTGGTCTTGCCGGCCATGGGTGTCACTTCCGATATTCTTTCGACGTTTTCACGCAAGCCGATTTTCGGTTATCACGCCATGGCCTTCTCCATGATCGCCATCGCATTCTTGTCATGGATCGTTTGGGGCCATCATATGTTCGTGAGCGGTATGAATCCGCTGCTGGGCACGGCCTTCATGATGACGACGATGGTCATCGCAGTGCCGTCGGCGATCAAGGTTTTCAACTGGCTAGGAACCCTTTGGGGCGGCAACATACGCCTGACCTCGCCCATGCTGTTTGCCTTGGGATTCGTCTCCAATTTCTTGATCGGCGGCCTGAGCGGCATTTTTATGGCCTCCACACCGGTCGACATCTTTATTCACGATACCTATTACATCGTCGCCCACTTTCATTATGTTGTCGCCGGCATCATCTTCGCTTTGTTTGCGGCAGTTTATTACTGGTTTCCAAAAATGTTCGGCCGCCGGATGAACGAGGGGTTAGCAAAGATTCACTTCGTTTTGACCTACATATTTTTTAACGGCACATTTTTTCCGATGCATTTTCTCGGTATCGCCGGTCATATGCGGCGTATTTACAATCCGACGCAGTACGAGTTCTTACTGCCGATGCAGCACTGGAACGTGTTCATCACGATCAGCGCCTTGTGCCTCGGCGCGTCGCAGATCTTCTTCTTGGTTAATTTCATTTGGAGCCTGATTGCCGGCAAAAAGGCCGAAAGAAATCCCTGGCAAGCCAACACGCTCGAGTGGTCGGCGCCGACGCCGCCGCCGCATGGCAACTTCGAAGTGCAGCCGGTGGTTTACCGCGGCCCCTATGAATACAGCTCGCCGGAAGTCAAAGAAGACTGGCTGCCGCAGGATAAAAATCTTGGTGTTGCTGCCGTGCGGACGCACTAGCCGAAAGATAATATATGATCCCGGATGGTAGGGGGACGAACAAGGCCTTCGTCCCTTCATCCTTTTCGCTCTGGCCGCATCGTATCGCTATCCTGCTTGCCGGCGCGACCTTTCCATTACTCTTCATCGGCGGATTGGTGACGAGCAAGGGCGCGGGGCTGGCCGTGCCGGACTGGCCGACGACCTTCGGCTACAATATGTTTCTCTATCCGTGGTCGAAAATGGTCGGTAACATTTTCTACGAGCATAGCCATCGTCTGATTGCTTCTCTAGTCGGGTTATTGACGATTGCCTTGACCGTCGTATTTTGGCTTCGCGAGCGGCGCGTTTGGCTGCGCTGGCTTAGCCTTGCCGCTCTCGGATTGGTGATTCTACAGGGAGTCTTAGGCGGTTTGCGCGTAGTTTTGCTGCAACCCACCTTGGCCATCGTGCACGCCGCCACCGCACAGGCTTTTTTTGCGCTCACCATAGGCTTGGCGATTTTCACCGCGGCAGATTGGCTCAGTGCGACCGTGGCGGCGCCGCTCAACGACGGCGGAAGGCTGCGCCGGTTGTGCTCCGTGACGACGGCGCTAATCTATATACAAGCCGTCTTTGGCGCCGTATTGCGTCATACCGGCGAGCGGGCCGATGCTCACTTGGTCTTGGCGGCGTTGGTGACGCTGCATGTGATTTTTATTCTTATGCGCATCGCGAAACACCACGCGGAATCTGCTGGCTTGATAAAACCAGCGTTGGTTCTTCTCGGCCTGTTGATGCTTCAGCTCGCTTTGGGAAGTGCGTCTTATTTCGCCAAGTTTACTGCGACGCTGCACTTGCCCATGGATGCGATCGTCCTGCTGACGACAACTCACCTTGCGGTCGGCGCCCTCATGCTCGCCACCGGCGTTACGTTGACGTTGCGAGCGTATCGTCTGTCGGCGCCGCCGGGGCTGGCTCGCGGCGCAAAAATCTTGACGGAGCAATATTCCGTATGAGCTCGACAACAGAGATGGTAAACGTTGCGGCGATCAGCGCGAGCCGCAGGGTCAGTGACTTCTTCGAGCTGACCAAGCCGCGCATCGTTTTGATGGTCTTGGTGACCGCGCTTGTCGGTTATTACGCGGGATCAGAACGCGTTCCTGACTATTTACGCTTGTTGCAGGTGCTGATCGGAACCGCACTTGCCGCGGGCGGCACGCTCACGCTGAACCAATTTATTGAACGCGACATCGACGCCATGATGGAACGAACGCGCCATCGGCCGCTGCCCGATGCGCGGGTGCAGCCACAGGATGCGCTTTGGTTCGGTGTGGCATTGACTCTTTTGGGACTGGGTTATCTGGCGGTCGCCGTCAATCCGTTGAGTGCCGTTGTCGCTGGCGCCATTACGCTGAGTTATTTGTTGGTCTATACGCCGATGAAACGCTACAGTTCATTGTGTCTGCCGCTCGGCGCCGTGCCGGGCGCACTGCCGCCGGTGATCGGCTGGGTTGCCGCCCGCGGCGAGCTGTCGGTGGACGCGTGGGTGCTGTTTGCGATCCTATTTCTCTGGCAAATCCCGCATACGCTCGCGATCGCTTATCTCTACCGGGAAGATTTCGCCAAAGCCGGAATTCAGTTTCTCCCGGTGATCGAGCCGGACGGCGAGAGCACCAATCGGCAGATTCTCATCCACTGCGGCGCGTTGCTAGTCGTGAGCCTTTTACCGACGCTCATCGGACTCGCTGGCGCAAGTTATTTTATCGCCGCATTTATCCTTGGCGCCGCGTTTCTCGCCAGTGGAATCAAGCTCGTGATGGCACCGACCCGCGCCGGGGCACGCCGGCTTTTGTTTGCGTCTTTGATTTATCTTCCTGTGCTGTTGTTGGTGATGGCGCTGGATCGTGTGCCGTTATGAGCGAATCGATGATGCGGTCGCCGCATGGAGTGGAGCTGCGTAACCGGCGCCTCGGTGCCGGGTTGGCGATTTTGGCCGTGCTGTATGTTGCGGCGGTGATACTTTTCATCATTTTTAAATAGGCCAACGGGCGAATCCATGGCGCAAAGTTCGACGGCGCGGAAAATAGACGAACCTTCGGTTCCCCTGGAAGTCAGGCGTCCGGGCTTCGGTGGCGGCGAACCACCACCGCCACCGGTTCGGCCTAACGCCCAGATCGCCAGCAATGCGTGGCTCGCAGTCCTCATGCTTTTGGGCGCGGAAGCGATGTTTTTTGCCGGCCTGATCGGTGCGTTCCTGGTTTTCCGCATCGCCAGTCCGATTTGGCCGCCGCCGTTTCAACCGCGTCTGCCGATCGAGGTCACCGGTGCCAATACGCTGATTTTACTCGCCAGCGCGGTCACGATAAGGCTCGGATTGAGAGCGATTCAACGCGGTGAACCCGCGCGCTTGATGCGTTTAATGTCGTGGACTGCAGCGGCCGGGACGATATTCTTATTGATTCAGGGCTTCGAATGGTTTCGCCTGCTTCATTTCGGCTTGACGTTGTCGAGCAGCATCTATGGCGGCTTGTTTTACACGATCATCGGTTGTCATGCCTTGCATGTTTTCGGTGCACTGATCTGGTTACTCGTCGTCTTTCAAAAGGCACATAGCGGAAAATACACGCGAGAGAATTATGTTGGCCTGCAAACTTGCGGCATGTACTGGACCTTTGTCGTGGGATTGTGGCCCGTCCTCTATGGGCTCGTTTACCTTTATTGAGCGATTTGGTTGACACTCCAGAATCGATACGTTAATTTGCGGCTGTTTATGCCGATGCTTAGAAGAATTTATTTCATAGTCATGGCGGTTAGCTTTACGTTGCTTGTGCACACGGCAACATTGTGGGCTTGTGCCGTTTGTCTCGGCGGCGAGAGTGACTCATTGACGGACGGGTTCAACGCCAGCGTCCTATTTCTGATGACGACGCCTTATCTGGTCGTAGGATCGATCGTTGGCGGGTTGATTTTTACTTACCGCCGGGCGCTGAAGAAGCGCGAGAAGGCGGAAACAATGGAACCTATCCGTCAATTAGCTTGGAATCAGGAGGAGAGCGGTAAATGAGCGACGTTGCGGCGATGCACGCGGAGGCAGAGCCCCAAGAATCTCCCTTGACGCCTGAGAATTGGGGCAAGCTCGGCATGTGGTTGTTTCTTGCCGGCGATGCCATGTCCTTCGGTTGCTTGATCGTCGGTTACGGGATCTTGCGCCATGCGAGCTCCAATTGGCCCGTGCCCAAAGACATTCTCGGCATAAACCTCACCGCGTTCATGACCTTTCTACTGATCGTCAGCAGCGTCTGGATGGTGCTGGCATTGGCAGCGATTCAAGAAGGCAACAAAGCCAGGTTTAATAAATTTCTCGGCTTGACGATCCTGGGCGGCGCAATGTTCCTGGGGTGCCAAGCCTACGAGTGGACGCACCTGTTGGGTCATCGCTTGCCGGAGCTGGGAATAGAGTTTTCGAATAGTCTCTTTGCCACGACGTTTTTCATCCTCACCGGATTTCACGGCATGCACGTGACCGGAGGGGTCATTTATAATACTTGCGTGTTGGCCGCGGTCAACCGCGGCCGCTATGAAGCGAAGCACGTGGAAATTGCCGGGCTCTATTGGCATTTCGTCGATCTGGTCTGGATCTTGATTTTTACCTTCGTTTATCTGCTGTAACTCAACGCTTAAGGGAAGAGACATGACCTCAACCGCGCACTCGACTTCCAATTACATCAAGGTATTCTATATACTTTTGGTGCTCACCGTCATTGAGGTCGCGATCGTTTACATGGGCTTACCGAAAATACTTCTCGCCGCACTGTTGGTGACCTTCGCGGTATGGAAAGCCGCTTTGGTCGCCATGCATTTCATGCACCTTAAATTTGAGAAGAGAACCTTGGCGGCGGTGGCGCTCGCGCCGTTTATTCTCTGTGTTTTCTTAATCCTCATGCTGATGCCGGATATCTTTCCCCATTGATTTCCATCTCAGAGCTTCCGAGTTTGAATGCGGCGCTGAATAGTCTCAGCGCCGTTTTTCTTTGTGCAGGATTTTTTTTCATTAAGTCCGGTCATCGAAACGCGCATCGCAACTGCATGTTGACCGCTTTCGCCTCCTCGGTGCTGTTTCTAACTTCTTATCTTGTCTACCACTATCACGTCGGCTCCGTGCCCTTTAAAGGCCAAGGTTGGGTTCGCCCGGTATATTTCACCATACTCCTCACCCATACAATTTTGGCGGTAACTGTCGTGCCACTCGCCCTCGTCACATTGCGCCGAGCCTGGCGGGAAAATTTTCCGGCGCACCGGCGGATCGCCCGCTGGACGTTTCCCATATGGCTGTACGTTTCAGTCACCGGCGTGATTGTCTATTGGATGCTCTACTGGCTGGTGCCGTCGCGTTGACAGG
>WNGO01000775.1_pt1 | contig 37606 bp, 33 predicted proteins | sample 5400511 | NCBI WGS metagenome assembly WNGO01 (sample SAMN13153380, study PRJNA577476) | soil metagenome | isolation source: 20 cm soil or saprolite under Garry oak tree replicate 2 | place: USA:California | collected 2016-06-15 | reverse complement strand
TCACCTCATCGATACCTGCGGGACGGGCGGAGGAACGGTCTCGACCTTCAATGTCTCGACTGCCGCGGCGCTCGTCGCGGCGGGCGCCGGCGCGGTGGTGGCCAAGCACGGCAATCGGTCGTTCACGTCCAAGTGCGGCTCCGCCGACGTCCTCGAGGCGCTGGGCGTGCGGATAAGCCTGGACGCGGTCGCGGCCGCGCGGGTGCTGCGAGCGGCGCGCGTGACGTTCCTGTTCGCACCCAACTTCCATCCCGCCATGAAGCACGCCGGTCCGGTGCGCCGCGAGCTCGGCCTCACCTCCATCATGAACCTCCTCGGCCCGTTGGCCAATCCGGCGGGTGTGCGGCGACAGGTCATCGGTGTGGCGGACCGGGAGCGCGCGCCGCTCGTGGCGGAGGCGCTTGCCCGCCTGGGAACCGACCACGCGCTCGTCGTCCACGGCCGGGTCGGGATGGACGAAATCGCTCCCTGCGGCGTCACCGACGTGTGGGAAATCCGCGATGGCAGCGTGCGTACGTGGGAGCTGGACGCGACGGACTACGGCCTGGCGATCGGGGACTTGGCAGATCTCGCGGGGGCGGAACCCCCCGTGAACGCCGCGCGCATCGAGCGGCTGCTTGGAGACGGCCCGGAGGACGCTGCGGGCCTCGCCGCGGTGCTCCTCAACGCGGGCGCTGCGATCTACGTGGCCGGCCTCGCTGCCTCGTACGGCGACGGGGTCGCGGCCGCGCGCGAGGTCGTGCGGGCCGGGAAGGGACGCGACGCGCTCGAGCGCTTGCGCCGCGCGAGCGCCAGTGCCGCTCCGACCTGAGTCCTCCCACGCGACCGGCTGTGCGTCCCGGCGTCTCGGCGGCTGTACGCCTAGTATTTTCGGATGACGCCGACCACGACACCTTGGACCACGACGTCGCGCTCGTTGACGCGGAGCGGCGCCATGGCCGGGTTGGCGGGCTCCAGCCGGATCCAGCCACCGGGCTCCCGATAGAACCGCTTGACCGTGGCGCTCGACCCGTGTACCAGCGCGACGACGGTCTGGCCGTTGTCGGCCTGGTTCCGCTCGTGGACGACGATGAAGTCGCCATCCTTGATGTGCTCGTCGATCATCGATTGGCCACGGACCTTGAGCACATAGCTGCGTCCCCGCCGGGGGATCAGCTCGTCCGGGACGGCAATGGTGTCGCTCCCGCTCACCGCTTCGATCGGCGCGCCGGCCGCGACCAGCCCGTGCAGCGGCAGATCCGTCGCACCGGTGTGCCCACGGGGTGGCACGACTTCGATGCCGCGGCTCTCATTATGAGCCCGGCGGATGTACCCCTTGCGCTCCAGGTTCGTGAGGTGCTCGTGCACCGTCGCCAGCGAGCGGAACGAGAACCGCTCGGCAATCTCCTCAAAGCTCGGGGCGTACCCCTGCGCGGCGATCTGGCCCGAAATGAAGTCCAGGATTTCGCGCTGGCGGCGCGTGAGCGGCACGATGCCTCCCGAATGGAAACCGAAGCCTAATCTACCCGAAAATCGACCGAACGCAAGCATGCCGGAATCCAGGCTCGACGCCATTCTCACCGCGACCCGCGACCGCGTCGCCAGGCTGCGGATGCACGCGGACGACCTCGAGCGGCAGGCGGCCGCCGCGCCAGCGCCGCCGCGTTTCTCGCCCGCGCTCGCGGGAGAAACGCGGGGAAGCGCCGTCGTCGGCGTGATCGCCGAAGTCAAGCGCCGCTCGCCGTCGGCCGGAGCGATTCGCGAGGACCTCGATCCGGCGTCCCACGCGGCGGCGTATGTCGCGGGGGGCGCTGTGGCGATCTCCGTGCTCACCGACGAGCCGCACTTTGGTGGCTCGCTCGACGACCTCGCGCGCGTGGCGCGCGCCGTAGCGGTCCCGGTGCTGCGCAAGGACTTCATCCTGGACGAGCTGCAGCTCTTCGAGGCGCGCCTGGCAGGTGCCAGCGCGGTGCTGCTGATCGTGCGGGCGCTCACACCGGATCGATTGCACGCGCTCACTCGTTCGGCACAGGAACAAGGGCTGGGGGCTCTGGTGGAAGTGCATTCGGAGCGCGAGCTCGAGCTGGCGCTGGGGGTGGAGCCCACCGCCATCGGCGTGAACAGTCGGGACCTCGCGACCTTCGCGGTGGATCTCGCTGCCGCCGAGCGGCTGCTCTCGCAAGTCCCGCGCGGCATCCCCGCGATCGCGGAGAGCGGGATCGTCACCCGGGCCGACGTGGAGCGGATGGCGCGCGCCGGGACGGATCTGGTGCTGGTGGGGACATCGGTGGCGCGCCAGGCCGATCCCGAAGCCGCGGTGCGGGAGCTCGTGGGAGTACCGCGGAAGGGAAGGAGTCGCTGATGGACGTCCCGACCCCCGGCCGTTTTGGTCCCTACGGCGGCCGCTACGTGCCCGAGACGCTGATGGCAGCGCTGGAGGAGCTCGACCGCGTGCACGAGGCCGCGAAACGCGACCCGACGTTTTGGGCGGAGCTCGAGGCACTGCTCAAGGACTACGTGGGCCGGCCCACGCCCCTGACCGAGGCCCCGCGCCTGGCGGCGGAGACCGGGGCCGGGGTGGTGGTCGCCCTCAAGCGCGAGGACCTGAACCATACCGGAGCCCACAAGATCAACAACACGCTGGGCCAGGCGCTGCTCGCCCGCCGGATGGAGAAGCGCCGCATCATCGCGGAGACGGGCGCCGGGCAGCACGGCGTCGCGACGGCGACGGTGTGCGCGCGCTTCGGGCTCGAGTGCGTCGTCTACATGGGCGAAGAGGACATGCGCCGCCAGCGCCTGAACGTGTACCGGATGGAGCTGATGGGAGCGCGGGTCGTGCCCGTCACATCGGGGACTCGAACGCTGAAGGACGCGACGAACGAGGCCCTGCGTGACTGGGTCACCAACGTGACGACGACGCACTACATCATCGGCTCCGTGGTCGGCCCCGACCCGTTTCCGCGTATCGTACGCGATTTCCAGTCGGTGATCGGGCGCGAAGCGCGGGCCCAGGTGCTCGAGCGGTGGGGTCGGCTCCCGCATACGGTGATCGCCTGCGTCGGCGGCGGATCGAACGCGATGGGGATTTTCTCGGCCTTCCTCGACGATTCCGCGGTCGCGCTCGTCGGAGTCGAGGCCGCGGGCGAGGGGCTCGCGACCGGTCGCCACGCGGCGTCGCTCGGGCGGGGCCGCCCCGGCGTGTTTCACGGCAGCCTCAGCTACCTGCTGCAAAACGCCGACGGGCAGGTCCAGCCGGCGCACAGCGTATCGGCGGGGCTGGACTATCCGGGTGTCGGGCCGGAACACGCTTTCTTGAAGGACAGCGGTCGCGTATTGTATGAGGCGGTCACCGACCGGCAGGCCCTGGACGCGTTCGCGGCGCTGTCGCGGCTGGAGGGCATCTTGCCCGCGCTGGAAAGCGCCCACGCCGTCGCCTGGGTGCTGGCGCACCGGGGCGCGTGGCGTGCGGAGGACATCGTCTTGGTGAACCTCAGCGGCCGGGGCGACAAGGACGTCGCCATGGTCGCCGAACTCACGGGAGGGGCAACCTGACCAACGCGCCCGCACCCGAGCTGGCGTTGCCGCCCCAGCAGGTACAAGAGCTGCTCCAGGTTCTCTCCAAGGGCATCCGGGCCACGCAGCTCTATCTGCCGAACAATCCGGTGTACCAGCGGGCGGTCGACAACATCCGCGCGGCGTTTCGCCAGATCTGGCAGGCCACCGACGACCTCGTCTTCGACGTCGGGGAATCCGAGCTGCGCTGGGAAGACAACGTCGTCTACAACCAGGACCAGCGGAACGAAAGCATCGCCTGGACGCTGTACAAGGACGGCGTCCGTTCAATCGCGTTCAAGCCCGGCGTCGAAGAGGCGGAGATCGTACGCTTCCTCGGGGTGCTGCAGCGTGCCCGTAGCCTCCAGGCCGACGCGGCCGACGACCTGCTCACGCTGCTGTGGGCCCAGGACTTCCAGTTCATCGCCTACACGTTCCGGGAGCTCACCAGCGAGAACGCGGTACCGATCGAGGCTGGTGCGACGATTCCGTCGGCCCCACCCACGCAGGTGCGCCGGGTGGTGGCGGAGGAAGCGCCCCCCAAGCGCGAGGGCCTGGTGTCGCTCGATGATTTCGACGCCACCCTCTACTTTCTGGAAGACAGCGAGATTCAGTACCTCAAGCAGAACGTCGACCGGGAATACGCGCAGGACTTGCGCCGCAACGTGCTGTCCATGTTGTTCGACCTGCTGGAGCTGCAGACCTACGGCACCGTGCGGGCCGAGCTCATCTCCATCGTCGAGAACTTCATTCCCTACCTGCTCGGCGCCGCCGACTTTCGTTCGGTCGCGCTGATTCTGCGCGAAGCGCACGTCATCCTGACGCGGGCGCGGGAGCTGATCCCGGAGCATCGACAGGCACTCGAGGCACTGCCCTCCCGGCTGTCGCAACACGATGCCCTGTCGCAGCTGCTCCAGTCGCTCGACGAGGCCACGCTTCATCCGAGCGAAGCGGAGCTCTCCGAGCTGTTCCAGGAGCTGCGCGCCGAGGCGCTCACGACCCTGATGATGTGGATCCCGAAGCTGCACGACGAGCAGGTACGCAACCTGGTGCACGGCGCCGCGGCGCAGCTGGCGCAGGCGAACGCCGGGGAGGTGCTCAAGGCCCTGGCCTCGGACGACAATGCCGGGCAGCTCGAGATGGTCAAGCTCGCCGGGCGCTTGAAGCTGCCCGGCGCGCCCGAGGGTATGGAGCCGCTGCTCAAGTCGGAGGACCGCGCGCTGCGGCTGGCCGTGGTGGAGGCGCTTACCGCGGTCGCGAGTCCGATGGCCATGCGGGTCCTCGAAAAAGCGATCGACGATGCCGACCGCGACGTGCGGATCGCCACCGTGCGGTTCCTCGCCTCCCGGGGCTACCGCAACGCGGCGACCCGGGTCGAGTCCATGGTCGGGGGCGCCAAGCTCAAGAACGCCGACCTCACGGAGAAGATGGCCTTCTTCGAGGCCTATGGGGCGCTCGTTGGAGCGAAAGGAATCCCGGCGCTCGAAAAACTGCTCGTCGCCAAAGGACTGCTCGGGAGAAAGGAAGATCCCGAGACACGGGCGTGTGCCGCGATGGCCCTGGGCAAGATCCGCACGCCCGAGGCGCGCGCCGTGCTGGAGCGCGCGTCACAGGACAAGGAGCCCCTCGTCCGGAACGCCGTGGCCCGCGCGCTGCGGGAAGTCGGCACGTGACCGGCGGCAACGCGCCCCGCGGTACGATCGCCGAGACCGTCCAGACGACGGACGGTTTCCTGCGCCACGCGGGCCGGGACTTCCTGGTCGTGCTCTACACCGCGTTCCGATCGCTCAAGCTCTATCCCCTCGAAAACGCGCAAGTTCAGAAGGCCCTCGACGACCTGGCCGCGTCGACCAAGCAGCTGCTCGACGTCGAGAAGGAGCTCGAGCTGCGCCTGCAGGGCGAGTTCATCTTCGTGAACTCCACGCGGTTGCGTCTCGACCTCGACAACTACGCGTCGTTCTCCCACATCCTGAACGTGCTGGGGCAGAGCGGGATCGGCGCCGTCCGGATCGACGAAGGCGTGGACCGCAAGCAGCTGCAGACGTTCGCGGCGTTGCTGTTGTCGTACGCGGCCAAGGACGCCTCCGCGACGAAGGTGCTCGAGTTGTCCCAGAAGCTCACGGATGCCGGAGTGACCCACATCGGCGTCGAGCCGCCGCTCGAGACGGACGAGGCCGCCGAGGACGAGGAGCGCCAGAAGCAGGCCGCGAAGCGCACCTACGCGCGCTCGGTGGCGGTCACGAAGGAGGTCATCAACTCGATCCGCATGGGCCGCACGGCCAACGTGAAGAAGGTGAAACGGGCGGTGCAAGCGATCGTGGACCAGGTGTTGAACAACGAAGCGTCGTTGATGGGGCTCACCACGCTGCGCGACTACGACGAATACACGTTCACCCACTCCGTGAACGTCTGCATCTTCTCGGTCGCGCTCGGCCGCAAGCTCGGCCTCACCAAGCTGCAGCTCTACGACCTCGGCATGGCGGCCCTGTTCCACGACGTGGGCAAGTCCCGGGTGCCGCTGGAGGTCCTCAACAAGCAGGGCGGGCTCACCGATGAGGAATGGCGCATCATGCAGGCGCACCCCTGGCTCGGCGTGCTCACGCTGTTCGGATTGCGCGGGTATGGCGAGATCCCCTACCGCGGCATGATCGTGGCCTACGAGCACCACATGAAGAACGACCTCACTGGCTATCCCAAGTCGATTCGGCCGCGCGACCTCTCCATCTATTCCAAGATCGTCGCCGTGGCCGACGGGTTCGACGCCGCCACGAGCCGGCGCGTGTACCAGACCGTAGCGATCCAGCCCGATCAGGTCCTCAAGGAGATGTGGGAAAACCCGCGTCGCGGCTACGACGGGGTCGTCGTGAAGGCGTTCATCAATTTGATCGGGATCTATCCGGTGGGCACGTGCGTGATCCTCGACACCTACGAGGTCGCGCTGGTCCACAGCGCCAACCCCGACGTCACCCACGTGCATCGACCGGTGGTGCGCGTCGTGACCACCCCCGACGGCGGCGTGCAGCACCCGGGATTCCTCGTCGACCTCGCGCAGCGCGACGACGCGGACCACTTTCCCCGCACCATCGTGAAGGTCACCGATCCGGCCAAGTACGGCATCAACGTCAGCAACTACTTTGTCTGAGCACCCGATCGCCGCGCGCTGGCGGGCCATCCGGGGAGGGGGAGGGAGAAGGGGGGGCAGGGGAGCACCGGCAGGAGCGGGGCGCGCCGCGCTTATTCCGTATCTGACGGCGGGGTTTCCCACGCCCGCCCTGTCCCTCGAGGCACTGCGGCGCGTGGCCGCCGCGGGCGCCGACTTCGTGGAAGTCGGCGTGCCGTTCTCGGATCCCCTCGCCGACGGGCCCACGATTCAACGCTCGACCCAGACGGCCCTGGATCAAGGGATGACGCTCCCCGGCGTACTCGACCTGATCCGCCGAGCTGCCCTCGAAGTTCCGGTGATCATCATGACCTACCTGAACCCCGTGATGGCGTTCGGGCTCGAGCGGTTCGTCCGGGAGGCTGCGGCGGCCGGCGCCTCGGGCCTGGTCTTGACCGACCTCCCCGCCGGCGCGGATCACACAGTGGAATCGCTCGTGGCGGCGAGCCCGCTCGCCCTGATCCGGCTGATCGCGCCGACCACCACCCCCGAACGTCTGGCGCGCGCGGTGCAGGGCGCGACCGGTTTCCTCTATCTCATTTCTCGCCTGGGGGTCACCGGCGTGCGCGACCAGGTGCCCGCCGATCTGCCCGGGCACGTCGCCCGCGTGCGAGCCGCCAGTCCCCTCCCGCTCGCGGTGGGGTTCGGAATCGGCACTGCGGCGCAGGCGCGCGCTGCGGCGCGGCTAGCCGACGGCGTCGTGGTCGGCAGTGCGATCATCGATGCATTGGGCGCGGCGGGCACAAGCGGAGGCCCTGGCGCGGCGGAGCGGCTCGTCCGGGAGCTCGCGGCAGCGGTCCATGAGCAGGGAGCGACGGCATGACCGCACCCCGCGTGGTCACGATCTATAGCCGCGTGCTCGCGATCGGGGGACCCCTGTTGCTGGGCGGCGTGCTGATGGCCGATACGCGCTGGACCGGGCAGCTCGCCGAGATCCTGGTGCTCCTGAGCGCCGCCGTGCTGCTGCGCGGCGGCCAGGTACCCTTGACCAAGTATTCCTATCTGACCCAGACGGCGCTGGTCGCACTGGCCGGCAGTCTGGCGGTGGGCGTGCCGGCGACCGCGATCGCCATCGCCGGCAGTGCGCTCGGGGCCGACTGGCTGTGGCAGAAGAAGCGGTTCACAGCCGCGCTCGTGAACCTCGGACGCGAAGTGATCGCGCTGGTGGCGAGCTTCGGCGTCTACGCGGCCAGTGTGCGGCTGTCGAACGCCGCGCCGGGGCTCCACGTGGAGCTGATCCCCGCGCTCTTCTTCTACGGCCTCGCGTACTTCATCATCAGCCGGCTGCTGTTCTACTTCGCACTCATCATCCGCGGCAAGCTCGAGCAGGACGAACGGCTGCTGATCCTGCGCTACGAGTGTATCGGGTACGGCGCCACGGTCATCGCGACGGCGGTGGTGATCGGCACGGTCACCTACTGGCCGCCGCTCGCCTGGGTCTTCGTGGCGCCCGCGCTCGGCTTCCTGGGAGTGTTCTTCAAGTACATCCTGGAAGAAGCGATCGCCGCGGAAGAGCTGAACAAGATCCACGCGATGGAAGCGGTCATCACGAGCAACATCAGCCTCGAGGACTCGTTCGCCCGGATCGAACGGCTCGCCCATCGTCTGGTGGATTGGGGTGACTTCCGCATCTACCGGCGTCAGGAGGGCGCGATCCGCCTCGCCTACCGGGGCCAGATCGGGCGCGCCGACCGCACCGAGCCGACGCCGGACACCGCCGCCGTGCGCGAACAGGTGACCACGACCGGCGAGGCTGTCGTGATCCACGACGTGACCCACGACAGGCGCATCGCGGACGCGCCCCTCACGGTGCAGAGCCTCGTGATGGTGCCCCTCAAGTTCGGCGACCAGGTGATCGGGACCCTCGAGCTCGAGCATCACAAGCGCAGGGTGTACCGATCGAAGGACGTCGTCACCATTAACACCTTTGCCAACCAGCTCGCCACGGCCATCCACATCACGGAGCTGCGGCGGCCGCTGGTCGAGACCGTCGAGACCCTCACGCAACAACTGGCGACCCTCGTCCGCGCCGCGGAATCGATGCGCGAGGCCGCCGCTGCGGTCGCCCAGTCCACCGGCACCATCCGGCAGGGCGTGCTCGCCGAACAGGGGGAGGTCACGGGCGGACTCGAGGCGACCGAGAGCCTCGCGCAAGTGTCGCGGCGGGTCTCGGAGGACGGGACCGAGGCGGCGCAGGCATCGACCACCGCGAGCGAGGTCGCGAACCGCAACCGGCACCAGATCCGGGACGCGATCGGACGGCTCGTGGCGCTCAAGGCGTTCGTCAGCGAAGCGTCGAGCAAGGTGCAGCAGCTGGGGCAGGTGAGCCGCCGCATCACCGGATTCATCGCCTCGATCCGCGAGCTCGCCGACATGACCAACCTGCTCGCGCTGAACGCCGCGATCGAGGCGGCGCGCGCGGGGAAACACGGCAAGGGGTTCGCGGTGGTCGCCGACGAAGTGCGCCGGCTCGCGGAGCAAAGCGCCAGCGCCGCTCTGGAGGCGGGCGAGCTGGTGCAGGACGTTCATCGACAGGTGGGGGAGGTCATCGAGCAAATGCGGCGCGGCCAGGTCAACGTGGGCGGCGTCGAGGAGCTGTCGTCGGCGGCGCTCCAGGCCCTGGATGCGATCGTCGCCGCGACGGCGGAGGCGACGTCGCATGCGCAGCGGATCGCGGCCGCCGCCGGCGATCAGGATAAGGCGTTCGGCAAGTTGCGCGACCGCATCCACGCGGTCGCGGCGATCGCGGGGAAGAACCGCGCCGAAGCGGACGACGTCGCCACCCGCGCCGACGAGGCGGCGCGTGGGCTCACGGAGCTGGAGCGCGCGACCAAGCAGCTCGAGGACGTCGCGGCGATGCTGCGCCAGCTGACGCGCGGCTTTGCCAGCGTTGCGTAGCCCGCTTACCATTCCCCCGTGGCCACGGGTCAGCAGCCGAGCGGGGAGCGCGTGTACGTCGCCCTCGGGTCGAACGTGGGCGATCGTGCCCGCCATCTCGCGTACGCACGGGCGCGGCTCGCCACGCTGCCGCGCACTCGACTCGTCAAGGAATCCGCCGTCGAAGAAACAGCCGCCCTCGGCCCCGTCCCCCAGGGAGCCTATCTCAACCAGATGGTCCTGCTCGAGACGGCGCTCGAGCCCGGGGCGCTGCTCGCCCACCTGCACGCGATCGAGGCGGAGCGCGGGCGCGAGCGGCGGATTCGCTGGGGACCGCGCACCCTGGATCTCGACATCGTGCGGTTTGGCGACCGGGCGGCGCACGACCCCGGCCTGACCATTCCACACCCCGAGCTCCCGAACCGCCCGTTCTGGCAGCGCGAGCTCGCCGAGCTCGACGGGACCCCCATCCCGCGCCCGACGCCCGATGGCTGACGAGCCAAAGTCCGTTACGACGCGCGAGCTCATCGCCATGAAGACGCGCGGAGAGCGTATCGTCGTGCTGACCTGCTACGACGCGCTGTTCGCCCGGCTGCTCGACGCCTCCGGCGTCGATGTGCTCCTGGTCGGAGACTCCGTCAATCAGATCCTGGCCGGCGCCGAAACAACCCTCTCGGCGACGCTCGACCAGATGATCTATCACACGAGGAGCGTGTGCCGGGGAGCCACCCGAGCTCTGGTCGTGTGCGACCTGCCGTTCCTCACGTTTCAGGTGTCGCCGCAGGAGGCGATCCGGAACGCCGGCCGCGTCCTGCAGGAAACGGGCTGCCACGCGGTGAAGCTCGAGGGTGGCGCGCCGATGGCGGCCACGGTGCGCGCCCTGGTCGACGTCGGCATTCCCGTCATGGGCCACCTGGGGCTCACGCCCCAGTCGGTGCACGCCCTCGGGGGCTACCGCGTGCAGGGGCGCGATGAGAAGACCGCCGAACGGATTACCGCCGATGCGCGGGCGCTCGAGGAGGCCGGCGCCTTCGCCATCGTCCTCGAACTGGTGCCGGCGCCGCTTGCATCGCACATTACCAAGGCACTCACGATTCCGACGATCGGGATCGGGGCGGGACCCGCATGCGACGGACAGGTGCTCGTGCTCCCAGACATGCTGGGATTGAATGACCAGTTCAGCGCCAAGTTCGTGAAGCGCTACGCGGCGCTCGCGGAGGACGTACGGGAAGCCGTGAAGCTCTATGCGGCGGAAGTGCGCGAGGGGCGGTATCCCGGACCAGAACATTCGTTCACCAAGTGAGACACATGTCGCGGCGAGAACTGATCGAGATGCTGGGAGCGGCGGCGTTGGTGCCCCTCACCAGCCGGGCGGCGTCCGTACGGGTCGGCGGTCCCGCCGGTCCCGGGTTCCGTATTCGCACCATCACCGCGGGCACGAATGTGAAGGGCGCCGCGGACCTACGAGGCGTCGAGCATGCGCTGGCGTTTCTCAAGAAGGCGAAGCGGCTCGTCACCGACGCGGGGTACGAAGTACAGACCATTCGCATCGCCACGCAGCCCTTTTTGGAGGAGGCGGGGCACCGGACGCGCGCGAATGCCCTGCCTGACCTGCAGGCGCTCGATCGCGCCGTGGTCGACGGCGGCGCGCTCCTGAGTCTCGGCCCCGTGCTCGCGCCCGACGGTGATGATCCCGAGTTCGGCCCGTGGGCCGCGGAGCTCGCGCGCACGACGCGGAACATCAGTTTCTCGGTGCGGGTCGTGTCCCCCGACCGTGGCGCTTCCCCACAGGGGGTCACGGCCGCGGGCGAAGCGATGGCGGCGATCGCGCGCGCCACCCCCGGGGGCATCGGCAACTTCCGGTTCGCCGCAGCCGCCAACGTTCCGGCCGGCACGCCGTTCTTTCCCGTCGCGTACCACCACGGGTCGGATGCGGCAGCGGTTGGCGTCGAATCGCCTCCGCTGCTGACCGCGGCCTTCAACGGGGCCAAGACGTTGACGGATGCCAAGCAGCGTCTAAAGACGTCCCTCGAATCCCGCCTCGGACCGGTAGAGCAGCTGGTAAAAGAAGCGGCGCGCCGGGACGAACGAGGTTATACGGGTATCGACGTGTCTCCCGCCCCCGGCAAGGACGCGAGCATCGGGGAGGCGATCGAAGCGCTCACCGGTGTACCGTTCGGCGCGGCGTCGACGCTCGCGGGGTGCGCCGCGATCACCGACGTGCTCAAGAGCGTCCGGCTCAAGCTGTGTGGCTATTCGGGGCTCATGCTGCCCATTCTGGAAGATCCGGTGCTGGCACGGCGCGCGACGGAGGGGCGCTTTACCGTGCGCGACCTGCTCCTCTATTCCAGCGTCTGCGGCACCGGGCTCGACGTCGTGCCCCTGCCGGGGGACACGCCGGCGGATCAGCTCGCTGCGCTGATCGCCGATGTGGCGGCACTCTCCACCAAACTTCGCAAGCCCCTCTCCGCGCGGTTGTTCCCCGTGCCGGGCAGAAAAGTCGGGGAGATCGCCCGTTTCAACGATCCGTACCTGACCGACTCGATCGTTCTGAAAGCGGAGTAACGCGACCCCCCGCGTCTCTACCTGGTAGGATGGCGGAGGAGCCGGGCGTCCAGGACGTGGTTCCGATCGTGGTGCGGCGGAGCGCCGCGCGTCAGTGATGCGCGCGCGGCACCCTACCAACCCGCCGAGTCCCTCGTTTGCTTTAACGCGCCATGCACGAGCTCACGAGCCCGCAAGAGATGCGCGCCTGGTCGCGCGCCGAGCGCGCGCGGAACCGCCGCATCGGGTTCGTGCCGACCATGGGATTCCTGCATGAGGGACACTTACGACTCGTCGATCGCGCCCGGGAGCGCTCCGATCGCGTCGTGCTGAGCATCTTCGTCAACCCGCTGCAGTTCGGGCCGAACGAAGATCTGGCGCAGTACCCGCGGGACTTGGACCGGGACCGCCGCCTCGCCGCCGCGCGGGGCGTGGACTGTCTCTTCGTCCCGGACGTCGCGACCATGTACCCCACCGAGCCGCTCGTCCGCGTGCATCCCGGCCCCATGGGGGACACACTGGAGGGGGCCGCACGGCCCGGTCACTTCGCCGGCGTCCTGACCGTCGTGGCGAAGCTGTTTCACTACGTGGAACCGGACATTGCGATCTTCGGGCGGAAGGACTTCCAACAGGCGATGCTGGTCCAGCGCATGGCCAGAGACCTGGACTTCGGCGTCGAAATCGACGTCGCGCCGACGGTGCGGGAGCTCGACGGCCTGGCGCTCTCATCCCGCAATACCTACCTGAAGGGTGACGACCGGCGCGCGGCCCTCGCGCTGTCACGCGCGCTGCGGGCGGTGGAGCAGGCATGGCGGAGCGGTGAGGCGGACCCCAAGGCGCTGCAGCGACGTGGCCTCGAGGTTCTGCGCGCCCCGGATGTGCGTCCGGAGTATCTCGAGCTCGTGGACGATCAGCTGCGTCCGGTGGCGCGCGCCGACGCGCGCACGGTGGTCGTCCTCGCGGCGCGAGTCGGGCCGGCGCGCCTGATCGACAACGTGGTGCTGGGGGAGGGAATCGCGAGCGATGTCGCGGTCCGGACATCGTGATGTCGAGAACCGGGTGAGCCTCCCTTCCTGGGCTATCGCCACCCCGGAGCGACGAGCCCACATTGCGCGCGTGGCTGACCTCGTGACCCACTGGGCCTCCGCCATGCGGGTGCCCGACACCGAGCGGGCGCGCTGGCTGAAAGCGGCATGGCTGCACGACGCGCTCCGCGACGCACCGGCCGCCAACGAGCTGGCCCACGGCCCCATGGCCGCGGAGCGCGCCGCGCGCGAGGGTGAGACCGATCGGGGCGTGCTCGACGCCGTACGCTACCATTCGATCGGCTATGCGTCGTGGGAGGACGTCGGCAAGATGCTCTACCTGGCGGACTACCTCGAGCCCGGGCGCCCCTTCGATCAACCGCGGCGGGCGGCGCTCGCGGCGCGCGTACCGGCGGAGCGGGACGCGGTCCTGCTGGAGGTCGCGGCGCGCCGCATTGCCCGCGTCATCGACGGCCACTGGCGGCTCCTTCCGGAAACGGTGGACTTCTGGAACGCACTGGTCGGATCCTGATCGCGTGCGTGACGCTCCTCGCCGCCTGCCGGCGAGAGCGTTCGCAGAGCGACGCGCTCCCGATACCGGGCGCCGACGGACCGCGCGTGACCGTCGAGGTCCTGAACGCCAGCGGCACGCCCGGGCTCGCCAAGGTCGGCACCCGCCTGCTGCGGCGCGCGGGGATCGACGTGGTCGCGTATGGGAACGCTCCTGCGGCGCTCGGCAAGCTCGATTCCACACGCATCGTCGTGCGTCGCGGAACGGAAGCCGTGGGACAGCGAGTGCGTCGGGCGTTGGGACGGGGTCGGGTGGTGGTCCAGCTGGACAGCGCCCGGCTACTCGACGCGAGCGTGCTCCTGGGCGCGGACGTTGCGCCGCGGTCCCAGTTCCACCCGTAGCTGGCCGCAGGCCGCGCTGATGTCGAGGCCACGGCTGCGGCGCAGCACCGCCTCGATTCCGTGACGCCGCAGCCGCCGCTCGAACGCGAGCATCTGCGCGCGGGGGCTGGGAGCGAGGTCGGGGGCCCCACCCGGGTGCAGCGGTAGCAGGTTCACGAGCGCGCCCAGCGGTCGCGCCAGCCGCGCCAACTGATCGGCCTGCTCGAGGCCATCGTTCGTCCCCCCGATCAGCACGTATTCCAGGGTCACCCGGCGACGGAACCGTCCCAGCGCCGCGATCACGGCGGGAAGGCCGTACTTCTTCTCGATCGGCATCAGCTCGTGCCGTAGCTCCGGCGTCGGAGCGTGCAGCGACAGCGCGAGACGGAACTGCTCCGGTCGCTGCGCCAGCTTCGCGAGATTCGGCAGGATCCCCACCGTGGAGACCGTGATGTGGCGCGCGCCGATCCCGAGCCCCTCAGGATGGTTCAACTGCGTGAGCGCGGTGTCCACCGCCTCCCAGTTGAGGAGCGGCTCCCCCATGCCCATGAACACGACGTTCGTCGGCTTGCGCTCCGAGTCCTGCAGGATCACCTCGCGCACCTGGCACACGATTTCGGCCGCGGACAGATTGCGGCGAAACCCCATCCGTCCCGTCGCGCAGAACACACACCCGAGGGCGCACCCCACCTGTGACGAGATGCACAGGGTGCGTCGCTTCCCCTCGGGGATGAGAACGGACTCGACCGCCTCGCCGTCGCCCAGGTCCCACAGGTACTTCTCCGTGCCATCGCTCGACACCTGGCGCGCAACAACGGGCAGGCGACGCAGAGGAAACGCTTCGGGCAACGCCCGCCGCAGGAGCTCGGGCAGCTCGGTGGCATCTTCCCAGGAGGCGACCGGGCGTTGCCATAACCGGGGCAGAATCTGACGCGTCCGGTAGGGTGGCTCCCCGCGCTCGGCGAGCCACGCCCCCAGGGCCGCCCGCGCGCTCTCGGGAACGAGGCCTAGCAGGTCGATCATGTAAGTGCCGCTCGGGAAATGCGTTGCATATAGCACATAACTTAACTATCTTCAATCGTTTAGGACACTTGGAACATCGTGCGCCTGTCCGAGCTTTTGACCCCCGCCCGCATCTTGGTGCCCCTGCACGCGACTGACAAAGAAGGGGTCCTTCGGGAATTGGTGGACGCCGTGTCCGAAGGAAACGGGGGGGCGTCGGACGAAGTCCTGGTCGCCATCCTGGAGCGCGAACGACAGTTCCCGACGGGCATCGGCTACGGCGTCGCGGTCCCACATGGCAAGACCCCCGCCCTCACGGCGCTGGTGATCGTCGCCGGGACGACCCCCGCCCCTGTGCCCTATGAGACAATCGATGGGGAGCCCGTGCGGCTGTTCTTTCTCCTGGCGGGGCCGGAATCGTGTGCCGGGGCGCACGTCAAGGCGCTGAGCCGGATCTCCCGACTGGTGCGGCGTGAGCCGGTGCGGGGCAAGCTCTTGAACGCCCGCACGCCGGAGGAGTTTTACCGCGTGCTGTGCGAGGCGGAGGCTTTATAGACAGCGTCAGCAGCACATCCAGGCGTACGCACCGTTGCGGCGAGCTGCGCATGCAGCACGTGGGGCAACAGGTACGGTTGGGGGGCTGGGTACACCGGCGCCGGGATCTTGGAGGGATCGTCTTCATCGATCTGCGTGACCGCGCCGGGATCGTGCAGATTGCGATCGGCCCGACCGCGCCCGAGGACGTACGGCGGGTGGCCGGCGGGCTGACCAGCGAGACGGTGGTCGAGGTCGCGGGTCAGGTGACGGCGCGACCCGCCAACATGAAGAACCCCGAGCTCGCGACCGGCGACGTCGAGGTGCAGGCGACGCTGCTCTCCGTCGTGGGCCCCGCCGTCACCCCGGCGATCCCGGTGGCGCGCGGCAAAGGGGACGAGCTGCCCGCCGAGGAGCTGCGGCTGAAGCACCGGCACCTCGACCTGCGGCGCCCGGAGATGCAGGCGAATCTCATCCTGAGCCATCGTCTGCTCCAGCGCGCGCGCCGCGCCCTCTCCGACCTCGACTTTCTCGAGATCGAGACGCCGATCCTCACCAAGCCGACACCCGAAGGGGCGCGGGACTACCTCGTACCCTCGCGCGTGCATCCCGGCGAGTTCTACGCGCTGCCGCAGTCGCCGCAGATATACAAGCAGCTGCTGATGGTGGCTGGGTTCGATCGCTATTTCCAGATCGCCCGCTGCTTTCGCGACGAGGACCTCCGCAACGACCGGCAGCCCGAGTTTACGCAGATCGACCTCGAGGCCTCGTTCGTCGGAATGGACGATGTGCTCGGGTACGTCGAGGCCGTGCTGGTCGCCCTGTGGGACGAAGGCGGACACCGGATCGCCCGGCCCTTCCCGCGGATCGCGTGGCGCGACGCGCTGGAGCGCTATGGGACCGATAAGCCCGACCTGCGCTACGATCTGTCGATCGCCGACTGGACGGCGCACGTGAAGCCGCTCGGCGTGCCGTTCTTCCAGGCCGCGTTGCGGGATGGCGCTCGGGTGCGCGGCCTCGCCGTCAAAGGTGGCGGCGCGCTCTCGCGCAAGGACGTAGACGAGCTCGCCGAGACCGCCAAGCAGCTGGGTGGCGCCGGGCTCGCCTGGGTGAAGCGCCAGGGCGAGCAGATCTCGGGATCGGTCGGGAAGCACTTCACACCGGACGCGCTGGCGGCGCTCGGCGTGGGCGACGGCGATGCCGCGCTGATGACCGTCGGACCCGACCGCGTCACCTCGCCGGTGCTCGACCGCGTACGCGTAGGCGTCATTCAGCGGCTGCGGACGCAGCCAAAGAGGGCGCACGCGTTCACCTGGGTCGTGGACTTCCCGTTGTTCGAGCCCGATCCGGAGACGGGGAAGCCGGTCTTTGCGCATCACCCGTTTACGTCCCCCCACCCGGACGACCTCGCCCGACTGGACAGCGATCCGTTCAGTTGCCGGGCGTTGCATTACGACGCCGTATACAACGGGAACGAGCTCGGCTCGGGATCGATCCGCATCACCGACGCCGCGGTACAGCGCCGCGTATTCGCCCATCTCGGCCTGTCGCCCGAAGAGGCCGACGCGCGCTTCGGATTCCTGTTGACCGGCCTGCAGGCAGGCGCGCCGCCGCACGGCGGATTCGCGATCGGGTTCGATCGCGTGGTGATGCTGCTCGCGGGCGCGGGATCGCTGCGCGACGTGATCGCGTTTCCCAAGACCACGGCGGCGCGCGCGCTGTTCGAGGGCGCGCCGGCGCCCGCGAACCCGGCGGACTTGGCGACGCTCCACATCGAGGTGAAGCGATGAGCGAAGAGATCACCCACCGCCTGTCCACCGAAGGTGTCGATCCGCTCACGCTGGCGGGTGTGAATGACGGCAATCTCGTGGTCCTGGCGCAGCGGCTCGGGGTGCGGGTCTCGTTGCGGGGCGACGCGTTGATCCTGCATGGCCCGCTCGCGGCAGTCGAGCGCGCGGTGCCCGTGGCGCAGGCGCTCGTCGATCTGGCGCGCATAGGAGGGGCAGGGGGCGGAGGCGAGCCGCTCGACGTGGCGGACGTGGACCGGCTGGTGAGCGAAGAAGCACAAGTGGGGGAGGGAACACGGCACCCCGGGGAAGGCGAGTACAAGATCATTCTGCCCGGCCTACGGCGGGTGATCCAGGCGAAGACGACGGGGCAGCGCGAATACCTCCGAGCGATCGCGCAGCACGACATCGTGATCGGGATCGGTCCCGCGGGGACGGGAAAGACCTACTTGGCCGTGGCGGCAGCCGTGGACGCGCTCGCCCGCAAGCGAGTGCGTCGCATCGTGCTCGCGCGCCCCGCGGTGGAGGCCGGCGAGAACCTCGGCTTCCTGCCCGGAGACCTGCACGAAAAGGTGGACCCCTATCTCCGGCCCTTGTACGACGCGCTCGAGGACATGATGCCGCACGACCGGGTTCACAAGGCGATCGAGAGCCGCATCATCGAGATCGCCCCGCTCGCCTACATGCGCGGCCGCACGCTGTCCGACGCATTCGTGATTCTCGACGAGGCGCAGAATGCGACGGGCATGCAGATGAAGATGTTTCTGACCCGTCTGGGCGTGGACTCGCGCGCCGTGATCACGGGCGACAAGACCCAGATCGACCTGGCGAACCGCGAGGACTCCGGCCTGCTCCAGGTCGAGCGGATCCTGCCGGGGATCGAAGGAATCGGATTCTGCTATCTGGGAGACGGCGACGTCGTGCGTCACCGTCTCGTGCGCGACATCATCCGCGCGTACGCCGAGGACGCGCAAGGTTGACATGAGGCTGCCGAGCAAGGAGCAGCTCCGGTATCACGGGAGCCGCTGGTGGTGGGTGGTGGGCCTGGCGACGCTCGCCTACGTGGCGTTCCCGTCGAGCGCCACCAACGTGGAGCTGCCGGCCGTCGGGACGTTCGCGAAGGCCGATGTCGTCGCGCCGTTCACGTTCCCGGTGAACAAGTCGGACGAGGAACGCGTGCGCGAGGCCGAGGAGCTGGCGGCCAGCGTGAAGCCCATCTACCGGTACCAGGAGCGCGCGCTCGACAGTGCCCAGACGGCCATGCACGCTTTCTTCTCGAGCATCGAGCGGGCGGCGGATTCGGGCGGCGCTGCGGTCATTCTTCAGGCGGCGAAGGCGCAGGGGTTCGCGCTCAGCCCCGCGGAGGCCAGCTACCTGGCCAAGGGGGGCAAGCGACACGCCCTCGAGAAGGCGATGAGCGAGCTGTTCGACCGCACGCTCGCCGCGGGTGTCACCGGCCCGGGCGTCCTGCAGGTCGAGCAGGCCCCGGAGCTGATCGTGCGCCGTCGATCGGGCGAACAGTCGGTGCCGCGCGACCAGGTGCTGTCGTACGCGCAATACCTCGTGCGCGCGCGGGCGAGCCAACCCGACCGCGGGTCGAGCGTCGGCGACCAGCTCTATGTCCGGCTCGCGGGACACTTCTTCCAGGCTACGCTCGTTCTCGACCCGGTCGAGACCGAGCGACGGCGGGACGAACTGCGCAAGAGCGTCGACCCGAGCAAGTACATCGTACGAGCCGGCGACCGCATCATCGGAGCGCACGAAGTCGTGACGAGCGAAGCGTACGAGAAGCTCGTGGCGCTGCACAGTGACCTCGTGCGCCGCGGCGGAGCGACGAGCCGCTCGGTCGGGGGCGTGATCGGCCCCATTCTGCGCGACTCGCTCATCTTCGCGATCTTCTGGGTCCTGCTGGGGTTCTATCGCCGCGAGACGTATCGCGAGCGGCGGCAGGTCGCGTTGATTGGCGGGCTGTTCGCGCTGGTGCTGATGCAGGCCGCGGCCGTGGCTCGGTTCGTTCCGACGCATCCCGAGGTCATCATCCTGCCCTTCATGGCGATGATGCTCACCGTGCTGTTCAACGGCCGCGTGTCGATGATCGCCGCCATGATTCTCTCGATCGTGATCGGTCTGCAGCCCGTGTTCCACGACCTGCCGGCGCTGCTCCTGTGTGTGGTCGGCGGCGTGACGGCGGCCCTCACGGTCCGGGTGCTGCGGCGCCGGAGCAACTTCTATGTGCCCGTGCTGATCATCGCGCTGGGGTATCTCGCGGGCGCGCTCGCGCTCGGGCTCGCGGGCGGCTGGAGCGTGGGCGAGATCGCGCTGCGCGGCGTGTGGGGCGCGGCGAACGGCCTGGTCTCGGCGGGGCTCACGTTCTTCCTGCTGCCCGTCGCCGAGTCGATCACGGGCATCACGACCGACCTCACGTTGCTCGAGCTCTCCGACCCGAGCCGGCCGCTGCTGCGGCGGCTCTCGCTCGAGGCACCCGGCACGTACGCCCACTCCGTCGCCATGGCGAACCTGGTGGAGGCCGCCTGCAATCGCATCGGCGCCGACGGCCTGGGGTGCTACTACCACGACATCGGCAAGGTGAAAAACCCGCAGTACTTCGTCGAGAACCAGACGCGCGGCAACAATCCGCACGACCGGCTCAAGGCGTTTCAGTCGGCCCAAATCATCAAGGCGCACGTCACCGACGGGCTGGCCCTGGCCGCGGACGCGCGGTTGCCCGAAGCCGTCGCCGCGTTCATTCCCGAGCATCACGGAACCACGGAGATCACCTACTTCCTCGACCGCGCGAAGAAGAGCGGCGATGGCGCGCCGCCGCGCCCGGGAGACTACGTCTATCCCGGCCCCAAGCCGCACTCCGCCGAAACCGCGATCACCATGCTCGCCGACTCGGTGGAGGCCGCGCTGCGCGTGCTCGAGGACCTGACGCCGCAGAAAATCGCAGAGGTGATCAACCACATCGTCCGCACCAAGCTGAACGCAGGACAGCTCGACGAGGCGCCGATGACCCTGCGGCAGATCGATCAGGTCAAGCAGGAATTCGTCCGCATCATCAGCGGGATGTACCACAACCGCATCGACTATCCGGAGTCCAGTGGCGGCATCACGGCGTCGTGGCAGCCCGCGGGCAGGGCTTGAGCGCGTGGTGGGGCGCATCCTGGCCTGGGAGGGCGTGTCCCCGCCACGCTGCCGCGTCGAGCTCACCCTGCTCGGCGCGCCCGCGATGCGCCGCCTCAATCGCCGAGCGACGGGGCGCCGCGGCCTGACCGACGTCATCGCGTTCGCCTTGCCACAGCCCGACGGAACGGTCCTCGGCGATGTGTATATCTGCCCGGCCGCAGCGAGTGCCTGGGTACACGATCGGGAAACCGGAAACGGGAACCGGAAAACGGTGGACGAGGAGTTGGTCCGGCTCACGGTGCACGGCACGCTCCACGTGTTAGGCTATGACCACCCGGAGGGCCCCGGCCGCACGCGCTCGGCGATGTGGCACCGTCAGGAGCGCTACGTGCGTCGGCTGCTGGGCACGCGGGGCGAGCGAAGCCGATGACGCTCACCGTTGCCGCATTGACTCTCGGCGGAGCCCTCGTCGCCGGTACGGCCGCGCTGTGGGCCGGCCTGCTGGCGCTCGGCGAAGAGGCAGCCGTGGGCGAGGCGCTGCACACACTCGGCGACGCCCCGCCTCCCACGGTCGGCGCCCGCGTCCCGCTGCATCGCGCGCTCCACGTCGCCCGGCTCGCGCTCCTCGTCCTGGGTGCGGCGGCGGGCGGCCACGCGCTCGGCTGGTGGGAACGGCCGTGGGTTGAAGGACTCGGAAGCTGGGCCATTGCGGCGGCGTTCCTGTTCATCCTCGGCGATGCGCTGCCCCGCAGCCTGGCGCGGGTCGCGCCTGAGCTCGCGGCCACGGCCCTACCGCTCGCGCGCCGGACCCTCGCCCCCTTCGGCCTGCTCCTGTGGCTGCTCGCCTGGGTAGACCGCGGTCTTCACAGCCTGGTGGCGACGCCTCGTCCGCTCGAGCCCGCCCTCGGCGCCGCCCAGCGCGACATGCTGCTCGGCGTGTTCACCCTCGCCGACACGCGGGTGGACGAGGTCATGACCCCACGGCTCGACATGATCGCTGTCGAGGTCGCCGCGTCGACCGAGGACGTGGTCGAGGCGTTCCGTCAGAGCGAGCACTCCCGACTCCCCGTCTACGACGGCACGCCCGACAACATCGTCGGCATCGTGTTCGCAAAGGATCTCGTGCCGTTCACCATGGGGATCGGCGGCAATGTCACCCGCTGGCAGGACCTGGTACGGCCCGCGGCGGTCGTGCCGGAGACGAAAACGCTCGACAGTCAGCTCCGCGACTTCCAGCGCGCCCCCTCACACCTCGCCATCGTGGTGGACGAGTTCGGCGGCACCTCGGGGCTGATCACGCTCGAGGACATCCTCGAAGAGATCGTGGGCGAGATCCACGACGAGCACGACGTGGGCGAGGCGCCGTCGATCCGCCAGGACGGCGACCGCTACTGGGTCGACGGGCGCGTCACCCTCGATGATCTGTCCCAGGCCCTGGGACGCCCGTTCGATCATCCCGAGGTCTCGACCGTCGGCGGGCTCGTGTACTCGGTGTTGGGCCGCGTGCCGCGCGCGGGCGACGAGCTCACGCTCGACGGTTACCGAGTGGTGGTCGAGCACGTCGACCGCCGCCGGGTGACCAGCGTGGTGTTGCAGAGGAAGCGGTGACCATTCCCGTCCTCTTGTTCGTGGCGGGGCTGCTGCTCGCCGCCGCGGCGGCGGCGATCGGCGTGGCCGCCGCCGCGGTGAGCCAGCTCCAGCTGACCCGGTGGGTGTCGTACAAGCTGCGCGGCGCGGGCGGCGCCGCCGGGGTGCTCGAAAACCCCGGGCACCTGCTCGCCACCGCGAACGCGCTCACGACTCTCGGGATCATCGGCGCCGCGGCGGCGATCCCCGCGCTCCTGGCCCGAACGACGCCCACCATCCTCGGCGTCTTCACCGTCGCGCTCGGCGTCCCGTTCCTCGTGAGCGCCGCCTACGTGGTGCCGCGCGTCGTGGGGCGTCGCTGGGCGGAGCCGATCGTGGCGCACGCGGCACCCCGCCTCGAGCAGCTTGGCAAGATACTCGCCCCCTTCGTGCCCTGGCGGGACCCGTCCGCCCGCACCACGCTCGCGGCCGTCCTGACCGACGCCGATACCGAAGCCCTCGCGTCCGCGGACGAGATGGCCGTGGTCTCGGGCGTGCTGGCTTTCGCGGACCGCCCGGTGCGCGAGCTGATGACGCCCCGCACGTCTATCGTGGCGCTCCCGGAGGGGCTGCTCGCGGGCGAAGCGGCACACGTGTGCCAGCAGTCGGGGTACAGCCGCTATCCCGTGTATCGCGGGTCGCTCGACGAAGTGGTGGGCGTGACCCACGCCTTCGACCTCCTGCGCCTGCCCCCCGATGCGCCCGTGCCCGTCAACCCGGCCCTGGCCGTGCCGGGGACGACGCGCGCCGCGGACCTGATGCTCGAGATGCAGCGCGGGCGGAGTCACCTCGCCGTCGTGCTCGACGAGTTCGGCGGCACCGCGGGGGTCGTCACCTTCGAAGATCTGCTCCGCGACCTCGTGTCGGAGATCTTCGAGCCGGCGGCGCAGGCGCCGGCGGACGCGTCGCCCGTGCGGATCGTCGAGCTCCAGGGTAGCGCCCCCGCGAGCCGGCTCGAGGAAGCGCTCGGTGTCTCGCTGGGATCTGGGGGGGCTGGGGGCGCGGGGGGGGCGGGGGGCGCGGGGGGCGCGGGGGGCGCGCAAACGGTGGGTGGACTGCTGGTGCAGGCGCTGGGCCGGATCCCGCGGCCCGGGGAGCGGTTCGCGCTCCACGGGCTGGAGTTCGACATCCTGGCGGCGACCGCCACCCGCGTGGAGCGGGTTGCGGTGCGACCGGGCCCGGTGCGCACGATACCCCTCGAGCGAGCGGACGAGCGGACCTGAAGCATGAGTCTTGCGTGAGCGCGGAGCGGATTCTCGAGGGACTCGCCCGGCGCGACCCCGTCGCCCTGGCCCGCGCCATCACCCTCGTCGAAAACCAGCGTGACGGATTCGAGCGTGTGCTGTCGCACGCGCACGGCCAGCTGGGCCGCGCCGGCGCACGTCGAGTGGGGATCACCGGACCCCCGGGCGCGGGCAAGAGCACGTTGACCGACGCGCTGATCCAGCGGTTCCGCTCCCGGCGGCTTTCCGTCGGCGTGGTGGCGGTGGATCCGACGAGCCCGTTCACCGGCGGCGCGCTCCTGGGCGACCGCATCCGCATGGAGTCGGTGAGCGTCGACCCCGACGTGTTCATCCGCTCGATGGCGACGCGCGGAGCGCAGGGCGGCCTGGCGACCACGACGGAAGAGGTCGCGGACCTGCTGGAGGCGTTCGGGTTCGACCGCGTGCTGATCGAGACCGTCGGCGTCGGACAGACGGAGCTGGACATCGCGCGCGCCGCCGAAACCACGGTGCTCGTGCTCGTCCCCGAGTCGGGCGATGGAATTCAAGCGCTCAAGGCCGGTGTGATGGAGGTTGCCGATATCTACGTGGTCAACAAGAGCGACCGTCCCGGGGCCGATAAGCTGCGGCAGGAGATCGAGGTGATGCTCGGCCTCCGGCGGGGCAACGCGTTTCGGCATGTGAGGCCCCATCATGGGCCAGGACTGTCCGACCGTCCGACCGTCCCACCGTCTGACTCTTGGGAGCCACCCGTGCTCGGCACGGTGGCATCGACGGGTGCCGGTGTCGACGAGCTGCTGGCTGCCTTGGATCGCCATACCGCCTATCTTCAAGCGAGTGGTCAGCTGGCCGCGCGCCGGCGCCAGCGCCTTGCCGCCCGGACCCGCGCCGTGCTGGAGCGCGCGGTGCGACGCTGGCTCCACGAGGGCATGCGGGTGGACGAACTGGTGGCGCGACGGCTCGACGAGGTGACCGACGGTCGCAAGAGTCCATACGACGTGGCCGGCGAGATCCTCGACCAAATGAAGGCGGGGACCGCGGGAGAAGAGAACCGATGAGCCGCAGGGACAGGAAGACGGTTTATACGCCTGATGATCTGGCCGGCTTCGAGCCACGCAGCCGGCTCGGCGTGCCGGGCGAGTACCCGTTCACCCGCGGCATCCACCCCACCATGTACCGCGGCAAGCTGTGGACGATGCGTCAGTTCGCGGGGTTCGGGAGCGCCGAAGACACGAACCGGCGCTACAAGTTTCTGCTCGACCACGGGCAGACCGGTCTCTCGGTGGCGTTCGATTTCCCGACCTTGATGGGTTACGACTCCGACCATCCACGGGCGGAGGGTGAGGTAGGGAAGTGCGGCGTCGCGATTTCGTCGCTCGCCGACATGGAGGACCTGTTCCGCGGGATTCCGCTCGATCGCGTCTCCACCTCGATGACCATCAACGGGCCGGCTGCGATGCTGTTCTGCTTCTACGTCGCCGCAGCCGAGAAGCAGGGCGTGGCGAGCGCGGCGCTGCGGGGCACGGTGCAGAACGACATTCTCAAGGAATACATGGCCCAGCACGCCTGGGTGTATCCCGTCGAGCCGGCGCTCAAGATCATCGTCGACATGTTCGAGTGGTGCGCCGCACATACGCCCTTGTGGAACACGATCTCCATCTCCGGCTATCACATCCGGGAGGCCGGGGCGACCGCAGCGCAGGAGCTCGCCTTCACGTTGGCCAATGGGTTCACGTACGTCGAGCGGGGCATCGCGCGCGGCCTGGACGTGGACGCGTTCGCTCCGCGCCTTTCCTTCTTCTGGGACATTCACAACGACTTCTTCGAGGAGATCGCGAAGCTGCGCGCCGCGCGCCGCATCTGGGCCCGCCACATGCGGGAGCGTTATAGCGCGAAGAACCCGCGGTCTATGATGATGCGTTTCCACTCGCAGACGGCGGGGGTCACGCTCACCGCCCAGCAGCCCATGAACAACGTGGTCCGGGTGACCTACCAGGCGCTGGCCGCCGTCCTCGGGGGCACGCAGTCGCTCCACACCAACTCGCTCGACGAAACGCTCGCCTTGCCGACCGAGGATGCGGTCCGCCTCGCGCTCCGCACGCAACAGATCATCGCCCACGAGACCGGCGTGCAGGACGTCATCGACCCGTTCGGCGGGTCGTACTACGTCGAGTCGTTGACCGACGACCTCGAGCGGGAAGCGGAGGCGCTCTTCGCGGAGATCCAGTCGGTCGGGGGCGTGGTGACGGGCATCGAGAGCGGGTGGTTCCAGCGGCAGATTGCCCGGTCGGCCGAGGAGTTTCAACGGGACGTCGAAGCGGGCGGGCAGAAGGTGGTCGGGGTGAACGACTTCCTGAGCGCTGACGATCACCCCGTCGAGATTCTCAAGGTCTCCGACGACGCCGAGGAGACGCAGCGACGGCGTCTCGCGCGGCTCCGCGCCGAGCGGGACCAGGCGCTGGTCCACGATCGCCTGGAGACCCTGCGTCAGGCCGCGGCATCCGAGAGCAATGTGATCGGGCCGATGCTCGACTGCGCCAGAGCCTATTGCACCCTTTACGAGATCCGGCACGCGCTCGAGAGCGTGTACGGCGCCTATCGCGAGCCGGTGTTTTTTTAGGCCATGACCGCGCTCCCGATGTCCCCGAGCGAGAACGCCGTGCGCGCGGCCGTCACGCGGTTGTCGCAGACCGCGCCCGGCGCGCATCAGGTGGTCTCGTGCTATTTGAAGCTCGAGCCTCGCGACAAGACGCGTGGGAAGTACCTGATCAAGATGAAGAACCGGGTCAAACAGGTCGCGGCCGAGCTCGAGCGCCGCCCGCTGGACCGCAGCCAGCGCGAGGCCGTCGCCGCCGACCTGGCGCGGGTGCAGCGCTATTTCGAGGAGCCCACCCGCCTTCCACCAGCGCGGGGGGTCGCCGTGTTCGCGGCGGGAGCCCTCGACCTGTTCGAGGTCCTGCCGTTGCCCCACGTCCACCGCTCCCGCCTCGGGGTCGCGCCCGTCCCCTTGGTACGCGAGCTGGTGGCTCTGGAGGAGGAATTCGGCACCATCCTCGTCGCCGCGTGTGACCGCACCAGTGCCCGGTTCTTCGAGGTCACGGCCTACGACGTGGTCGAGCTCCCCAGCCTGACGGCCGATGCCACGCGGTCCGGAAAGTTTCACGGGGAGCGACAGGCGAAACGGGGCAATGTGCTCGCGGGCGGATTCGGCGAGCACAATTACCACATGCGGATCCGCCAGGAGCGCCAACGCCACCACGCGCAGGTGGCGGATCGGATCTTTCAAATCCACACCCAGCGACCGCTCGCGGGGCTGGTCGTGGCGGGGATCGGCGTCGACGCCGCGGCGGTCCTCCCGCACCTCCACAGCTACCTCCACGACCTCGTGCTCGGCGTCGTCCGCTTGAACCCCAAGCACGCCAGCGCCGCCGGGGTGCGGGAGGCCGCGCTCGCCCTGCGGGAGGAGCGGGAGCGCGCCTGGGAGCGCGCACATGCCGAGGCGGTGCGCGAAGGCATCGCTACGGGGTGGGCGCTGAACGGCGTCGAGCCGACCCTCAAAGCATTGCAGCGGGGGCAAGTCCGCACGCTGCTCGCCGACGGACCCGATGACGACCGGCGCATCGACGATGCTCTGGAGGACGCGCTCGCTCAGCGCGTCCAGGTGGACGTCGTCTACGACGAGCGGGCGCGCCGCATCGTGGACGGCCTGGCCGGCCTGCTCCGATTCCGCCGCTGATGCCGCCGCCCAAGCGCCCGATCCGTGTCCTGGTCGCGAAGCCAGGGCTGGACGGCCACGACCGTGGTGCCAAGGTCGTGGCCGCGGCGCTGCGCGACGCCGGCATGGAGGTCATCTACACGGGACTGCACCAGACTCCAGAGATGATCGCCCAGGCCGCCATTCAGGAGGACGTGGACGTCGTGGGCCTGTCGATCCTGTCGGGCGCGCATCTCACCTTGTTCCCGCGCGTCAAGCAGCTCCTCGTCGCGGCCGGTCGCGACGACGTCCTGGTCACCGGCGGCGGGATCATTCCCCCCGAGGACGTTGCGGCCCTACGCAAGCACGGAATCGGGCGGCTGTTCGGCCCCGGTACTCCGACCTCGGACCTGGTGAAGTACATCGAAGAGTGGGCGGCCCAGCATGTCTCGGCGTAGTCTCCGTTGAGCCGCCTCAAAACGCTCACAGCGGAATACCGCGAGCTCAAGGGCCGGCTCGAGCAGGGCGGCGGGCCCGACCGCGTGCGCCGCCAGCACGAGCAAGGGAAGTTGACGGCGCGCGAGCGAGTCGCCGCTCTCCTCGATCCGGGCGCGCCGTGGTTCGAAGTCGGCTTGCTCGTGGCCTCCGATCAGTACGATGGGCAGGCGCCCGGGGCCGGCGTGGTCACGGGGCTCGGCCGGATCGCGGGCCGGCCCGTGGTCGTCGTCGCGAACGACGCGACGGTAAAGGCAGGCTCCTGGTGGCCGGAGACGATCAAGAAGATGCTCCGCGCGCAAGAGATCGCAATGCGACAGCGCACCCCGATCGTCTACCTCGTGGACTCGGCCGGCGTGAACCTGCCGTATCAGGGCGGCGTGTTCCCAGGGCAGTACGGCGCGGCGCGGATCTTCTATTACAACTCGATCATGCGTCACTATCTCCGTGTGCCGCAGATCGCCGCGGTCATGGGACCCTGTATCGCCGGAGGGGCATACCTGCCCGCGTTGTCGGACGTGATCTTCATGGTCGAAGGCACGTCATTCATGGGCCTGGGCGGCCCGAACCTCGTGAAGGGCGCGACGGGACAAACCGTGGACGCGGACCTCCTGGGCGGAGCGGGGACGCACACGGCGGTGAGCGCCGTCGCCCATTACCGGGCCAAGGACGACCGCGACTGCCTCGCGCGCATCCGCGACTATGTCGGTCGGCTGCCGCGGACCGTGCCGCCGCCTTCACCGGGCGGCAAGCCCAAACGGAACCCTAAGGACCTGTATGACCTGCTCCCGTCGGACCACCGCATGAGCTACGATGTCCGCGCCGTGCTCGACTGCGTGCTCGACGCGGGGAAGCTTGACGAGTTCCAACCCGACCGCGCCCCGGAGATGATCTGCGGCCACGGCGCCATCGCGGGTCACACCGTGGCGCTCATCGCGAACTCGCGAGGTGTCATCAAGGGCCGCAAAGGCGAACCGCCGAAAATCGGCGGGATCATCTACACCGAGAGTGCCGAGAAGGTGGCGTACTTCATCGAGAACGCCGACCGCGAGCGGATTCCACTCCTCTTCGTGCAGGACGTGTCGGGGTTCATGGTCGGCACGGAGGCGGAGCACTCGGGGATCATCCGGGCCGGAGCGCGGTTCGTCGAGGCGATGGCGACGGCGACGGTCCCCAAACTCGTGCTCACGGTTAACCACGCGTCGGGCGCGGGCTACTACGCGATGGCGGGGCAGGGCTTCGATCCGGACTTCATTGTTTCGTGGCCGACCGGCCGCATGGGCGTGATGGAAGGCGAGTCGGCGATTCAAGCCGTCTTCGGAAGTGACGCGGCAAAGCCCGAGAACAGCTCCGCCGTGGACACGATGCGCGCGGACTACGAGCATCAGCTCGACGCCCGGTTCGCCGCCGCCCGCGGTTTTGTGGACGCCATCGTGGTCCCCGAAGACACCCGCGATACGCTCGCATTCCTGCTGGAGTCCACCGCTGAGTTCCCTGGCCCTCATATCGGCGCATTCGTGCTCCCCAATCATTCATGACTTCGCGCCCTCTTGCATCACTGCTCGTCACCCTCGCGGCCGCGTGCGGCGCCTCCGCTCCGCGGCCGAGCGGCGGTCCGACCCCGGTCCCCGGCCCTGCCGCCGCGCCCGCCGCCACGCCTCCCCCGGCTCCCGCGTCTGCCGCCACACCGCCCGACCACAGTGGTGTGCCCGGCCGCGTGCCGATTCTCCCGCCGGCGCGCGCGCTGCTCGTCGGACTGATGCCGCTCCGCAGCGCGGGCGTCGAAGAGTTTCGGAGCAAGCATCCGACGTATGACGGTCGCGGCGTCTTGATCGGCATCCTCGACACCGGCGTCGACCCCGGCGTAGACGGGTTGATCACGACCAGTACGGGAGCGCCCAAGCTGCTCGACGTGCGGGACTTCTCCGGGGAGGGCGGGGTCCAGCTCACTCCGGTGACCCCCACCGGTGACGGCACGGTCATGATCCGGGGCCGGCCGTTGTCCGGCGCCGGTCGCGTCGGGCGGCTCACGAGCGCGTCGACCTGGTACGTCGGCAGCCTGAGTGAGCGCTCCTTCGGGAAGGTGCCCAACGCCGATCTGAACGGCGACGGGAACAACACGGACATCTTCCCCGTGATCGTCGTGAAGGCCACGGACGGGTGGGTGGCGTTTTTCGACTCGAACCTCGATGGCTCGTTCGAAGACGAGATGCCGCTGCACGACTACCGCCAGGGCCGAGAGACCATCGCGTTGGGCACGAAACCGATCACCCTGGCGGCGAATTTTGGCGAGGTGAACGGCGTCCCGACGCTCGCGGTCGTGTTCGACAATAACGCGCACGGGACACACGTCGCCGGGATCGCCGCTGGGCACAACCTGTTCAACGTGGCCGGCTTCGAGGGCGTCGCGCCGGGGGCCCAGCTGCTCGGGCTGAAGATCGCGAACGACGCGCGCGGCGGCATCTCGACGAGCGGGAGCATGCGGAACGCGATGGAGTACGCCGCCCGGTTCGCGGAGCAGCGCAGCCTGCCCCTCGTCCTCAACCTCAGCTGGGGAATCGGCAACGAGCCGGGCCCGCGCGCCGTGATGGACTCGATGGTCGACGCGTTCCTCACCGCTCATCCGGGCGTCGTCGTGGTAATCAGCGCCGGAAACGACGGCCCGGGCCTTTCCACGGTGGGGCTGCCCGGATCCGCAGACCTCGCCCTCACGGTCGGGGCGGTGTTGCCCGGCATCTACGTCCCGCTCGTCGAGGATGGGGCACCCCCCGCCCAGACGGACTTCGTGGAGTCATTCAGCGGACGCGGCGGGCGGTTCGCGAAGCCGGACCTGCTGGCACCAGGCTGGGCCTTCTCGACCGTGCCGGGATTCGACACCGGGAACGAGATCAAAGCCGGCACCAGCATGTCGGCCCCGTACATATCCGGGTTGGCAGCGTGCCTCATGTCGGCGCTGATGCAGGAAGGGCGCAGACCCGCCGCCGTCGAAATCAGTGCCGCACTCCGGGCCGCGGCGGGGGGGCTGCCCGGCGCGAGCGTTCTTGACCAGGGCGCAGGGCTGCCGCAGCTCGAGCGGGCATACCGCTGGCTCGTCGCCGGACATCAGGGCTCGGGCTACGTCGTCGAGACAGCCACGGGCAGCGGGTCGGCGGCGTTTCGGCGCAGCGGCCTGGCGGGACCGGGTGACACGCTCGAGACCTTCCGCGTGCGACACGTGACCGGCGTCCGGGTGGCGCAGTTCGCGCTCAAGAGCGACGCGTCGTGGCTATCCGCCCCCCCGAGCGTGGTCGCCGGATCGCGCGAGACGGAGATCCCCGTGACCTTCGCCCCGCCCGCACTCGCGTCGCCGGGGCTGTACGTGGGAACGGTGACGGCCTGGAATCCCGGCGACGCCCTGGCCGGTCCGCTCTTCCGGCTCGTCAACATCGTGGCGGTGCCCTACGACCTCGCGGACCGCCCGATGTACGACGAGCGCCGAACCGTCGGCCCCGGCCAGGTCCGCCGCTACTTTCTCCGCGTGCCGGGGCCGGGTAGCACACTCGTGGCCAGTGTCACGCTCCCCGACTCCGGGCAGCAGTCGGCGAAAGTAATCCTGAGCGAGCCGAACGGGGCTCCGTTTCGCGACCTCGCGCGTGACTCCATCGTGTCGATCGGCGGCCCCCAGCCCGGCACCGCCCGGTTCGTGGTGCGCGCCGAAGACGCGATGGCGGGCAGCTATGAGCTGGATGTCGTCGCGCCGCCCCGCTCCGCGACGAGCGCCACCGTGCGGGCCCAGCTGGCCTCGCTCACGCTCGCGGACGGTGAGGCAACGAACTCCGGCGCGGCCAACGCGAGCGGGCGGTTGAGCGCGACGCTGATCGGTGCGCAGCGCGTCACGGAGGTCGTGGGCCGGTCCGGACGGGGCGGGGGCGTGCCGAAGGGACCAACGCCGGCCGAGAGCCTCACGGTGTCCGTCCCCGACTGGGCCGGTACGGCTATGGTCGAAGTGGAAATGCCTCGCGAGCAGTGGCGGGAGTTGACCGACTTCGGAGTGACAGGGTTCGATTCCGCCGGGCAGCAGGTCTCGCAGGAGCCGCTCGAGTACGCGTTCGGGCGGCAGACGTTCGCCGTGCCCGCTTCGCTGCGGGGCCAACGATTGACGATCGAGCTGTACCCGGGCTTCGCGCGCGAGGCCGGCATGCCGGGCTGGCGAGCAACCGTGCGCGTGCGCTTCCTCCTGCGCGAGCCCCGGGCGCTCGGCGATGGTGGAGACCTGATGGTGGTTCCGGGTGGGCGCGCCTCGTTGTCGCTGCCGCGCGTTCGCGATCTCGCGTTGCCCGAGGGGTTCACTCCGCTCGTCGAGGTGCGGGTCCGGCCATCCGGCGGGGCGGCGGGGGGGGGCGGCGCGATTCCGGACGCCGTCCGCCGCGGGGCGGTCGCCCCGGGACCACCTCTCCCAAGCGGCTCCGCATCGCCGCGGGGCAGGGGTTCTGGGGAGACTGGCTCGAAGCGCCGTACCGACAGGTGACCGGTGGACCCGTAGACTTCCTCATGATGGACTACCTCGCCGAAGTCACGATGTCCATCCTCCAGAAGCAAAAGTCGCGCGATCCGTCGCTCGGGTACGCGAAAGACTTCGTCCCGCTCATGGAGCGCATTCTCCCCATTCTCGCGGAGCGGCGGATCCGGGTCACGTGCAACGCCGGCGGCGTGAACCCACACGGCTGCGCGCAGGCGGTCGCCGCAGTCGCCCGGGGACAGGGTCAGCGTGGTAAGCTGCGGATCGGCGTGGTGACGGGCGACGATCTGCTGGGGCGGCTGGACGGCCTGCTCACCGGCGGGCACGAGCTCAAGAACCTCGACACCGGCCGCCCCCTCTCCGACGTGCGCGACCGGGTGCTCGCGGCAAACGCATACCTCGGCGCGGGGCCCGTGGTACAGGCCCTGCGCGGCGGTGCGGACGTCGTCATCACCGGCCGCGTCACCGACACCGGCCTCACGCTCGGTCCCCTGATGCATGCGTTCGGGTGGCGATCCGACGCATGGGATCTGCTCGCGGCGGGGACCGTCGCGGGACATATCATCGAATGCGGCGCGCAATCGAGCGGCGGCAACTGTCTGGTCGACTGGGAGCGAATCCCCGACCTCGCGAACGTCGGTTACCCGATCGTGGACGCGGAGCCCGACGGCACGTTCTCCATCACGAAGCATCCCGATACGGGCGGGCGGATCAGCGTCGCGGGCGTCACCGAGCAGCTCGTGTACGAGATGGGAAATCCCGCCGAGTATATCACCCCTGATTGCGTCGCCGACTTCACGTCCATTCACCTGGCGCAGGCGGGGAAGGACAGGGTTCGGGTATCGGGTGTCCGCGGCAGGCCCGCGACCGATCAGCTCAAGGTGTCGATTGCGTACTTCTACGGGTACAAGGCCGTGGGGACTCTGATGTACGCCTGGCCCGACGCGTACAAGAAGGCCCAGGCGGCCGACGGCGTGCTGCGCCAGCGCCTGGCCGATTTGGGACTCGAGTTCGAGGCTCTGCTGACCGAGTTCGTGGGCGCCGATGCCACCCACGGGCCCCTGGGGCGCGCCGCGGCGCCCCTCGACGACCTGCCGGAGATCCAGTTGCGGGTCGGCGTCCGCTCGACCGACCGGGCGGCGGTCGAGCGGTTCACACGCGAGATTGCCCCGCTGATCCTGAACGGCCCGCCCAGCGTGACCGGGTTCGCGGGCGGCCGGCCGAAACCCGAGGAGATCGTGGCCTATTGGCCCGCGCTCCTCGACAAGCACATGGTGGAGCCGTGCGTCGAGTTCGTGGACGTGTGAAGCGCGGTCGGACGGTCGGACGGTCGGACCGAAACCCGAAGCGCCGGGTGCAGTTGCTCGAGCTGGCGCACGCGAGGTCCGGGGACAAGGGCGACACGGCCAACGTGGGGTTGATCGCCTTGAAGCCCGAGTACTACCCGATCCTGGTGAAGCAGGTGACCGCGGCCCGGGTGGCGCGGCACTTCAAGGGCATGATTACCGGACGGGTGGAGCGGTACGAGCTCCCGAACCTGCACGCCCTGAACTTCCTGCTGCACGGGGCGCTGGACGGCGGCGGCACGATCTCACTCAAGACCGACGCGCAGGGAAAGGTGTTCTCCACCGCGCTGCTGCGTCTCGAGGTGGATCCCTCCCGATGAGCGACCGGGTGCTGACCGCGCTCGAGGGCGGGATTCTCACGGCGACCCTCAACCGGCCCGACAAGAAGAACGCGATCGACATGGCGATGATCGACGGCCTCCTCGCCGTGCTCGAGCGCGCCGATCTCGACGCAGCCGTCCGGGTGGTGGCGGTCCGCGGCGCCGGGGGGGACTTCTGCGCGGGCATGGATCTGAACGAGCTCCTCGCGTCCGCCGACCAGACCGTGGAGCAGAACCGCCACGCGGCCCTGCATTTCGCCGAGATCTTCGTGCGGATGCGGCGGCTACCCAAGCCGATCGTGGCCCTGGTCGAGGGACGGGCGCTCGCGGGCGGGTGCGGCCTGGCCACCGCGTGTGACCTGGTGCTCGCGGCGGAGTCCGCCAGGTTCGGGTATCCCGAAGTCCAGCGGGGCTTCGTCCCCGCCATCGTGATGGTCCTGCTCAAACGTTGCGTCGGAGAAAAGGTCGCGTTCGATCTCGCGGCCACCGGGCGGCTGCTCAGCGCCGCCCAAGCGGCCGGCGCCGGGCTCGTCTCGCGCGTGTACGAAGACGCGGACTTCGAGGACCAGTCGAACGAGGTGCTGCGGGCCCTGGCCACCGCGAGCGCCTCGGCATTGGCATTCACGAAGCAGCAGTTCTACCAGCTCGACGGCCTCCCGTTCGGAGAGGGGATTCGTCTCGGAGCGGACGTCAATGCCGTGAGTCGCACCACGCCGGACTTTCGCGCCGCGCTGCAGGCGTTCCTCCAGAAATGACGCGGGTCTTCTGGCTCAAGGCGGGAACCGGCGCCACGGGCCTCGTCGTCGGGCTCGCGGGAATGGCCACGGCACGACGCTGGCTCGTATGGATCGCCGTGATCCTGATGGGTGTAGCGTTCGTGTCGCGCTTGGCAGAGCGACGGAACGTGCCGTGACCTCCCTTCACCGCTCGCTCCGCGACCATGGCGCCGTGCTGCTCGTTTCGTGCTACGAGTTGGGCCATCAACCGCTCGGGCTCGCATGGCCACGCGCCTTTCTCGAGCGCGCCGGGTTCGCACCGGACACGATCGATCTCGCCGTGGAACCGCTTGACGAAGCCAAAGTGCGGCGAGCTCGACTCGTCGCGATTGCGGTCCCCATGCACACGGCGTTGCGGCTCGGTGTGCGCGCCGCCGAGCGGATCCGGCAGAGCAACCCGGATTGCCGAATCGTGTTTCACGGACTGTATGCGACGCTCAACGCGGAGCACCTGCTGAGGCGTCACGCGGACCACATCCTGGGAGGCGAGGCGGAGGAGACGCTCGTGACCCTGGCGCGGGAGATCGACGCCGGGGAAGCGCCGGAACCCGATCCGGCCCCCTGCGTCGAGCGGCTGGCTTTTCCTCTGCCGCGCCGCGACGGGCTGCCCGCCTTGACTCGGTACGCGCACCTGCTGCACGCCGGGCGCCGCTTTCCCGCGGGATACGTCGAGGCGAGCCGCGGATGTCTGCACACGTGTCTCCATTGTCCTATCCCACCGGTGTACGGCGGGCGCTTCTTCGCAGTACCGCGTGAAGTGGTGCTCGAGGATGTGCGCCGCCTCGTCGCCGCGGGGGCCGAGCACATCACTTTCGGCGATCCCGACTTTCTGAACGGTCCCGGTCACGCGCTCAAGCTCGTGCGGTCGCTGCACGGGGAATACCCAGTGCTGACCTACGACTTCACGGCCAAGATCGAGCACATCGTCCGCCACCGCGGCCTGTTTCCTGAGTTTGCAGCGACCGGGTGCCTCTTCGTCGTCTCCGCGGTGGAATCGCTCTCCGACGTCGTGCTCGCGAACCTCGAGAAGGGGCACACGCGGGCCGATGTGCAAGTTGCGCTGGACGTGCTGCGCCGGGCTGGGATCGCGCTCCGCCCCTCGTTCGTCCCGTTCACTCCGTGGGCCACGAGCGAGGACTACCTCGCCCTGCTCGAGTGGATAGTACGCGAGGACCTGGTCGATCTGGTCGATCCCATCCAGCTCACGATCCGCCTGCTCGTTCCGCCAGGCTCGCTGCTCCTCTCCCGCGGGATCCGGCCGTATCTCGGGCGTCTGGACCCGGCGGCGTTCACCTATCGCTGGACACATCCCGATCCGCGTATGGACGCGCTGCAGCGTGAGGTGACCGCGCTCGCCGAAACGGCTGCGCGTGCCGCCGAAGATCCCGCCGTCACCTACGGGCGAATCCGAGCGCTCGCCTATGCCCGCGTTGGGACCGCTGCGGCTCCAGGCGGGTTTCGGGAACCGCCTCCGGAGCGTCCGATCCCCGCGCGGCTCACCGAGCCGTGGTTTTGCTGAGCGGAGCCGACCGAGAGCCAGTTCGGCTCTGTCGAGTAGGAGGCGGCGGGATGGCATTAGATGCTTGCTGCCCGACTGAAGGAGTCGGTGTGGCTTTCCGCAACGAGCCCTCGCGGTAACGTCCGCTGTCAGCTTCCTGACAGGTTGTCCGAATAGCTTTCGCCGAGCCCATGTGTCGCGCCACACGACTCATACCCGCGTCTGTTTTGGCCGGCGCGCTCGGCTGCGCGCTGCTGCGCCCGCTGCCCGCGCAACAGCTCGTGACGCGCGATCAGGCGGTGGCGGCTGCGCTCGCGCGTGGTGGACGCGCTGCCTTGGGCCGCGCCGACACCGCTCTCGCCGCGGGCGTGCTGCGGGCCGCCCGGGCGTATCCCAACCCCACCTTCGCGGCCACCTACACGAAGGACCCGCCGCAGTACCACTACATCGCCGACCTCACGCTCGACCTCCCGTGGCTCCGCTCGGCGCGGATCGGTGCGGCGTCGTCGGCCCACGACGCGGCGCGCTGGAGCTTCGCGTTCGAGCGGGCACTGATACGGTTCGACACCGATACCGTCTACACGCGCGTGCTGGCGGCGCTGGCGCACGCGCGCCTGTCCCGTCGCAACGCCGTTGACGCCGACAGCCTGCTTCGGATGGCGAGGCTCCGCCGCGAGGTGGGGGATGTCAGCGAGCTCGACGTGCGGCTCGCCGAGGTGAACGCAGGGCAGCTCGAGAACGTCGCGGTCGACGATTCCCTGAGCGCGCTCGACGCCGTCCTCGCGGTCCAACTCGCCATGGGGCTCGCCGCCGAAGCGCAGACCATCAGGCCCGTCGATTCGCTCGTGCCGCCCATGCCACCGCCACCGGACAGCGCACCCGGAGACCCGGGCGAACCACTCCGCGTGGCAACGGCAGCCGCGAGCTTGCGCGCTGAAGAGCACACGCTCGCGCTCGCCCATGGCAACGTGATACCGGCCCCGAGCGTCCAGGTCGGAGTCGAGCAGGGCGACCCCACGGAGCCCGGGCGGGGCGCGCTCCCGACGATCGGGGTCTCGCTGCCCCTGCCGCTCTTCAATTGGAACGGCGGCGAGATCGCCCGGGCCAGCGCGGCGCGCGACCGCGCCCAGGCCAACCTCGATCTGGCCCGGCGGGAGTCCGCGGCGGACTTGAGCCGCGCGCGTCGCGCGTACGAGGCGGGACTCGCCCGCCTGGCTCGCGACCGGCGACTGCTCGCGAGCGCGGATCGCGTCGCCGCGATGTCGCTCCAGGCATACGCCGAGGGCGCCATCCCGCTTGCCGCCGTCCTCGAGTCCGCGCGCAACGCGCGCGAGGCGCTGGGTCGCTACATCGACGACCTCGCCGCCGCGAACAATGGTGCCGCCGCCGTTCGTCTTCTCGCGGCCACGGGGGAGGGGGGGAACGAGCCGTGAGGCGGCTGTGGCCGGTGCTCCTCACGCTGGCGACTCCCCTCGCCTCGTGCCGCGGTCGCGCCTCTGCCGATACGGCGGCCGACGCGGCCGTGCCGGCGCAGACGGCGGTGGCCGCAACGCAGCCCTTCGTGCACGTGGTGCGCGCCATCGGCACCGTCACGCCCCGCCCGGGTCATTTCGCCGAGCTGTCGGCCCCGGGACCCACGCGCGTGGCGCGGAT